>Ga0126342_10022901_pt1 | contig 10268 bp, 8 predicted proteins | sample Cyp1metagenome_FD_92528 | JGI IMG/M metagenome (GOLD analysis project Ga0126342, IMG submission 92528) | Coral microbial communities from Lord Howe Island, Old Settlement Bay, Australia - Cyphastrea 1 metagenome | ecosystem: Host-associated > Invertebrates > Cnidaria > Coral ... | reverse complement strand
CAGATCTTTAGACACATATTTTCTATAATTCAATATTCCCCCTTAAAATGCATTCAAATTGCGAACATCACATGATATTATGTATATCAATGGAAGACTTAGGGGCATATACCAGATCTTTAGGCACAAATTTTCTATAATTCAATATTCCCCCTTAAAATGCATTCAAATTGCGAATCGATGGACATACAGTCACCGACAGAATTATGGAAAAAAAATAATTATGGAAACATTAATTATGGAAAAAAAAGGTTCGTAACTTTTCTATCATAGACAGGCGGCGCCTGTAAATTGAAACGTTTTTTTTTTCCATAATTCTGTCGGTGACTGTATATATATATACAGTATATATATATAGGGAATGATAATCCCAACTGCCTAAGGGGTTGAAACCACCAACCATATATATATATATATGTGTGTGTGTGTGCGTGTATGGGATACCAGTTTAACAGCTATATAAAATAACCAGGGATCTTGGTACATTATAAAGACCTCACTGTGACCTCACTGGAATGATGCTTAGTAAAGGGAAATCGCCTTACCCAGAACCATGGATTTGACCATCAAAAAAGGTTGCATTCATGTGGATTGAATGGAAAAAACAATACGTGAATTGAATGGGATAACTGCTAATTAATTCCGATGAAATCAGGTCAGGGCCAGAAGCAGGGCACCTCGTAAACGACGCCGTAAACGACGCCTTCAGATACTGCGCCTTCCTATGAAGCAGGGCACCCCGTATTTAGCAAGTGGATGTATAACTATAGGGTACTATGATTGATGGTAGATATATTTTCAGTGAGGTATAAACCAACTTATAAATGAGGCATATCAAATCCAAGAGCAGAACCAAATCCCTCGGCTTCAACTAACTCTATCTCTGGTCTCAGTTGTGGCGGAAAGTTGATGGGGTAAATCGTTTTTCCTAGTTCCTTGACATCGTGTTTCCAGACCGCTGCGGGCAGTGTGCAAGTGCCAGGCTAAGAGAAAACCGAGATGCCTTCGGTTTGACGACACCCCAGGCCCCTCGTGATGTAAAAAGAAATGAGAGGGAAAAAGTGGCAAGATCAACTCCAACCGTTTTTTGACTGGTTTGAAATTTGATTTTTTAATATTGCATCTTTCAAGTGGAAGGATTATCCTAGTGAATTGATGCTTTTCAGGGGAGGTTAAGTTTAAAGTTTAAATCAAGAAAAATCAAGAGATTTGCTGGTTCGGTTGATATGGCGTTGATGTGGCACCTGGTGCAAGGCGGGAACCAGCTTCAAACACATCAAAAATAAGCCGGGAAGCTCAGAAAGTCCTGGATGCCGTGATGCCTTTGAAGGCTGAAGGTGGATCCAACCAATAAACCATCCCAAACCGAGATATACCATGGGGTATACCTAAAAACAATGAGAAACCTGGATTGAGATGGTGACTACCATTGGGTGTTTACCACATTAATTACTGGGTTTCATTAGTCTGGAGCAAAGATACGTTTTGGTAGGAGAACAAGGATAGACAGCAAAGAAAGGAAATCAGTTCTGAGCTTGAAACTGGTTTTCTGGTTGGTGGTTGGAACATTTCTTACTTTTTCCATATATTGGGAATGATAATCCTAACTGACTTTCATATTTTTCACAGGGGTAGGTATACCACCAACCAGTTTTTGATTGAGGATAAGCATGATAAGCCCTGGAAGATTCCGAGTTTTCAAAGGACCATCCCGCCAGAACCAGATACGGTCTAGCTGTGCAGCAAGCTTGCTATATCACTACCTTTATCCTAAGTCACTATATATGTATATATATATAGCAAACACACACAGATATATATATATATAGATAAATATCAATCACTATATTTATATGTATATCCTAAGTATAGGTCCCCCGAACAAAAAATATGATAAACAAAAACATAAAAAAAAAAAAAACATTCCGGCCCCGACTTATTGGACCTGGATCCCAGGTGGAACAGTATTGCTGGCTTCCCCTCCGAATTCTGTGGGTGTGTATGGAATTCACAAGAAATGGATAGAAATGACAAATTGCTATTTCAATAGAACATGATGATTTATAGCAATGGAATTTAGGGGTACCCATGGTGCATCACATGGGTACCCTCGATTTTCCCACAAAGCCATGTATGTTCAATCAATTGTCCGATACTAAACCATTTTTTCTAGGCACGAAAATTATTAGATTTTAGACCTTGAAATTGGATGATATATATTTTACATACATATATGTATATATACATTAATGCTAGTTTGCGTTTATATAGTAAACCCTAGTAAACCCAGTTTTCCGAGGGATTTCTAGGATTCCCTTGGGGAACTCTGAGGCACAAACGGTCTCAGATGGTACAGCTCATGAAGCAGGCGAGGTCTGCGAAACTCAGCTGTTGATTGGCGTTTGAGGTTCCATTGTTCTACGTGGGCCATGGAGTTAGTTAACGAGTATAAGTAGTTAGCAAATGGATTGTTTCATTGGGATTGTTTGGGGGTCACTAACCAGGAATCGCTAATCCCATGGCCCATCTACGTGTTCTAATGTTTTATAAACCATCCAGTTCTAGAGTGCATAATTACCAAGGTTTGACACAGATGAATTTCTGGAGAAATGTGCTGGGACGAGTTTCTGGGGAAGATCTAGAGGAACCAGGAGGACTTTGAAAGAAAAAACGATTTTCGATTGGAAATGATCCAGGTATGCGTCCAGCTCCAATGCCAACTTATAGCTGAGGGCACCACCTTGCAGACTTGAAAAGATGTGAAACAGAGTCCAGAGATTACTCATGTGGGTAGCTTCGGGCACACATGGTACAACAAACAGCAAAGAAACGAACTGCCTTTGTATTTCAGCTAGATATTTTTTTTGGATGTGGACATGGTGAGTTGTGAGTTGTGAGTGCGTACCATAGTGGCCATGTCTTTGCAGCAGGTCTGGGATTGTTGAGAGATGACAGGCAAGATCAGGATAAACAAAAGATTGCATTCAAATTCAAATGTGTTGTTCCATCCCCCTTCTTGAAGATGCCACTATTCCATACAAAGTGGGGCCCCCTAGATAGCTAAGTTGGTTTATAACTCCAATAACTATGGTTTATGATACTTATAACTATAGTTAATGGGGTTTATAAACAAATTTATAACTGGGGGACCCCACATTGTAATAGTTTTCATATGTAATGTAACAGATGCATCTTTTGAACATGTTCAATGCATCTTCCAGATGGTTATCTGAAAAATCACCAGGTCCCCAGCTGCACAGGAGAAGAAGAAGCAAAAGGCCAAGGTGCCTGGGCTGTTGCTGTTCCATCCATGGGGGCACCACGCTTTGCAGTGAAGAGCTTGGGGGCTGTAAGAGGTTTATACTGTCTATATGATGTTAGACATGTTTTAGACCCCACTATTTGGATGCAAGGTTCATATTTCAAACGTGTCCAAACTCTTTTGCCAACCATGTGCTGTCGCAAATTCACCACTTCGGATAGATTATGTTCCTATATGTGATGTTCTGTTAAACGTTGGGTTTTCCATTCTGCTCGGTATATCTCGGCATTGTGTTTCTCATGTTTCATCCCGACCCTGATCTGTGAGCAGACTGTTGTGGGTGCAGTTTGATAAGCCCACTGCCACTGCTGTCTCCGAATGGGTTTGTCCAAAAATGGGGCACCCCTTGGCACCCCTAAATCCCATGGTGTGGTGCCGAAATTCTTTTCCCGAGCACATGGCCATAAGTTGAACGGTTGTGGTCAACCCAAACTCAACTGACGTCACCAGGTGCGACGAAGTCGAAGAGAAGCGGAAGCTCGAGGAGAAAAGGCCGCAGGGTTTTTGGACATTTGAGCATTTGCAAATTGGAAGCAAAGATGCGTTATACAAAAATGGAGGATTTAGCCTAGTATCATCTAGTATCTGGCGTTTTTCACAGGAAATCTATGGAAATCTGAGGTTCCAAACCATGGGAATTGGGGTCGTCGTGTTAGACATTAAGAGGGGAAGCATAGTTTGGGCATAAAGTACTTGAACTCATCCCACATCGTACCATCGAATTGCGCCCCCAAACGGTCCAACTAATTCCTATGTAAACACTGCCAACCTTATCTTCAGAAGTTGTTGGATCCGGGCCAAACGCCGATGCAAATGGACCCTTTTCGCAACTTGGGCTCGGATTGGGTTACCATCCTAAGGTACTTGTGGACCTTGTGGTTCTTGGAATCAATGGATTGGTTTGTTGGCGGAAAAACGCTGAAACCATTGGTTTCACCTATACAAATTAGGTTTCCTGTAAACTGTTCCATACATCCCTTGCATTCCATGCCCCAAGAACTCGGAAGATCTCTAACCTGCAGGTGGAACGTCAGGAACCCTGCTCCATCGACAAGATGAGGGAGCCCGGTGGCCGAAAACAGAGCCAAGATGGGGCCCGTTGTCGCAACAAAGCGATGTTCATTTGGAGTCGAGGACCAACAAAACGGGGGGCACATGCTTTTGCAGTGATTACGTGCATACACACACATATATATATATATATATGATAGCGTGTATGTTATACACATCGAATGGGGGTTCGACGACTGACGTAAGTATATACGGCCAACGTTTGTGGTTGCTGGTGATGAACCAGGTGAACCAAGAAAAACAGGGCCTCAGGACGCAAGAAGAGTGATACAACCCGGAAATTGAGATGAGTGCTTAATAACAACTGGTTGGTGGTTTAGAACATTTTTATTTTCCATAATATATGGGATAATCCTTCCCATTGACTAATATTTTTCAAGATGGTTAAAACCACCAACCAGACAACCATTCGTCTCCTCAGATTTTGATGGGCCAACGATTTTCGCCCACTTAGGGTCTCACTGGCCGTCAACAGAGAAGATGTGAGTCAACAAGATAGCGAGCTTGCCATCTTAGTTCACCCAGATATTTGGAAATAGGTGGGCTATTAACCACTGCCCTTTGGTAATCAAACATGATCAAACATTGTTTTCCTGAAAATATTCGGTTTGTCGATGATTTTCCCATTACAACTACTTCCGTTTATACCTAATTAGGTGGTTTCCAGTTCCCATGTTTGATTACTGGAGGATTTTTTACCAGCATGCATTTGTGGCAATATGTCGGACTGCCTAAACCTGGCAGCATGTTTTAATTTCTCATATATAGTAGAAGTTCCGGAATATATGAACTGACCCAGGTCAGGACATCAAAATTATTTGGTTTGGGATGATGTAATCTGTCAGATCCAGCCAACAACCACTGAGCTACCTGTGGAACCCATGCCTCTGCAAATCTCTGCTGCCAAACATCTTCAAACAACAATCTTCAAACAACAACACTGCGATCTTAAAATGTCCAGCTTTTTGGCTTCACCCATTTTTTTGCGTTGCTGCAGAACTTCGGCTCCCGTTAGCACCTCGACGAGTTCCTTCCATTTTTGGTGTTTCCTAACAGTGGTTCGGCCCATGGCAACGGAGGATGCCATGCGGCTCATGGCAGACATGGAACCTGGAGACGTGACGCCTGAGGCAGTGACGACATCAGAGACGGTGCCAGAGACAGTGCCTTGGTCATTTGCGTATGGCTTAATGTTGGTAAAACAATTATAAACCATCCCCAATTTCACCATAAATAAGTAGTATAAACCATTCCCAAATGGGTGGTTTATTATTGTTTTCAGCACGTTACATGGGATAGATGGGGGTAAGGTTTTTTTCAGCATGTTTGGATAAGGGTTGGATCAAACATGGCTTTGGAATCTGATGGTTGCAGCTAATATGCCATTCAGAAATGGCAATTGGGGTAGGAAACCATCAAATTTAAGCAAGCATACCATCGCGCCTTCCTTCTATCTATCTAGCTATCTATCTATCTATCTATTTATTTATCTATGTATCTATCTACCTAATCTAATCTAATCTAATCTAATCTCATCTATCTAATCTTATCGTATCTTATCGTATCTTATCGTATCTTATCGTATCTTATCTAATCTAATCTATCTATCTATATATATATGTGTTTGTCTATCTATTTATCTGTCTTTCTTTCTGTCTATCTATCTATCTGTTTGTTTGTCCATCTATATTGTATACATTAATTTAGATTCGATTGTATGCATTATGATTATATATATATATATATATCAGTACACACACATTTTCTACATTATAAAATTATATACATGCATATGTACATGTATGTACACATGTATATATAATCATATAAACATGTGTGTATACGTGTATATACATGTATATATGCGGTTCATGATCCCTCAGCGAGAACGATCCCGGTACCCAACCGCTCCAGGTCAACTCGGTGACCGCTCCCGAGGGTACGGCCAGGGTTTGGAGAAAGCTGGCGATGGCAATGGTGCCCTTGGCCCTGATTGCTGTGGCATATCATCATTCGAAACCCGGCTGAGCCCGGCTGGAAGAAAACCCCCGGAAGGACGACTCCCGCAACTGAGGGTCTGAGGGCATCAAGATGTATATAACTATAGATCCTGGGCTGGTGGGCTTGTATGGCATTATATATTATTGGTTTCATGACTGATACATCGGCCAGATGGATCGCTTGACTTCCGTAGAAAAACAATCAAACAATCAATATATAGAAACAGCTTCGAAAATCGCTGGTTTTTGTGCGTGGGCCCCTGGTTTTTTGGTCTTCAAGGTCTCCAATTCTTAAGTCTTCACACCCGAGGGAGCCATGGGATGCCACGACCAAGATGGACGTAGCGGAGACGGTGGAGTTGACGGGGGCACACTCCACCTGGTGGGATCCCAATACGCAGTGCTGCTGGGATCTGCTGGGTTTTTGGATCGGTGGAGTTCTTCCTGGCATTTCCACTTTGGATATAGCATCAGGGGCCCCAAATCCCGGGTATTAACATCCCGTGGTTTCCATAAAAATCACCTCAGGCCTGCCCAAATATTGGTTGATGGGAAAAAACGGGGAAAACTTGGTAAACCCCCACATTTAGCTGGTAAAACGATGGTTCACTGTAGATCGACCCATTAAACAAACTAGAAATGTTGGCATTCTGTGCTGCGCTAACTCACTCGTTTTTGCTGATGCCGTGGGCGTTGAGGCACCAAGATGTTTCGGCACGTGATGCAGGATGGCCTAGGAACTGTAGCCATGGGTGACTTGACTGGAGGCGTTTCCATTTTCTTAGCTAATTACCTAGCTATCCGGTGGTGAGGAGTGAGCTGGGGATGATATTCCCACAATGGGGAACCAAGGAGCTACGAGCTTCCAAAAACCACATGATACTTTCTGAATCTTGGGGATCCAATCATCTCCGTTTCGGATGGTATTTTGAAACCAATACCACTGTGAGGATTGGTAAACCCACCATGTTGAATTTGCTGTTGTTTTTGGGTGGAATGTTAAGCAAATCCAAGTTGTTTCCCCTTGAATGTTCCGTACCAGACGGGGCTCTGAGAAGTGATGATCCATCCCTATATAACCCCCTGGACGCCCTAGCAATATATATATATATAGGAATATAATTTGATATAATCTACAAAGAGTGCTAAACCAACAAATCATACAATTTCCCCAGTCACATGAGCAGTTTCAGAAAAAGACAGTTGGAGATTAAAGGGGCTTATGCTGCCATTTTTACATTGGGTATTAAATCATAACCTGGCAGTCGGGAATCCCCATGTACAAGCCATTAGGGATTCTCCGATCGCTTTTGGCGGGTTCAGTGAAACCTGCACAATAGTGGGTCACAGCGTATGTAAATCTAGTATGCATATGTTCTGTTATATACATATAATATATATATATATAATGATATACGTATGTATGTATACACAATAATGTGTAAATGCATGTTTTTGAAGGTTGGCCAACCTTTATGTGAATTTTATAGATATTATTATATATATGTGTGTGTGTGAGACTACCTGAGTGATTGTAATCCTCATGCTTGTGGTGAAATCACAATTGAACTCATGGTATCTTCAGTGGTGCGATCTCCATCAAATTCACCAAAAAAGGTAGGTTGTGGCAACGCACTCCTCAGTTTGTTTCTATCGGCCTCTTAACCGTCTTAACCCAAGGTGGGTTCCTCTGAAAATAGGGCACTCCAAAAAGCCATTGTGTATCATCATTTCCCCCCTCAGAGCTGCCACTTTATGAGCATCCCAATCTTCACCCCAGGTGAATTCGACTTCAGCACCCAAAAGCTCAAGATGAAGCACATCAAAACGCCCAAGCAAGCAGCCAAAGCGTTACAGGATCCCTACACCAACTTCGTGCATGTTGGGAAGTGCGGCTTCCAGAACCGTGCTGTAGTGTGGCTCTACCCGGACCACACAGGCTGCCGAGCTGGTTGGATGGGAGGTCAAAATGCCTGATTGATGCTGGCTGGTGGCTTCAAAATGTTTCTTTATGTTCAACCACACGGGTGAAAACCACCAGCAAGGATGGGTTTACGTGTCATTTTCCCATTTTGGTGGGCAATTAGTAAAGCGAAGACGGCAATGCTCTGGCAGGCTATCTCGGATAAGCCCACAAGCAGATATGTTCTGATCATCCAGCCAAAACACCACTAGTCACTAGCGGCACTAGCGGGATCAAAACACCACATGTTCTTTGGCACATCCCAAGGTTTGATGGTAAAGTCCAAAGTGCTGATGCTTCAATGCTTCAAGCCATTTCAATCCATTGGACAGTTCAAGTCTGGTTGGTGGTTTCAAACATGTTTTATTTTCCATATGGGTTGTCATTCTTCCCATTGACGAACTCATATTTTTCAAGATGGCTAAAACCACCAACCAGATTATCATTAATCATCATTAACCATATAATAACCACATGTTAACCATAATTAACCATCATAAACCAACCAGAAACCATTATATTGGTCAGTTCAGTCGTGCTTCACTCGTGTTTGATCCGGCGTCAAATCCTCAGTTTTGACGCCGGAGGTGACCCCAGTAGTGCTTTCCTAATGGCCAACGGCGAATGCCAACGTTTGGCGACGCAGTTCTTGGACAAGGCGGGCCGGAGATCTCCGAGCTGCGAATTGTGCGAAATGAATGGCCGGTTTCTTAACCCCCAGTCGTCACCATGGTTGTTTCAATACTTGGATGATAACTCGGGGTACTCCCATGACTTTCGGAAACCTCCAGATGTTTTTTTGGGGGGGCCAGTTGGAGCTACAATCAAAGTTTCCCCAGTTGGTTTAGCCGTAAGAAGGTGGGAGGTACCATGGGAGTTTGGCTCTGGAGGTTGGGTTATGCCCATCGGTGGGAAGCCACCAGCAAAAAGAGGAATGGAATTTTGGATGCCACAAAAAAGGGTGGAATTCAACAAATAAGCATGGAACCGAAGTCTTGGGCTAATTTGGCTGGGTACACCAAAAAAGTTCACGCAACAAACATAAAATTAAAATAAGGCACATGAGCGACACGCAAAAAAAGTAAGATTCCACTTCCCACCAAATAAACATGGAACCGAAGTCTTGGGCTAATTTGGCTGGGTACACCAAAAAAGTTCGCGCAACAAACATAAAATTAAAATAAGGCACATGAGCGACACGCAAAAAAAGTAGGGTTTAATATTCATGAATGAATCATATCAGGCGTGGATTTGCCATGCAAGATTCTGAACTTTGCCTAGAAAAACGTTGCCCAACTAAGAGTCACACTGGCAATTCGAACAAGGGCTCTAACCAACAATGCTGCGGGCGTTGGCATGTGTGAATCAACCTACAAACGGGACTCCCCCAGCTAAGGCGGACTTACAGACTACGGTTTCCACACCCTGCCGCGTTCTTACTTTAATTTGATACATTTTATATTTTTCATATGTTTTCATATGTTTTACATATGTTTTACATTGTTTTACATATGTTTTACATATGTTTTACATATGTTTTACATATTTAAATATATATATATATATACACATACGCATATACATATACATAGTTGTATCAATGTGTGTGTTATATATATATATATGTATATATATATATATATGTATGTGTCATGTTGTAAACAGATATTTGCCGGGGTCTGAAAGAGAGAGAGAGAGAGAGATCGGTGAGTCCTGAAGTTGATAGATTATGTTTTCTCTATGATTTCAGGGTTGCCAACTCTTTTGTCTGATTTGAGGTTCCCATACTAGTAGTACCGCACAAGGCGGTGGCGGAAGTTTCAAAAATAGGAAACCTATAGGAGAGATTGGTTGTTGTGAATCAGGGATGGCAGAGCGAAGCCACTGATGGACCGAAAGGTGGTTGAGGTCT
>Ga0126342_10022900_pt1 | contig 10268 bp, 10 predicted proteins | sample Cyp1metagenome_FD_92528 | JGI IMG/M metagenome (GOLD analysis project Ga0126342, IMG submission 92528) | Coral microbial communities from Lord Howe Island, Old Settlement Bay, Australia - Cyphastrea 1 metagenome | ecosystem: Host-associated > Invertebrates > Cnidaria > Coral ... | reverse complement strand
CAAGTTGGCAATGTGGCACATTTATTTGATTTCCACAGTTTCAGCTGTACCTCCATGAGTGAACATCACTAACATGCAAAAAACAGTACTTGATTTCAAAAAAAGTACTTTCGGAAAAAAATGCAATTTTTCTTGAAAGACCCCAAAGATTAAGGGTCGTTGGAGAGTCAAGGTATATACAATACTATACATTCGAATCAATGATTGAATTGACTAAGCAATTCCGAGGTGTCAGGTCGCTCCTGCAGGCATCTCAAAGCACTCAGCACACCTCCACATTTCTTCGCAGCGTAGTGGACATCGCAGAAGTAGGCTTGGCCCTCGCTGACAGCGGCCAAACGGCCGTTGAACGCCGACCAGCTGCAATCAGGAACCACCTCTGCCAGGCGTGGCCATGACTTTTCGATGGGAAAATCGGAAAACCAGGACTTTTTCCACGACTTTTACCAACAACAAATCAAGGAGTCTCAGCTGCAAATGTTGATGAAGTCTGGGATCCTTTTGGATTCTGGATAGATTCCCAGAACATGTTGACACCATCAGGAATTTCGTGAAGTCACAACTGCGGAAGTATGACTTGCATCGGCTTTGGGTGGGAAATGGTGAGAGATCCATGAGACAATTCTATGTGTTGCATTCTTTCTGTAGAGTTTCTTTTTGCAAAATACTATTCTAAACCAAACACATGACATATGTTAAATTACAAATGCGTTTCTCTCAAAATAGGTGTTCCATAAATTAATTGGTGCTGCACGATTTTCCGTGCACATTTCCATAAATTTGGGTATACCAAAGTTTCAGACACACCCAAATGAACAATGACACCCTGCTTGGCCCTGCGGCGAAAGAAGTGACTCCTAGGCATCTCGCTGTTCGGAAAAGCCTGGGTTGACATGCAGCAATACCATCCGTCAGCCTTGAACTATAGGATCTTCCTAGAGGTTTGTTGACATCAGTTGTGGATGGTTTCAAGCAATAAACACCAGGAACTTTTCAAAACACCAAACACAATTGATTCTTGCGTCACTCGTTTCTTCTTAGGTTTCTTGATCCCCTACGTCTGAAGACAAAAAACAAACGAAAGAGGTGGCGGTTTGAACATGCCCTGCATGGCTTTCAGCAAATTGCTGACCGTTGTCGATGCAGCAACATGATGTACTCCATAGCAGACTCTTCCATGCAGCATATTTAAACATATTGAAATATGGATATGGATCAATACCTATTAATACCATTTTTAGGGGGTTATTCACATCCATAAATCCCAGCTATATATTGATGTGAACTACAGGAGTACTATTGGTTTTGACACACTGCCATATGGTCCTCCCACTAGCATCACACAGAGGAACTCACAGGATCAGGATCCTGCTGCGGCAGCTTGCGGGATCTCTATAGGATCTTTGTGAAGGTCCCTTTAAAGGAACCCGCAAGATCTCAGTACACAGGATTGTCCTGGTTGTGGCTTGTGGCTTGTGGCGCTCATTTTGATCTCGCCCCTTTTCAGGTGTTCAAAACAACGCCCAAGTACACCAAATACCGCCCGTGCCAAAAAACATTGCCTCCGGCCATTCGACCCGTCTTTGCCAAACTCTTGTATAAGAAGTACTGCGCCTGCCATAGCGAGGTTTGGATATTTAAAATGCCGACTCTCCGGCACCTGCCACGCAAACCATGCATGTGACATAGCTCAAAAACCGGGCACTTTTGGCACAGGAAAAAATCGACCTTCTGCGAGCAACGTGGTACAGTGAAATTTTGTGGTAGGCTGCGTAGTCAAGACAATCATCGGAATCTCGGAGTGTATTTTGTTGCGCGAGACCATCAAGGCAAAAAACTCACCATCGGCGCATTGAACCCACCGTGGGAGAAACCCTTAAGTGTGTTTTTTTTTTTGTGAATACATCCTAAACATGCCAAAACCAGCGCTACATAAATTGAAACAACTGTGAATATACCACACCCAAAAACCAACCCTACACCCCCGAAAAAACCCTGCGGGTGGTCTGAATGGCACAGTTGCGGGGTGGTGAAATTTTGTCCCCTTAAGTTGCAAAGTGCCACACAGGGATGTGAAAAATAGGCTAGCGATGGACCACAAATTTGGCCCTGTTTGGAATCACATAGTACATGATTGGGGCTGAGTAATTCTTACAATGCTTGACTTCAAGAAAATGTCAATCTCCAATCCAATAATAATAAATAGAAATAATGATAATAATATGTAAAAACACTGAAGATCCCGTACATTCGAAGAACAGGTTTCAATACATGTTTTTGTTCAAACGGAAACCAAACACCACCTCATTTTCAGAAGCAAACAGGTATGAAACGCGTTCTACAATCTAAACAGGGTTCTATAACATACTACGGACAAGGAAGCTGCTGTTTGGTTTGTTCCAGTAAGTCATGTCTGGTTTCAACTGAGCAGCAGGTCGACTTGTCACTGCTCAACGCCTTTTCTTTTCATGGGCCCGAGAAGGAAGCAATCACTATGTATTGTATACTGTATACAAACATGTTGCGTCTTTGTGGTTTCAATAAGCACATATGCACCTATCTATCTATTTATCTATCTAGCTATCTATTTATCTATTATCTATTATCTATTATCTATTATCTAATCTGATCTAATCTTATCATATCTTATCTATCTATCTATATTTAAATACTAGTTAGTGTGAATGCTTGAAAAACCAAATGCACGTATGTAAAGTATATACAATGTCACAATGTATATCAAAATAGGCAAATATCTCAAATATGTAAACGCACACACCTTTTCTTATAACTTCCTAGATTTGGGCGTAAATCCAATTTCTCTGCCAACCAACTACAATGCCTTCATGCCTCGCCGCATTTGAAAAAATCGAGTGGCTGTCCCAAGTTCGTGGCTGATGTCAAACCATCTAACACCAGCAGGGGTGGAGAGAGTTCCTCCAAGGCCACGCTTGGCCATGCTACCGTATAGCGACAGCCGTAGCGAAGCTCCGCATCGGCTGAAGCATCCGAAGCACTGCGGAAGAGGCGTTTGAGAAGCCCCGGGTCTTCGATGCTGTAGACCTGACAAGCTGCGCGCCTAGGCGAAAATCATCATTCAAATGGCCGTTTTCATAGCCCATATGCTCCATGTATGGTATATTTACCTACAAAACTGGGTGATTTTTAGGGCAAATGTTGGTCAATATTCCAGCACCATGGAGCATGTGGGTAGGAATGAAATTCGAACCCCCGATTTTTTTGGCGGGGAGTAGCTACTGTCAGACATATACAAAAACTCCGCTGACTCTCATGAGTGCACAGAACTGCACGTAAAATATATATACCTAGAACATCCTAGAACCTCGAACACGGCACTTTTAGCAGAAAAAGTAGCCTTTAGCCGTACTACGGCGCAATTTGTTTGGCTACGGCATTTCTCTGTTATTCCAACGGCATTTTTGGAATTCAACTTGGACTGCATTAGTTGGGGTCTGACATCACATTGGCCAAAGATTTTGGTTCATTTCCTCACGTCCATCATTTTGGTCAAGCGTAAGTGGTTTGGCCAAACCGGTGACAGCCTGCTGTTGCAAAAAGGTTGTCAGCAGTCCATGATGCTTGCCACTAAGAATCCCAAAAATGCGTTTTAGAAAAAAGTAAACAAATGCCAAAAAACACATTCCCAAGTTACGGCGCAAATTGGCGTAATTACGGCGTAAATCCCCGTACTCTATTTTACATGGGTTTTGAATGTCGTGAATCAAACTTTTGAAGGGTCTTGGCTTAAGGCTTAAGGTTTGGGATGAACACGTTTTTTTCTCTCCCATGTATCATGGGAATCACTGGCTATGAAATGGTGGTCACGGAAGTCTGGGCCCACAAATAAAATTCAAATGGATTCAACCTGGTAAGCACTGGGGGTTGTTTTTTCAAGTCCATTCTGGAAAAGGTGACTTTTTGATAGGTGAATTGAAGAAATCTAACACATACATTGGAAAATCATGATTCACTCTCAATCTGATTGCCGGCATTTTTGCTGAGCCACGGCGTTTATTTTTCATGACGGCGTTTTCCAGAGGTGCCGACCAACATTTCAGCCACAATTTTTTCAACGGCACTTATTTCAGCCACAAGGTGGATCTAGGTATATTGTTAATGTCTTTAATCTGTGTATGATACATGCGCATAATTCCGCCGACCCCTGCTTTTGCAGTAGCAGAGGCGGCGCCCAAGCCACAAAGCCTTGCTCTTCCCATCTCTTCCCATTGCTCCGCTCTTGTTTTTTTTGGGGGTTCAGCCCTGACGCAGTGCCTTGTCGGGTACAGTGGGTTTGGCTTTTGATGGGCTCCAGCTGTCCTTTACTGCCATGTTTCGGACGGGCGAATGCAACGTCCTGCAGACCTGGGTGCAATTTGGAGCTAGTCTCTGGGCTGGGTATCGCCTTTTCCTGTTGGGGCCCCCAGCACACTTTCAATTGCAACAGTTTGGGGCACCCAACAGCGCCGTCCATGCTGGGTTTTCTCCCTAAACGTCAATGCTATATCCTTGGCAACGGCCTTCTTACATGCCCATTAAAGGGTCCTCCGCGTTGAATACTTGTGAAGTTTTTTTTGGGGGTCTGGTAGACACATTGTCAATTATACACCAGGCTGGGGTATTGCTGGTCGGCTTTCAACCTGACTTCCATTTTTTAAGATTAAGAATAACCTTCTTTCTCATACAAAGATTGCTTTTATACTTCGTTATCCAATTTTGCTTGGTTTTAAACAAAATCACCACAACTTGTGGTTTGTTCCCTGTCTTGCCTCTGACACACCCCCAAGACATAGTCCTCCGTCCAACCCTGCAAAGCACCGACTAAGACGAAGAGCAAGGTTTTTTTTTTGCTGAGTAAAAGTGTTTTGCTACCTACTGACCGAATGACTCTTTAGAGAGAGAAAGAGACAGATAGAAAGATAGATGGATAGGTAGGTAGGTAGATAGGTAAATAGACAGATAGACAGATAGATACAAACAGAGATAGACAGATAGACAGAGAGACGGATAGACAGACAGACAGATAGACACAGACAAATCGATAGATAGACGCATAGACACATAGACACATAGACAGAGAGACAGAGAGACAGAGAGACAGAGAGACAGAGAGACAGAGAGACAGAGAGACAGAGAGACAGAAAGACAGAGAGACAGAGAGACAGAGAGACAGAGAGACAGAGAGACAGACAGACAGACAGACAGACAGACAGACAGATAGACAGATAGAGAGATAGATACAGTAGATAGATAGATAGATAGATAGACAGATAGATAATAAAACAGATAGATAATAAAACAGATAGATAATAAAACAGATAGATAATAAAACAGATAGATAATAATACAGATGGATAATAAAACAGATGGATAATAAAACAGATAGACACATAGACAGATAGATAGATAGATAGATTAGATTAGATTAGATTAGATCAGATCAGATCAGATCAGATCAGATCAGATCAGATTAGATTAGATTTAGATTTAGATTAGCTTAGATTAGATTAGAAAGATAGATAGATAGATAGATAGACGGATAGACAGATAGACAGATAGACAGACAGACAGACAGACACACAAACAGACAAACAGACAAACAGACAAACAAACAGACAGATAGATAGATAATGATACTGATAGATAATGATAGATAGACAGGCAGACAGATAGACAGATTGATAGACAGGTAGACAGATAGACAGACAGACAGACAGATAGATAGATAGATAGACAGGCAGACAGATAGACAGATAGACAGACAGACAGACAGATAGATAGACCATACAGATAGACAGATAGACAGACAGACACACAGACGGATAGACAGATAGACTAATAGACAAATAGACAGATAGACAGATAGACAGATAGGCTAGACAGATAGACTAGACAGATAGACTAGACAGATAGACTGGACAGATAGATTAGACAGATAGATAGAAAGACAGACAGATAGACAGATAGATAGATAGATAGATAGGCAGATAGATAGATAAATAGATAGATAGATAGATTAGATGGATAGATGGAGAGATGGAGAGATGGAGAGATGGAGAGATAGACAAACAGATAGACAGATAGACAGATAGACAGATAGACAGATAGATAGACATATAGACATATAGACATATAGACATATAGACATATAGACATATAAGGACATATAGACATACAAACATATAGACATATAGACATATAGGCATATAGACAGGCATATAATATAGATAGATAGGAAGGTAGATAGATAGGTAAGTAGATAGTTAGGTAGGGAGGTAGGCAGCTCGATTTTTATAAATGGACATAGAATTCAAATATGTTCTCCTCCCATACGTGGAGTCAAGTGGATGTTGAATCCATGTTCGCTCCTCAATATGACAGAAATCCTGTGTTTTCACATGTTTTGAGGATGCTCCAGTCTCAGTTTTAGTGCGAGTTCCATTGTGTTCTACGAAAATGTGTGTGTCTTCATCCTTTCAGTGATGTCTCACAGAGGACAAATCACAAACTACCTCAGTTTTGGTGCATTTAAACTGGCACATTGTTTGAGAAAATTGAGTGCGTAGCATCAATAGCGTGTTGTAAGTGGCTTGAGAAAGTGAAGCGCGCTGCATCAAAAGTGGGTTGCAAGTTGCTGGCGAAAAAGAAGTGGTCAGCACCAATAGAGTGATGAAAGTTGCTTGGGAAAGTTAAGAGCGTAGCATCAGGAGCGGCTTGCAAGTTGCTTGAGAAAGTGAAGTGCAACCGCATAGCATCAAGAGCGTGTTGCAAGTTTCTCGAGAAGTTACAGTAAGTGCGTCGCATCAGGAGCAGCTTGCGAATTTCTTGTGAAAGCTAAGTGCGCACCATCGAGAGCATATTGTCTTGTATGTATGAAAATTACTAGCATCAAGAGCGGGTTACAACTTGCTGGAGAAAGCAAAGAGCGTAGCATCAATAGCAGGTTGCAAGTTGCTTGAGGAAGATAAGAACGTAGCATCAAGAGTGTGTCGTAAGTTGCACATGAAGGCCCCCACCAACAACCACCCAAACACCCCCGACCCACCCCCGACCCACCCCCGGCCCCCTCCCGGCCCCCTTCCTGGCCCCTCCACCCCTTCTTGGGAAGTGGAACCGAACATTGCTGCCTGCAAAACATGGGTCGAAAGGAGAAGAACAATCGCAACATGCACGAACAATTTTTCAGCCGTAGGCATAACAAACAAATAAATAATAAATATTTTAGCCTAGATTATATATCATATATGTATTCTACGAATTAAACACTATAATACAAATAAATATAATATAAAATATAAATATAATATACTATGTAAATATGAAAGTATCTTGTCTGACGATATCACTAGCCGCCTTCGTCCACGGAGGCAAATCCGGTAAAAGGTGGGCTGTGGCCGCTGGCAGCAGAATGGACTCCACAAAGATTCGTGACTTCGTGGAGTTTCGGGCGGCCTAGCAGCACTAATTTTAGCACTAAATGACTTGAACTCAGTACGTATGTTTCCATCAAGTGATATAGAAGATAATCAATTGTTGAAATCATTTGAGTCTATCCTGCGACTAGAAACAGAGTCACAATGTTAAGGCATTTCATTAGGCTCGAAACCACGTTTTACCACATCACAATCATGATAATCATGGCCTCGAGCTCATTCCAAAATATGGAGTATGATCTATGATATTATGATGATATTATTAAGAACCAACTTGACCTCAAACTTACTAGTGGATGAAACTGATTCTGACAACTTATGGCACAGGATGGCATGGTCCAAGGCCATTGGTATCCGCAGCGCCTGTAGAGCGCACTTCAGACATTCAAATCCATGGTGGACACTCCTCAGTGGCACTACCAATCATCCGACGCAAGCCAAATCCGCAATTTCAATCCATTTCTTCTTGTTTCCTTCGTTGAGCCAACGAACAAAATGAGGCCAACTGGCCAATTGCTATTTGGAAACTATGAAACTGAAACTCAAACAGAAATGTTTACATTACACTTGATTTCCCCACGTTTGTTCACTAAACTTTGCCATCACATGGAAGTTTCCTAAAATGGGGGGTCCCCCCGAATCATGGAGGCTTATTAGAGGAGTTTCCCATGGAAATAAACCCATCCAGCCATTGGGGTACCATAAATTGAAGAAACCTCCACAGAGGTGTCTGGGATCCCCCGCACCGCACATGGCAATCCTTTCACCGCATTCGCACGGCGTCTCAACGTCCGAGGTCCAACTTGCAGAGCTTCACAGGCGCCGAAGGTCTGAAGATGCGCCTGCCGACGGCGATCTGATGCAGATATGATCCCTGCCAAGGGCAGGCCACCTTATCTTGATCCAAAAAGAAACCTCGGTTTAGTATGGTTTAGATTGGTCTAGTATACATTATCTATATATTGGAATATCTACCATCATTTGAATCCAGCGGGCTGAACAAACATCAATGTCTTCAATGCTGTTTTTGGAATCTACAAAGCGAAGCGGACCCACCACCCGCTTCGAGGTACGAACGTAAAGCGGCGATTTAACAAATTTAACCATTAACGATAAGCTAAGCCGCGTCCTAGAAAGACATGGCTCAACGCGCAGCAGATGTCGTGGAAACCGGGATTTTATATGATTTGATGTTGGGGAAAAGGAAGAAACGTTACAAAGATCATCTGGATTACCCTCTGGTAGTTTAACAGTTTCCTATTGAACATGACCATTTATAGTTGATATTCCCATTAAAAATTGTGATGTTCCATAGTTTTTTGTATGTTTACCAGAGGGTGACAGATTAATACCTGAATATTCTGTGAACTTTTTGGACTCCGGACTCCTGAGCCTGATCTAAGCAGTGCCCATGACAATCATAACTGATATTGGTGGTTGACCTACCCCTCTGAAAAATGACGGAGTTCGTCAGTTGGGATGATGACATTCCCAATATATGGAAAAATAAACATGTTCCAAACCCCCAATCAGTTTTTGTCGGTTTTTTTGTTTGCTTTTCAAGCCATGGCAAGGCTTCAATGTTTTTTTCACAGCATAAATATGAAGGGTCTTAACAAAGCACGAATCAATGTACTCCCGATTACAAAGCAGGATGCAATTGAATATGTTGCCTTTTCATGCGCTCACAAGAAGCCTTTCTGCTTTCATAAAAACCACATCGAATTGAGTTCGTATAACCAATTATGACAACATCCTCCTGATCAGCCCAAGGTTTTGCGTGCAATAACAGCCCAAAAAAAGGAGCAAAAAGGCATGTGGCCCCCAATTTCTCCACATTTCTCCACGTTCCGCAGGATTTGAACCTTGGATGCCACCAACACTCGAAGCACAGCCGAGTGATACTCTTCCACATGCCGTAGGTGCTTAGGGCGATACCTGCAATCGACATGGACATTGTGCGTTTTCAAGGTGTAGCCCGGAAATGCCGCAGATTTCTGCGGGTTGATTCTCCCGGAAGCCATCACCTAGTCATCTGCGTATCCCAAAAACTAGCACCAATTGCTCTTTTGGTGTGTGACATACCAAAGTTTCGCATCTGGTTATGACTAACATAGCCATGGGAAAATCACCATGCTATTAAGTTCGGTAAACCATCTATTTCTATGGACCATCTATACTATGGCGAACTGTTAAATACCCAGATTTAAACATCAACAGCCCATTGACCAAGGGATTTTTTGGGACTTTGCCACCGATTGCAGCAGAATGGCAGAGCAATGCGGGGATCTCTGAGGTTCTTGATGGGCGTCATGGACGTCACTGATGCAATACATCCCGCTACCAAACCAGCTAAAGCAGCAACCACCTCGGCATGGCTCAAACCGCCAGTTGAACGTTTAACACATGAAACGTTGCAACGTAGCTAGCATTGGATTGTTGATGATTTCTGTGCAGCAAACTGAAAGAGAAACTAATATATCAATATACGACATCTATCAGAACTTTTGAATATGTGCATCCATATTCAAAATATCTGATAGAGAAACTAATATATCAATTTGGAATAAAACGATGCTATATAGTTGATGCACTGCAAGTCTCTCTGAAGTACCCAATTGGTACTTCCAAAATGGGAGCCCCGAGGCACGACAATGAACGTGCAGAGGGGGAAAGAAAACTGACAGTTGCTAGGGTAGCAAAGCCAGGAGTAAGAGGCAGAAGGCCAACCAGACAACACGACGTTTGACGAGGGGAAGCTGGCTGCCCTGCCAAAAAAGACCCGAGCTAAGGTGGAAGGGTTCTAATCACGAAGCT
>Ga0126342_10022899_pt1 | contig 10268 bp, 7 predicted proteins | sample Cyp1metagenome_FD_92528 | JGI IMG/M metagenome (GOLD analysis project Ga0126342, IMG submission 92528) | Coral microbial communities from Lord Howe Island, Old Settlement Bay, Australia - Cyphastrea 1 metagenome | ecosystem: Host-associated > Invertebrates > Cnidaria > Coral ... | reverse complement strand
TAAATGGAGGTTTAGAGCTGGGAAAATCATCTATAAATGGAGGTTTAGAGCTGGGAAAATCATCTATAAATGGAGGTTTAGAGCTGGGAAAATCATCTATAAATGGAGGTTTAGAGCTGGGAATAGCATCTGTAAATGGAGGTTTAGAGCTGGGAAAATCACCTATAAATGGAGGTTTAGAGCTGGGAAAATCATCTATAAATGGAGGTTTAGAGCTGGGAAAAGCATCTGTAAATGGAGGTTTAGAGCTGGGAAAATCATCTATAAATGGAGGTTTAGAGCTGGGAAAAGCATCAATAAATGGAGGTTTAGAGCTGGGAAAATCATCTATAAATGGAGGTTTAGAGCTGGGAAAATCATCTATAAATGGAGGTTTAGAGCTGGGAAAATCACCTATAAATGGAGGTTTAGAGCTGGGAATATCATCTATAAATGGAGGTTTAGAGCTGGGAAAATCATCAATAAATGGAGGTTTAGAGCTGGGAAAAGCAACTATACATGGAGGTTTAGAGCTGGGAAAATCATGCATAAATGGAGGTTTAGAGCTGGGAAAATCATCAATAAATGGAGGTTTAGAGCTGGGAAAAGCATCTATAAATGATTATAAATGGTGGATGTTCCATGGGATTTGTTTGAGTACCAGAGGCTAGAGATATGTAGAGATGGTGATTGGATGCTCATGACATGTAGGGAAAATTACGATAAATCAATGAGATGGAATGGGGTACCCTATTTTCAGAGAAACCCGGATGTTTGTAGCTGTACAATGTGTCTACCCTCTCGTAATCAAACGTGGCTTGCTGGCGATTCCCCCAAACTTACTGTAGTTCCATGATTTTCCAGCCATAAACCTCAATGTATGGAGGATTTCCCATTGCCACGTTTGACTACCGGAGGATATATGTATTTACAACCTGTAGGTACGGTGCCAGTATTTGTACAAAAAGCAGACGAAGATGGCAACAATTCCATAGAATTCCCCTAATGCTGAGGCTCTCAAGTCCATCGTCTTAATTTCAGACCTTACAAAAAAGCATCAAAAAAATATCAAAAAAAAACCTTTCTGTGGCAGATTTTTTTTAAAGGACCAACGTTGATTGGCGTTTCCCACGGTTTCCTGAAGCGACCTGCGACGATGACCTCCAGGTTCCACGTGAGTTGGGCCCTCGGGTGGTTTGGTACCAAAAATGACCACAAGGCTGCGTAACTCCATGCACTCAAATTAAAATCTCCGTATTAGTTTTTTATATAATATATTATTATACATATATATATACATATTATTACTATTGTATTGTATTATATTATATTATTAGATAGATAGATAGATAGACAGACAGACAGATAGATAGATAGATAGATACATAGATGATCTTCCATTGTCACCATGTATAGAACATGTCCGACCACCGATCTCTGAGGCCCAAGCGGCTGATACAGGCCGTTGTGGCCGGGTGCCTCAGACGTTGACCGACAGACGATGAGATTTTTTGCGACAAAAAGGCGACTGGAAATGGGGGAATAAACCCATGTAATGCAGTATACTATTGTGCAAAAAATATATATATATATATGTAAAGTATCAGCAATAGATATTGACATCGGAACTAGAAAAAATGAAAACGAAGAAGCAACGAAATGGAGGACTGATTAGATCGCCGATAGATCTTAAGAATCTAAAGAGGTACACATTTTGCGGCGCAGTAACATCTTGATCTGTAATTCTTCTACACGAAAAAAAGGAGACAGGAAATGCAGGGGTTGGTAACTGTCCCATTTTGGGAATATTGGACATCACCTTATAGTAGCCATTATAGACCATATACCTAATGGCTGGGTGATGTTCAATGGGGACATTTAATGACCCATGAAATGATACAGAGAATCTGCACTTCATCCTCACAGTTTTTCGTTCTCCAACTGAAATGAAGCCAAGTCTTGGCCCTTGATATGGGTATCGGTCAAAACCCGGGTGCTTTTGTCTTCACATCAAAGTAGCTTGTAGAACTAGATCTTTATCCCAGATTCATATGGGAACATGGTGAGTTTTGAATGCAAAAATATGACCCATCTTGATTGCTTCCCACGTTGTAGTTCATTGTCCAATTTCATACCCATTCAAATACTATCTTTAAATCATCACACCATTTACTGTAGCTATCCAGTGGTTCGGCGGAAGCGGTTCGGAGCTCCAGGTATTTATATTCCCAACAAAAGCCATCAAACGGAGCCGAAAGCAGATGATAGGTAGTACATATTTCAGTAATTCATACGGTCACTCTGTTTCAGTCACTAGCAGTCCCAGTACAAATGTAGGAATACCAGGAATACACACCATAAAACCATCCAGCCATAGCCATAAAATCATAGCCGTAAATTTCTCAACCAGATTGACATACCATTTACATACCATTTACATACCATTTACATACAATTTACATACCATTTACATACCATTTACATACCATTTACCCTGTGGTAAATTAACATAGACCCTGAAAATAAGCAATTTTTTGTGGAAACCAGTCTTCCAACCCCTATCTGCCAGGGTCTATGTTAATTTACCGGAGGGTACATACCATGTTTATACCCTTGCTGGTGGTTTCAAATTTCAAACATTTTTTATTTTCCATTGTATATGGGATAATCCTTCCCATTCACTTTCATATTTTTCAAGATGGTTAAAACCACCAACCAGTACCATTTATCTACCATTTCCTGAGATTCCATTAAACCAGTGTACGTTTCTCGGTGAGGATCGCTTCTCTCCCATCATGAGCCCCGCAGAGTTGCGTCAGCCGTTCGGAAAGCCCAGCGCAAACGCGTTGCCCCTGTGGGTTGTCAAAATATTCGTAATGCACTAACTACTATAATAGGTAGTATAATATATATATATAACAATAGGTAGTGTAATAATAGTATATGTATATAACAATGTATAATTACTACTATAATAGAAAAAGATATGGTAGTATAATACAACAATAGGAATATATATATATACATATACATACATTGCTATATAACTATACCATTGCTATAGTTATCATTATTATGTTTATTATGTCATTATAAGAACATCTGCTGTAATACCCCTTTAGGCACCCCAAAAATTTCTCCGACGCTCCTCGTCTCAGCTTCCAAGGCTGCGCATTTGCTTCCAAGGGGAGGAGGTGCTGTGCTGTGCTGCTAGCCGATGCGGTGAGCAGCAAACCATGGGGCCATGGGGATACTCCGCATGATAGCAAGAAACACAGGGAATCCCAGGGAATCCCCCAAGGCCCATTGGAAATCCCAACCCTGTCTGTATCCCTGTTTGTATCCAGATTGGACTAGGGAATACCAATGGAATTGTATCCCGTTGGAAATTTCCCATTGGAATACCAACTCCCATGGGCTAAACCAACGGCCAGGCCGGAGGCCCCGGCGTCACCCGCGAGTTCTTCCAGGTGAGGATTCTGGGTAGATGCCGAGGTTGGAGACGGTCTTTCCATGGATTTTTGGTGGAGAAAAAATGACCAAAATGGTGAAAAAGGGTGAAGTTAACCATCAAACATGAGGGTCATCCAGCATTTTAGGGGTTTTAGCCTCCAGATTTGATTCAATTTGTGGATTTGACCATGAAAAATGGTGACACATTGGTGATTGAGCCATGAAAAGACCTGGTGTGACCATAAAGAATGAGAAATTATTCACAAGCAAGTGGGAAAATTCAGCACAATGCTGAGGATACACTGGGGACATAGGCAACAATTGGGGAGCAAACCATCAAACATGTGGTGTTTGTTGGCTTTCCTACATTAGCAACCATAGAACATGATAGAACATTATAGAACACGTTCAATCCACCACTATGGAGGTTTCTATATTCATAATAATCATCCTATTCCCCTAAGGCGCTAAAGGAAATATAAGAAGAATTCATTGGAGTCTTGGAATTTTATAAAGATATATATATATACAGAAAACCAGAGAATTTAATCATCTAAGATATTGATTTAGCCAATGAATAATGGATACCTTTTTTTTCCTGAAAGGGTTGATATTCCAACATGAAAACTTTGTGTCTCCCCGGATTTTCAGACTCGAATGTCAAGATAGGGGATTACCCACATAGATATGGACATGGATTGTATATCCCCTCCTGGTAATTCAACAGAACTATGGAAAATCACGATGTTAATCGGTAAATCATCTATAACTAAATGGAAAGTGTTCAATAGCGATGTCAAATTAACCGATGGTAAATAAGGTTATATTGATTTGTAGTGGTACATTTCTATATATCTCTGGTATTTGCATCGCAGTTCCGATGGGTCACAGAATTCGGTCAGAGCCAGGTGGCGCTGCGGAGCTTCTTAGATGGAGAATTTGGAGATGAGACGCTCGAAATTTCGGCAGATGGGGAGAGAAAAAATGTTCCGTGGAGGTACCCTCTGGTAATGACTAACAGTTTGCTATTGAAAATGGCCCATCTTATAGTTGATTGACCTATGGAAGATGGTGATTGTCCATAGCTATATTACCAGAGGGTACCCCAATTTATGGATGGTTTACAATGATAATTCCATCTATAAATGGTGACTGGGAGTACCCCCATGACTTCGGAAACCTCCAGATATGTAGTGGGACCTAATCGTTTTCTTCAGGGATATAATACTGAGGAAATGACATATAACCAGTTATCAGGAAGAATTTGAGATGGGGATTTATCAACAGACAATTTATGGAAAATACGAATGATGTATACCCTCCGGCAATCAAACGTAGCAGTGGATTCCATTTATAGATTATTCTCCCATCAAAACCACAACTAATAGTTTGGTGATTTTTCATATCTAGCCGAATCTAGCCATGTTTGATTACCGGAGAGTACGTACATGAAAAAGTGGGATTTGTGGTCCCGGACTGCCGTGGTGTTTTGTGGCAGAAATAGCTGGCTGGACTGCCGTGGCCTGACACCCCAGGAAGTTGTTCGTGTACCATGAGCAGTCTCTTGGCCCTGAAACGTTCGGGGGAGAGGATAGGTCGGAGCCCACTGAAAAATCCGAGGCTTCGAGGTTCGATACAATCTGGTTGGTGACTGGAACATTTAAACCGTCAACGTGGTTAATGGGACTTAATTAATGGCTTTTGCTGGGACTTAATATATCTAAATATGGACATAATGGATCTATATACTGGTTGGTGGTTTGGAACATGACTTTTATGACTTTCCATTCAGTTGGGAATGTCATCATCCCAACTGACGAACTCACTCCACCATTTTTCAGAGTAGGTCAACCACCAACCAGCTCTTATTGAGAAAATGTGGTAGCCCCGAAAAACCAAGAAGTGATTTCTTGGTTAGTGCTTTGGAACATGTTTTATTTTTCCATATATTGGGAATAATCATCCCAACTGACGAACTCACTCCACCATTTTTCAGAGTAGGTCGACCACCAACCAGGTCTTATTGAGAAAATGTGGTAGCCCCCAAAAAAGCAAGAAGTGATTTCTTGGTTGGTGCTTTGGAACATTTTTTATTTGTCCATATATTGGGAATAATCATCCCAACTGACGAACTCATATTTTTCAGAGGGGTAGGTCAACCACCAACCAGATTATTAACCATCATTAACCATCATTAACCATATATTACACTAACCATACATTAACCATATATTAACAGTATATTAACAGTATATTAACCACAATGGTAGCCTTTCTCCCAGGTCGAGACTGTGCGGAACTCAGAGAAGGGCCGGTTGTTCGAAGGAAGCGGATCTCCCCAGGGTTCTCAGGTCAGCAGCGACCAGGATCGACCAGGCGAAACGCGACAGGAACAACTCGCTTTGAACGTGCTTTGAAGATTTTGAAGAGTCATGGTCCCAAAATCCATGAAATTTCTAAACAGCAAAATCCATGAAAAAAAACTATTTTCCTATGGTAAACGGCCAAGTAAACGGCCAAGACACTGAGCCAGGAAATCCCCCTTTCTTCTGCGCCGCGCAGACTAAGTGGAGTTTTAGGATCCAACATGGCACGGTAAAATCTATCAATTTGCGGCTTCGGATTTGCGTTTTTACCATTTTTTTTTGCTCGATTTATCAATGATTCAAATGGCCATGTCAGGAAGCTAAATTGGAGGTACAAATTGTGGTCAGTGGTTTTTAATACCAAATCTGGTACCTTCACTTAGTCAAAAAGTCCTGAAAGTCCGATAATTTCGGTGTTGAGTCAGTTGAGTCAGGAGTTGAGTGAGTTGAGTGAGTTGGATAAGCACGGGCTTCCCCGTTCTTGGATTATGACATATCCCCTATATATATATATGAAGGGTACTACAATCCCCATTAACCACTGTTAACCAACCATTCATCAACGGTTGAGGTACTGGTTCAACGAAAAGGCCAAGAATTCGGAGCAGTGCTTCCGTTCCTATGGGATCCTCTTGGGTCAGGCCAGGACTCTGAGGTGATCATGGCTACCTGAAGATCAGCTAAAAAAATCCAATGGCTTGTTGTGGTTGATCATCATTTTCGCTATTAAGATATACGGATATACGTATTAAGATAGATATATTTATTTATGTATGTATTTATTTATTTATTTAGTGTAATTGTTTATTTATGTGTTTATTTATTGATTCATTTTAATTATTTATGTATTTAAAATGTCATAAAGTTGAAAATAGTGTATTTGCACCCCATTTTCATATGCACCCCAACTATGCAAGTGATGGCTTTTTGGTGGCTCCAGACGCCACTTCAAGCTCATCAGTACACATTTATTTCATATGCCCAGGAGAAGGAATCCCAGAGAAGGGTGAGATGACAATCCGCAATCACAATTTTTAACCACGGCCAAGTCAATTCTAGGGCCAGATGTCATGCCAGATGTCATGTAGCTGGGGCTCGTTTTGGTACCTGGTATGGTATATACCTGGTACCTGGCTGATAAGTGGCTAGCTTCAATGATTTTCTGGGGGGTGCTGTTGACCTGCAACACAGCTGAAAGCCTGAGACCTGAGAATTCATAACGTCATAACGGCACTGGGATAGGTTGGCGAAGTGGTTGGGTAAGTCAAGAGTTGACAACAAATTGATGACCATCTGGTTATGACTAACATAGCCATGGAAAGATCCACCATTTTTAATAGGAAAACCATCTGTAAAAGACCCCCCTTTGTCCATAGCTATGTTAGTTTACCAGAAGGTAATATTTATTAGCCATGATAATTTTGGGCATTAATTCGCCATAAATGGATGATGTTTTACACTATCTGTATCTTTACCCGGCTAGCTACGTGACATGGGTCCCACCTCATGGAACTGTCGCCATAGATGGTGTCCATCCAGCCATTCAAGCCATTTCATAGGGAAAATAAGGACAAAAAGTTCTAAAACCATCCCAAAATCATCAAATTGGCGCCCTATTTTCACAAAAAAAAACATGGAATTCTACACATTGCTGGCGAAATATCGTGGCATCCGGCGATGCCGAAAACGCCCTGAGGCTGTGCTGAACAACACGCACGTGCCGAACATTTTCCCAAGGGTTCGATGTCCTGGGGCTCCTGGGGGATCCTGGTGATTGGTGGTGACTGGAAGATGACTGGACTTAATTAACGGGTCTGGTTGGGACTTCATATATCTTCATATGGACTTAATAGATCTATACACTGGTTGGTGGTTTGGAACATGACTTTTATGACTTTCCATTCAGTTGGGAATGTCATCATCCCAACTGACGAACTCCATCATTTTTCAGAGGGGTAGGTATACCACCAACCAGATGTGGATGATTGTGGAGGATAGGGACCCGATAAATGATCGATTATTTTTCGCGATAAATATTGGATGAAATATCGATGAATGACGGTAGATTGGGTGTGATATGAACCTAGCTGGAAGCTTTTGGGAGTTATGAAGTGACCAACCAGTATGTTTAGGGGTGATGCAGAGCGGTTGTTGTAAGGAGCTCTGAGAAACAGTGCTAGAGGATTCAGTCAGGATTCAAACTCTCCTGGTTTTGCTACAAATCGTCGCTGATTGAGATATTCAGATGTTTACCTTCCATAACTTTTTTGTTTTTTTTGTTTGCTGTTTATCTCACATCATCTTACATCACTTTTTTGGTGATAACATCACTGGTTGGTGGTTTCAAACATTTTTTATTTTCCATAATATATGGGATAATCCTTCCCATTGACTTTCATATTTTTCAAGATGGTTAAAACCACCAACCAGTTCCATTTATATACCATTTATATACCATTACATCACTTTTTGGGGGAAAATTCAATAAGACCACTCAGGGCCTGTGACCACGTTGCCGCACGGCCGCACGCAAACTAAGCAAATCGCGTGCGGATGATCCGAAGAGACTGGCTCTGTTTTTTTGGGGCAGGTAGAAAAGCCAACAGCCGGCCGTGTTATATAATTATATAATTATATATAATTATATACATAATTATATATATAGCATATATCTATGTATATATGGATATATGGATATATGAATATATGGATATATGGATATATGGATATATGGATATACCATGTATGTATAATATGTGTCTGTATATATGTATATAATTATATAATTGATTAATCATGCATACACATTTATATTTATATACAGACGATAATATACCGGATACCATATACAATATAGATGTTACACAATACACGATACACAACGCAAAACAGCAAGCCTCGTCCTCAGGCACTCTACGATCGACTTCTGGAGGTGTGTGCGAGTTCAGGGTCTTAGCTTAGTGGAGTCGTGGATGTTACCCTCTGGTTATGACTAACATAGCTATTGAAAATGACCATTTATAGTGGATTTTCCCATGAAAAATGGTGATTTTCCATATAGTTATGTTAGTTTACCAGAGGGTAGTTGTAATGGGAGATAGCCTCAACGAACATAGCTATGGGAATCACGAAAACAACAATCCAACCATCAAAATCCATCAAAATCATTCAAAATCCATAAACATGAGTTACATCTACAATATCTCTATAGCATAGCCTATAGCTACGGGAATATATCCACTTTTGATACCCTATAGCCGGTGTCCAAAAAAACATGGCTAGCTGGGAAATCACCGAACGAGCCAAGGAGGAATATAGCTGTGGTGTCCTCTGATCATTTAATCGTTTGCGACATAGAAAATGAACCGTTTGCGAACTCGAAAATGTACCATTTATGTTGTTGATTTACCTATTCTTTCAATGGTGATTTTCGATAGCTTTTTGTTAACGTTTACCAGAGGGTACCTGAGAATGATGTAACCCAAAATCTGGTGATTTATCGTCAACTGCCTCGTAAAGTTGGCAATGGATCCTCCCTTTTCTGACCCATATAAGCAGGGATATGAATTGGCGAGATACGAAAAGAAGATGTTTGCCCAACAATACAATCAATATGTTTCCATGGGAAAAGGCATCGTTGTGTAAGCTACCATTACCCGCTACATCTGCCACCCTACACTGGGTAAGCCTCTCTGAATGTTGGATCGACGATCATCAGTGCAGCTTCAAATACAACATGATAGGTCACCAACTAATTAAATTGGTCGAAAGATACCGGTGGGGATTTGAATGGGCAATGGTGCAAAGATCTGAAAATGTTCCGATTGGATACTATTGATTGCGGGTTTTGGTTCAAACTTGGGAAAGATTCAAACCATTTTTCACTGTGAACGCGGACAGCACCAAATTGGTCAGGAACCGAGAGCAGAGTATAATAGTATATACCTTCTGGAAATTGAGTTTCCCTATTTTCTTGATATATACTGTCTATTGAAAATAGGGACTATGCCTCGTGTGCCAGGCATTGGTATCGCCGTGTGCAAGGACCTTGAGACTCGAGGACGGCTTAAATCCCTTTAAGAAGTGCTGCAAAATCCATTATAAATGGAGGTTTTACTGGGAAAATCATCTATAAATGGTCCATTGTCCATGAATTAACTTGATTTAACATGATTTTTTCACCATCAGAATGGTGGTAACACATCAAGAATGGTGGATTGAACCATCAATTTCTTGACCATCGGTGATGAAAAACCATGAATTTCATGGGGATTTAGCCAATGAAATGTTAATTGAAAAATGATAGAAAAGGGGTTTGTCTGAAATTTATGGACAATTATCCCCCTAGTTCCCCACCTGCCAGGTGAGGGTTGTTAGATTTTATGTCAGTTGCCTGCTCCTCTCCTCCTCTCCTCTCCTCCTCCTCCTCCTGCTCAACCGCGACCCTCGACGCACAGTGTTCTCTGTCGG
>Ga0126342_10022898_pt1 | contig 10268 bp, 11 predicted proteins | sample Cyp1metagenome_FD_92528 | JGI IMG/M metagenome (GOLD analysis project Ga0126342, IMG submission 92528) | Coral microbial communities from Lord Howe Island, Old Settlement Bay, Australia - Cyphastrea 1 metagenome | ecosystem: Host-associated > Invertebrates > Cnidaria > Coral ... | reverse complement strand
CTGCAGGATGGTGCCCCCCAGTTATAAGTGGGTTTATAAACCCCATTAACTATAGTTATATCTGCCATAAACCATAGTTATGGGACTTATAAACCAACTTAGCTAACTATGGGGCACCACCTTGTGGGATCATTTGGTAAACTCATCATATATCGTTGATCTTCGTAAAGCAAAAAGGAACCTCCAGGCTGAGGAGCTGGAAGCAGTGGTATCCTGTGGTCATGGTGACACGATGTATTCGCGGAATACATCGTTTTTTTTTGCTGTCATTTGATCATTTCATGTCATTTGTACATATGATTTTCAAAGGATTGGTTTTTCAGGGAACATTTACATGTCAGAACATCCATGACTGCCTTTTCATTGACAGTAATGTGTAAATATCTAGCATTGTACATGTTCAATGGTTTTTTCGTGGAACATCATGGTTGGTTGAAGATTTCCCCAACATCCATTTGATAAAAATGTCCTTGCCTCAGGCCATTGTGCCATGAAGATCAACTGTCATCCAGAAAGGGTGTGTGGCGTTGCGATGATTACAGCGGATCGATGCTTGCCATGCGATGATTACCTTTCCGGTTCGCGGAACGTTTTTGGGGATGTGTTGTTTTTTTTTTTGATTTTTTTTGGATCAATGGATTTTTTTGGGGGTTTTGAGTTGCCAAAAAATCAATGGATTGGTTCAAAGGACCATGACGAGAGTGGAAACGGTGTGTTTTTTGGGCAAAAAAATGTTACGGGCTTCCTGTGAATTTCCACTCAAGCAACCTAGTTTTATGATGATTGATGTTTTTTGGTTATTGATTTATGTTTATGTATGCCATCATCAATAAATCATATCCCAGCCATAATTAATTTATATCATCATGTATTATTCAAATGTTGATTGGTTATAGCATTTTTGCTTGGCGAAATCACCATCAGTCGTGATGTTGGGATGCAAAGAGGTACCTGGTATGTAAAATCTCCAGCCTCTGCTGATTTAATATGGCGGGAGAATCAACCTTAGAATATGGGTAAATCATTTTGTTTATCATCATTGTTTATCATCTATAAATGGACCATTTCCCGCACACAGTTAAATAACCAGTTGTTATGTTCAGTGTCAGTGAGCTTTGGGAATGTCACAGCAGGCTGTCATAGATTGCAGCGGTAACGACTGAAGCTGGACCGACTGATTATGGGTCGAAAATAGCAACGAAGCAGCTATCCCAAAGCAGCCTTTTTTCAGATGAGTGAATCAGCATGATTTATCCACATTCTAGATAGATAATGATTATATATTCAATTTAAATATATACAGAGATAGATAGATAGATAGATAGAATAGAATAGAATAGAATAGAATGATAGATAGATAGATAGATAGGTAGATAGATAGATAGGTAGATAGATAGATAGGTAGGTAGGTAGGTAGATAGATAGACAGATAGATAGATAGATGGATGGATAGATGGATAGATGGATAGATGGATAGCTGGATAGCTGGATAGATGGATGGATAGATGGAAAGATGGATAGATGGATAGATGGATAGATGGATAGATGGATAGATGGATAGATGGATAGATGGATAGATAGATAGATAGATAGATAGATACATAGATAGATAGATAGATAGATATATAGATAGATAGATAGGTAGATAGATAGATAGATAGTTAGATAGATAGATAGATAAATAGATAGATAGATAGATAGATCGATAGATAGATATATAGATAGTTAGATAGATAGATAGTTAGATAGATAGATCGATAGATATATAGTTAGATATATAGTTAGATAGGTAGATATATAGTTAGATAGGTAGATATATAGTTAGATAGGTAGATATATAGTTAGATAGATTCATAGTTATAATTATTACATTGAATGAACGAAAGGACCTATTGTTCCAACAGTTTGGACCATATATTGAACGTGTTCCCGTAGATCCCAGTTTCCCACATATCACGAATCTCCCCTACAACAAAAAGGGGCCCCCTAGATAGCTAAGTTGGTTTATAACTTGGTTAACTAGGGTTTATGGAAAATATAACTAATGCTGTATACCGATTAGTGTCCAGGAACTCTATTGTGAAACAATTTTCAAAAATAGTTGAGTATCTTGTGAATGGGGGGCTGGGCCTCTATTGTGAGAAGTTTTTTCTCAGATCCATTTTTTTTTCAAGAGGAGTTTTATCCACCTTTATACAATTTTCTTTGGGTAAAGCTGGTCCTTTTACTTTAGAAAACCATATCCATGTTAAAGCCTTGAAAATGCAAGGTTTCCCAAACAATTAGATTAGATGCCTTATTAAACCTTTCTTTAAAAAAAACAGCACCCAAACAATTTTTCAAATGGGTACCCCATGAATGACCCAGATCCTCAATAATGTAATTGTTTCGATGGTACCCTATTGTGCACAAAACTTTTGGGGTGATTTTTTTGGATTTAAAAGGAAAATCAATTGAAAGTAGATAGATGTCAATTGAAATCCTTAATAGGGTTTGTAAACCAACTCACAACTGGGGGACCCCCACCTTATAGGTTTTCCCTAACATTCCAAACAAATTTGCACCAGACATGTTCGCAGACATCCTTTGAGGACAGGAGATGAGGCGTCTTGCATTGAGAAATACCAACAGATCGAGGTAGCCGGCAAGACAATGCACTTCAAATGCGTCGCAAGCGATGCTGGTGGAGGACAAAAAAACAAATGTTGGGCTTCTATAGGAGGTGGTGCCCCAGTTACTTTAAGTTGGCTGACCTGGAATTCTAAATGATATTTTTGTTGTTGGGTCTCTGGTAGATATACATTTAAAAGCAACAACAAATGCAAGTCACCTTGATAATTACGTTATTTGGGGATTAAGCAACAAAAAGGACTAGGGGCGCTACAAAGGCTTTTGCCATGAGGATCCTCGTTTCGTCAAGCGCAGTTGACTTGGAAGCTGGGGGATGGATCCCATCTCTCGCCAGGAAAGTTCAATTGCCTTGCCGGTGACAAGTGCCAACCCATTTTCCCTCGCGGAACCATTGTCTGACGACAAGTGATGACATCAAGACCAGGAGCGGCAGATCAGGACGCGAGGGCTTAAAAAAGCCGAGCATCAGCGAGGGCTTACAATGGGATTTTCTCCATGATACACCCCATGTTATGTCATGTTTTTTTGGGAAAGCTGGAAAAACAACATCAACTTTTGTGGTACTCTATTTTGAGACAAACCCAATTTGGAAACCAAAAAAAGTGTTTCCTGCAGTTGATCGCCAAGTCATTGGCGACGTTGCTTCAGGTCATGCACAATTTTTTGTTGGCCCTTTGACGAGGTGAACTGAACTCCGTGTTCGAGATGTTAGATGCCGTGGCAATTTTGCTTCAGACTATTACTTGACATGAAGCATCAGCAAATCAAGTAGACTGAGTAGACTTGGAACATGGCCATTCAGACTACTATTAGACTACTTGACACCTCAAAAGTTTACTCTCACTAAGCAGGTTTCCTAAAATGGGGTACCCCCAAATCATCCCTTTTCATAGGATTTTCCATTATAAACCATCCAGCTATTGGGGTACCCTCCATTTTAGGAAACCCTCAAGTGACTTGACACGACATCGTCACACTTCGCAGACGCTGCGCGCCGCACCGCATGGCATGGCGGAGCCAGAGACGGATAAGACCCATGAATTTCCTCCACATCATCTCATAGGCGGACGCGAGATGTGGATATCATCGGTCAAAATGAGCCATGGCCACCATTTCCATAAGAATGGTAGTTATAGTGGGATTTTTTCAGATTGCCATAGCCCGATGATTATAGTGGGATGATAATAAAGATGATCGATCAAGTTGAGAAAAAACCCTGTTGGGGGTGATGCCGCCATTTTATGTGATTTTCCATTGGTGGGAAAGGGTTTTTTTAGTCCATGATTTTTTTGCACTTCCAAACTTTGAGAGAACCACAAAATCTTCTACATCAAAAACATCAATAGATATCAATCGTGTTTTTTTTTTTTCGAAATTTGGATCATTTTTTTGAATTTGAACCATCCTGGCCTTGGTTTCTGCTGCCGGACCTGTGTTGAATGTTTGATGCCACTTAAGTGAATAGAGATTTGTTGGGAGGAATAGCGAAGAGCGTTGCAAAAAAGTCACCGGCAAACAATGTTGTGGTAGACGGAATAACAAGCCTACCATTTGGATCCATTTGGGATGATTTTACCAACCACGTATGGTAATATTGATGGATATTGCTAGCTGGTTTATTACAGTGGATTTACCACATTATTATGGCTTATCGGGTTGACTTTTGGGGACTCTCTCTCTCTCTTCCCAAGCCCCAAGCTGGGGAGCACCCGCTAGCTGCAGAACAATTTGTGAAGCCCGTGCGTGGGCAAGCGGATTCAAAGTCGCCATCGAGGAAGCCGGAAAGCAGGAGGGGAGAGTGAGGGGATCCTCGTTTCCAGCTTTCAACACGACATGTACCCTCTGGTAAACTAACATAGCTATTGAAAATGACCATTTATAGTGGATTTACCCATTAAAAATGGTGGATCTTTCCATAGTTATGTAAACGTTTACCAGAGGGTAGACATGGCTTCCAGCATCTTCCAGTGGACATATCATGAGCAAACCGTTGTGACATCCATGTGACGACATGGACTGTGACTTGCGCCAGGGGAAGAAGGCGAATAACAAGAAGCGATGCTCCCAGACAGAAGAGGCCGGCCTTTTTTGAACATCACTTCTCTCTAAGGCCACATGGACAGTTCAACCGATTGCCTTGGGAGCTTCGGACTTGATCAGGTGTATATATATACGTATATATATATACATATATCTTAAAACCTATATCCAACTGTTGGTTATAGTCATTCACATGCTACAACAAAATGTGTAACCCCTTTTTTTAATTCCCATTCATATCCCATCAAATGATGTACCCTCTGGTTATTTAACATAGCCATGGACAATCCATAATAAATGGAGGTTTCAATGGGAACATCATCTATAAATGGGCAATTTTCATCCATTTTCCATGGCTATGTTAAATAACCAGAGGGTAGATCTTGCTCTTGCTGCGCTGGCGGTGCGTCAGGAGCAGTGTCAGCATGATGAGCAACCTCACCATCGAGGCAGAATTTGGCGAATGGACCGGGGAATGTGGCGCTTAAATAGTCATGGTATTAGCCAGTCATAAAGGATATAATAACATAATATATAATATATATGATTTAAATTTACATATGTATCATTATTACTATATATGCATATTATCAATATATATATATATATATTATATACCAAGACCTTCCAAGCGGCTACGTTTTGGAACCCTATCGAGTGTTCTTGAAGGGGCTATATACGTTTCGACACCCCTTAGCCGAACCAAAAAACACAACAGGATATGGTGACAACGATGTTGATAGCACCATTTTTGGGAGAGATGGTTGGAGATGAGCTGAACAACAAAAACTTTGATTTTGGGAAATTCCGACACGCAAATGACATGCGACTCCCTGGTAGTGACACCCTGCCGACACGCATTAAGGGGTGCCAAAACGACATCCTTAGCCTAAGGGGGCTGCGTTTTGGCACCCCTTGCACATCCCCCCGACACGCAAATGACACGTTTGACACGCGCCATTTTTGGGGTGCCAAAAAAATCTCAAAAGCATTGCCTCCGTGGCCTCAGATAACAAAGATGAAATGTATATCCCAAAACAGGTTGAGAAACACCTTAGAAATAAAGGGGCGTCATTTTGACACCTCCTCCCTAAGGGGTGCCGTAACGGCACCCCTTGGCATGTGCTGGTAGCATATTATATTATATGATCCAAAATCATATATGCATATCAAAAAAGGGTTATCAGCACTACTTTTTCTGACTCCTTTCTGCACATTCTTCAGTATATGGACTACCCGCAGGTAGTCCAAAAAGGCAATGGACAATTCACCATTTACAGACGTGTCCAATTCAAACTCTCATTATAATTGATTTTCCCAGCTATAAACCTCCATGTTTGCCAGCCATGTTTGATGACAACGGAGGGTACCCAACCAGTTGTAGCGTTCACATCGAGTCGAGTCACCCCTGAGGCGCTACAGTTTCTTCTGCAACAGCCAAGGCCTGGGATGTTCCCCGTTCCCCTGGCGATTTTGTTGGCCGGGGAGTGCGGCCTGAGCTGAGCCATTGAAGTGGGACCACAGATTGACTTGTCGATTTTTTTTGTATCACCCTCTGGTCAACGTTTACATAACTATGTAAAATCACCATTTTTCATGGGTACATCAACTATTTCGACTGGGCAATTTTCAAGTTCGCTATTTTGACATGAGGGTAACATGTATTAACCATGGAATTCTTGGGCTACCCACTGACTTGACCATACTTGACCCATAGCCCGTACTGCATGGTGAGTTTCATCAACGCCATCTACATCCATCTACCGTTGTGGTAATTTCTTACATAGCTATTGAACGTGGCCCAGTCGAAATAGTGAGTTTTCCCATTAAACATGGTGGATCTTTCCATAGTTTTACCATAGTTCACATATGACATAGCTATTGAAAATGGCCCAGTCGAAATAGTGAGTTTTCCCATGGAATCAAAATGGTGGATCTTTCCAGTTTCTCCGTGAACTTCCAGAATTCTGCTGATTTCTGGCGATTTTTTCAGAAGTTTCAACCAGTTGATCGGGATGGATCCCCCAGGGTTAGGCCACTAGTCTCAACACTTATTTTGGGCCCAAAAAGGCTCAACAGAATGTTATAGTGCTTGGTGGTGACTGGAGCCTATAAATGGCTGAATTCTATGGTTTATGGTAGATATAACATGATATAACGAACTAGTTAATGAATGGTATGGATTCAGAAAATCCAAGTACTGGCATGTGGATATGGATCATTATGGATCAATGATCAATGATGATCAATCAATATCGCAAGTGAAAACCATACTGGTTGGTGGTTTGGAACATGAATTTTACGACTTTCCATATATTGGGAACAATAATCCCAACTGACTTTCATATTTTTTCAGAGGGGTTGAAACCACCAACCAGTATAGCTCAGTTATGCTCAGTTGCTTTATAGTTAATACATACGAATACGGCTATGGATTTTGGTAGATCAATGATGATAAAGTTACTAGTTAATGGCGTTGCTAAACCAACAAACATAACCAGGGGACACCACAGTGTAGCATGGGTTGCGAACCAGGGCACTGGTCTGAAGACGGGACAAAAAACATCGAACTGCACCGCATTTTTTTCCTCGCAGGAATCGTTTACTGATTGAAGAGTCGCATGAACTGCAAGCGGGCAGCTCAGAAATGTCATGAGCAGGGGCTGCTAAACCCCTGATGGTTGAACTTTATGGAACATGGAACATGGTATGAACATGGTATATAATATGGCTATGTATAGGCTTTAAAGAGCAGAAATGAAAATATATACTATGAGGTTTCAAAACCCTTGATGGTTGATGATTATGTGGGGGGGTTATACTATCCTTTATATATTGAACTTATCACAATCCATGAGCTTGGCACATGTCCAGCAAGTCCTTGCCGGGTTGATGCCTTTGCACATCATGAAAACAGAATGCCATTCGGGAGTTTCTTACATTGACTTTTTTGAACCTGAATTGATGTTTGAAATTCCACTAGTGTTTCCTATGGTTCAGGACAGCTCGATATGACCAGATAGCAGCTGATGTTGCAGTAGGTGCTTCAAAAATCCTCCATGCAGCCGCAGTTGGGATTTGCAACCTATAACAAAGAAGTATTGCAAAATAGAGTCTAGTGGTTTCCTAAGTCATGGGGGTACCCCCAATTAGATAAATAATCTATGTTATTTTCTGGTTGTCCATAATCAACCATTCAGTTTGGGGTACCCCCATGTTTTGGAAGCTCCAAATAAAGATCTGTATTATGGCACATGTTTTAGGATAAACTTTTATTCTTACCCAGTGCTTTGGCTGCAATGTGTTCGCACTTATTCTCCATAGGGCCGTTCTGTGGCCCTCTGAAAACACAGCTTGACATCCTACAGTACAGCATGTGCAGTTGGACATATCCAAACATATACCATCCCTCAAGTTTACATAAACCCTGCGAAATAGGCGGGTGTAAGATTAGTTCCCACTAAAAATCGAAGAATGATCCATTTTCAGGGTCTATGTTACTTTACCGGAGTGTAATCTAGCTTGTAAAGATCCTGAAGATAAGACATTTGAAGTTTGCAACGTGTTATTTTCACCTTGGATATATTTTGCTCATGAAATTAGTTGACATCTGGAAAGGCTGGCACACAGATGGGGAAGTACATGGAGCAGAAGGGGCGACAATCTCAGCTGCAAATGTTGATAGCTCTTATCAGTAGATATATGATGATTGGATCCACTATATAATCTATATAGCTATATATCATATATATCTATACTATAACTTACTATATAACTATATTATACTATATTTGCTCAGGAGATTCCACTCCTTTTGCTGTTGGTGTTTTCAAGAAACTGCGCCATACGTTCGCATTTGTGTGGCAGCGGCAGAGGCAAGAGACCAATGTCTTTCAAAGAGACGCAAGTAGGCCGGGCGTTTGGCACTTTTTGTCAGAAAACCCCCATGGTTCTTGTCCCAGTGCTATGTTGGTTTCATCCCCTACATCCACCATTCTTGGGGGTGTTTAATACTAGGGGGAAGCGATCTAAATGATTTAAGTATTTACATGACCAATCATATAATTATAAGTTATATTCCATTATCATACCCATTCATACCCATGAATACAACTATGTATATAATGGTATATTCCATGGGTACAAGCTAATTTTCCCATTAATACCCTTCAATATTCCATTCGAGGGAAGGGAATCGATCGCCTGACAGGCCAGCTGCCGGCTTTCTGCGACCATTTAGCTTTGCTCGCCGTGTGGTCTACGAGGCTCGATAGTAAAACAGAAGTTACCCGGCCTGGAAAACGTTTACATGGCCACGGAAAATCACATTTTTTAATGGCTAAATGTTAACTATCAATGGCCATTTTCAATAGCTATGTAACAAATTACCAGAGGGTAGCCATTTCATATATATTTGAATAGACCCCTGATGATGGGTCAATGTAGGTTGGTTATAATTGCTGGTTCGTTGGGAATTATGAACTAACTCTAACTAACCGTCACAATTGTGATTCCATTCTTAACCAACCAGTATATTATTTGTCTGGCATGTGAAAACCGGAGATAACTTTCTTGGCTCACTTGCGATGTTTGAGATGTGTGAGGCGGATATGATGCAGTTCGAAGCGGTGATACTGTTGCAACGCAAATCTTGGTGGTTTTTGAAATGTGTTTTATGTTCCATCCTACCAGTCATGATAATCCCCATTGACTCATAGTGACAGCACGTAAACCTGGCTACTGGCATAGCTCCGTGAGTACTGCAAAGTGCAAAACTGACTCATACTGACCCAAAAAATCAGGGGGCTGAAACTACCAACTAGCTTTGATTTCTGTGTGTGATTTTTGTGAAATAATTAACTTTGAGACATAGACTGAAGACAATTCTGGCAGAAGAGGGTATGACACTCAATGACTGGCACGCAGGAGTATGATGATGGGTTTTGACCGTTTGAACTGAATGAACGTCCATTTCAGTCTATTTCGTAGAACAAACCATGTAACCATGTAATTACCGCGGAATCATACATGTTTGCTGTTGTTTTCGACGTTCACCGTGCTGATGTTTTCTCCATGTGTATGGAACATCATGAAACATCATAAAAATCCGTTTCTGAAGTTATCAGTCTCAATTTTCTGAATCATTTTCGATATATTTATATATATATATATTTATGAAACATGTATTTACATTCAGTATTGTCTCTTCACTTTTCACCGATCCATAGGTCTTTCTGGCTTGGGCTGAACATATCGCGCAGATGAAGGAAGAGGACGTGCAGCACGGGTCATTTTTGTTGATTCCATTGATTTCCTATTTAAAAAAGGGATACGGAGGAGAAAAGGGGTTAAAAAAGGACTTCCTGGGTCATTTTTTCTCCTTTTTTGCAGATGCAGATGTTCTGGTTGGTGGTTTCAAACATGAATTTTGTATTTTCCATTTCATATAATGTTGCGTCCTGATTAGTGTGTGGCCCCCCCCCAAACTATTTCTGGACTCTCTTTAAAGTAGAAAGTCAAAAATTTTCTTCCCAAAAGAAAAACATATCCTCAATTAAGTAAGGATTTCAATTGGCTACAATTGAAATCTAATTACT
>Ga0126342_10022897_pt1 | contig 10268 bp, 11 predicted proteins | sample Cyp1metagenome_FD_92528 | JGI IMG/M metagenome (GOLD analysis project Ga0126342, IMG submission 92528) | Coral microbial communities from Lord Howe Island, Old Settlement Bay, Australia - Cyphastrea 1 metagenome | ecosystem: Host-associated > Invertebrates > Cnidaria > Coral ... | reverse complement strand
ATGTATGTGTATGTATGTGTATGTATGTGTATGTATGTGTATGTATGTGTATGTATGTGTATGTATATGTATGTGTATGTATGTGTATGTATGTGTATGTATGTGTATGTATGTGTATGTGTATGTGTATGTGTATGTGTATGTATATATATATATGTATGTATGTATGTATGTGTATGTATATGTATATGTATATGTATGTGTATGTGTATGTGTATGTGTATGTGTATGTGTATGTGTATGTGTATGTGTATATGTATGTGTATATGTATGTGTATATGTATGTGTATATGTATGTGTATATGTATGTGTATATGTATGTGTATATGTATGTGTATGTATATGTGTATGTATGTATGTATGTATGTATGTAAGTATGTAAGTAAGTAAGTAAGTAAGTAAGTATGTATGTATGTATGTATGTATGTATGTATGTATGTATGTATGCATGTATATATTCTGACATTCTATGCTGGCATTTTATCTGACATTCATTCTGACATGCTATTATGGCATCCTTTCTGGTATTCTACTTTGGCATCTATTCTGACATTCTTTCTGGTATTCTATCTGACTGAGGTCTGGCGCTCGCAGTTGGGGTCCGGCAGTGCCCGAGAGGAGGCGAGTAGAAGGAGGAGGAAAATCTAGAGTCCCTCACCTGGCAAGTGGGAAAATACCTCAAACCAACAGGTATGGCTTCTCGGGGCGCCCCAAGTTTAGGATATACTTCCTCTCATCCGTGGAGACGTCCTACAAACACAGTAAAGCACCATTGGAATCGGTTAGATGTATCTTTTGTTGCAATGAGAATGTTCCATTCCCACTAATTTATCGAGGGCAAGCACTGTTTGCAGCTGTCCCTGTGTCCACTGAGCAGCTCACGTTTGACAGCAGTGCTGATAGTCCAACACCTTTGAATTCATGGTCAAAGAAAAAGCCTTGACTGCCTGTAATTACAGAGGTAAAGGTTTCATCGATGGTCCAATGGGATACTTGGCCCACCACCGAGCCACATGATGGCCAGCATGAAGAGGAAGGGCCTTACCGATCTTACCGAGTTCAGAGCAACTTAGCTGGCTGCTCTACAGCAGTCCAAGAAAAACAAACAAAGCAGCACCCGAAAAAAGGGAGGCTGAACATTTTCTCATATTTTCCCATTGGTTTCCTCCACTTTCTCATTTTGACATGTTATGACATATTTTGGGACAGGTGAAACTCGGGCACAGTGCCCAAAAGATTGTGGCCCCTTGGGTCTTGCACATTGGACCTGTGGACCCAAACCTGTGACCCAAGGATTGTTGTAGCAAGGCAGCTGCGCCTTTGCGAGGGATGGAGCGACAAAAACTGGGGCGAAGGAAACTCCAGTAGCATGGCTTGAAACCTATGGGCAGGGATCATGTTATTCCAAGTCAACACATCGTGAGCTCCGCATCTCACCGGCATCCTTAGAGGCGGACGGCAATCCAACTGACACTTGGAAAAGATGGAGCTCATGGTGAAGCCACTGAGCACCAGATATAGAGATTCCTTGGCTGCCGGAACTGGAAATCGCTTCGCAGTACGTCTTCTTTGAATCGATCTTCAGCCTGCGTACGTTGAAGACCGAGGCCAACAGCTTCTTGGCCTCGAGTCAAAAAGGCAGATCAACATGGCCATGGAGAAATCCATGGTGGTTGGAAAAAGCCATGGAAAAATCCATGGTGCAAATGAATATCAAGGGGGGACTGAACCCGGGCCACCAGCACTGGGTATAAAAATTCCATGTCATGCTAATGACTTATGAAACTCTTTCAGAATTATTCGACAAATATGCGAAGCCATGAAGAGCTTGGTACTCCAGACTTTCAACTCTCCCAAGTCTGTCGGGTGGAAGGACTCGATAGTGCTAATTTGCAGATACTATTACAGTGGTCAGCCGGGTCAGCCGGGTCAGCCGGGTCAGCCATTGCATCATGGATGATGTGTCAACCTCCCAATCTCTCAAAAGACCAGTTGGGCCTGATCTTCTTTGCTGCCATCCATGACATCGAGAGCAGCAGCTAAAGGGGCCACCAACCTCAAGGCGCCGCAACACTGATTCCATGGGACCCAGAGGCCAAACTACGAACCATCTATGATCAAATATGCAGATGGCAATGTGGGCATGTCATGAGCATATTCTTCGAGGGAATCGGAGGGGTCCCCACGTGCTGCACATGGCATTCTCCGCACATGCCCATGGACCCTTTCTGCAACACACGGGTAGACCTCAAATTTAATCATTTTGATTATTTTAACATGAACCGATTAGATACATTATATGTGAATATTATATATATATATATATATGATGTATGCATGATATATACTAGTAATAAACTAGACTATACTGGAAGGGATGAACTTTATCCATTTGACACCATCTTCACAGATCACCAACTTGACGCCAGACATTGCAGTCGCTTCAAATGGTGCTGCCTCCGACACCTCAAGTCCCGAGTTTTGTCGGGTCTCAGAAAATGGGTACCAAAGATGGCCAGACTCCCAGAATCTGGGTGAATTATCATAATTAATGGAGGGTTTCATGGGAAAATCGTCCATAAATGGATATAAATGGGTTATCATGTTTTATGAAGCTGAAATATGGGGAATCTATGGGAATCTATGGGAATCTGGGAAAACCATGGAAAACCACCCATCATTCCAGTGAGGGAGAACAGTGAGGTCGTTATAATTGGATCAGTCGCGCCATGGCTTCCATGGCTTCCCAGCTGGTTCCCCGCTGGGCGCCGCACCCACATCACCACGGTGAAGATCATGAGCCCCAAACATCGTTGAGCTTTCGCAAGAGGCACAGAGTTCTGTGACCTAAAAACACGTGCCGCTTCGTAAAGAACAGCATGCTGCGGCAAACTGACTCAGTCGGTTGGCGTTGACCGAAGCATTCGCCAGGGTTCCAAACTCTGAAAGAGAATCTGAAAATAATTTTTTAGACTCCGGTACCGGAGAACTTGCAAACTTTTGAATGCTACCATCTGGTTATTTAACGTAGCCATGGAAAGATCCACCATTTTTCAGTTCGGTAAACCATCTATTTCAATGATTTTCAATGGGCCATCCAAAAACCATGGCAAACTGTTAGTCATAACCAGAGGCTATTGTGGTTGCTCAAAGCTCCTCCGATCAGCTCCCTCAACGTCATTTGGCTTCCACACATCGCGAAAGCCATCAGGGCACAGCAAATGGACACCAGCGTCCGCGTCCTGGCACCCAGCTCCCGCTCCCAGTGGCTCCCAGTGGCTCCCAGCCACCCCCAAGTTCAAGATCTTGGAGAAGAAAGTTAAGCCATTGAGCATTGAGCCCCAAAAAGCGCCCAAAATTTCAAAATCCCCAAAAATTCTCGAGTCAAAATTTGGCACCGTGTTTTTTTGGGGTCAACATGTGGCACAAAGATCGATGCACTCAGGATCCGACAAAGACCAATGCTTGGTGGACAAGCCAACTCCACCCGACTCCATGGCCTGGCAATCTCAGCCCAGGCTTAAAGCCATGTACAAATATGTACAATGTACTGTATATGTACAATGTATATCCCTACCTATGTAGCCATCTAGCATCATCTAGCTGATCTAGCTATCTACCCTACGTATCTACCCTACCTATCTATCTCTATCTCTATCTATTCGGTCTGTGTGGTTTTCCACGCCGCCTGGGAGCGCAGCTCTTGGATTCGCTCCGGGCTCACCAGCTCTTCCAGCGCTCTCCGGCACGCGCGGGCGCGTTCGCCGTTGAAAGGTTGGTCCGAGGCTTTGGTGGCCAACGGGCTCTGCTTCAAACTCTTCTCCACAAAGACCTCCGATGTCAGACCTTTTGGTGGTTTCAAAAAAAATCAAAAGGCTTCAAGCCATATCTAATCCCTATAAAATGGAATCCCCAGATTTGGTCCAAATTTTCAAATATCACTTTGGTCAAAACTCGCGCAACCGAGTGATGATCCCCCAATGGCCCATGGCGGGGCTTGGAAGCCTGGGGTGTTTCGGTCTACAATGAAGCCTCGAGACTAAAAGTTCCGCAGAAAAACAAGCAAGAAATTGATTCGGATGTAACTTGATGTACCCTCTGGTAAACTAACATAGCTATGGAAAATAACTATTTTTAATGGGTAAATCCACTATAAATGGCCATTTTCAATAGCTATTTTGACATAACCAGAGGGTAACTTGTGTCGCTTGTGTTTTTTGATGGAACCTTCTACCTCTGAGATGCCTTGGATCGAAACACAATGGCGACATGGCATCCCTTCCCGCCTTCTGATAGCTCGTTCCGCACTGCCTCGGATCCCCGACATCTGGAAGATCTTGGAAGCTGCGTTTGAAGCCCCGATTTGTTCCTTTGAAGCTGTCCTTTTTTTTTGAAGCTACCAGGCTACCCTCCCATTCAGTGATGTTTCAGATTCAATGCAGGGATTCTCAGGGATTCTCAGGAATTCTCAGGGATTCTCAGGGCTCAGGGCATGGCTTGTCCATCTTTTTGACGATCTTTCGCAGTGCTTCTACGTTCAGAATCACAAACTCTGTGAGTCGTACCGCCTTCACAGCCGCCAGAAGCAGCGCGCCGCATAACATGTCTGGAGTCAAAAAGCTGATGGGTACTGTGTATGCGTCGAAGACTTGAGATATCTCAGTATCACGTGCAACTCATGCAACTGTCTTTTTTGAGGATCATGCTTAGTTTCATGTGCTAACCATCCAATATTTCAGGGGACCCACTTTCCGCCGCCTCAAGATGCAAAGCGGAAACCACCTCCGCACCTTGCAACAAGGGCATGGGCAACAGCATGCTAGGACCTGAGTCTAACCCCCATAAGTTCCACCCCTGTAACATCCTATAACTATGATTACTGCTACAAAGGGTTCAGCAGCACAATGATAGTTATATAACTATATATATAACTATTTATAACTAATTATAACTAATTATAGCTATTTATAACTTATATTCAATTATAGTCATCCGCATCACCGGCTGTGAGTCCCCCATCGCTAGTTTGGCCACGCCTGCAGAGCCAGACAAAGCGGCTTCGCCCTCTAAACCTCTGCAGCGTAGCAACGGTGAAGTCCCGCCGAGTGGTCGCCATGCTAAGCCATGCTAAAAGTAAAATAACTATGGAAAATCACCATTTTTAATGGGAAAATCCACTATTTCTATGGCCATTTTCAATAGCTATGTTAAATTACCAGAGGGTATGTCATGTGATTCATATGTGTTTTCATCTGTGTTTGTACTATTACTATCAATTACTAGTCAATGATATTCTGTAATGGTATCTAAATTTTGAGGTATTCACAAGATAGATATTGATTACTAGGTCATACTAGTCCTCGCTCGCATGGTAGAGGCCCGACCTTCCTCGTCATCCAGCTGCCGTACGCGAGCCTGGTGCCATCGAAACTCAATGGGTTTTTTCCACCCCCAAGGTGACCCCACCAAACCGCTCAACCGGCACCACCAACAGCCACGACAGTAGGTAGGTTGGCCTCCAAGGCAGTAACTTTGTCCTTGTACCACTCACCAACTCCTGAAAAAAAAAGGCAATCCGCTGGATTCTGGTCATGGAGTCATGGCTGCACTGGAATATTGCCATGTTTTCAAGCTATTGTACCAAGCACAGCTGTTGGTACTTGAACTAAGTGGATTTGTGCCGAACAACATTTGATGCGTATATCTTGTAAGCTTCAAACTAACCAACTCTTGCTCGACAGCCTCCATGAACTCTTCTTGCCTGAAGCATGCTTGCAAGACAGTGTTGGAAATGTCGGCAAAGTCGACAAATTGATAGCTCATGTTACACTAAATAGCTCATGTCAAACTAAGAAGTGGGCTTCTGCTGCGTCTGTTCCTACCAGGGCAAGAACAAACTGTCAGTGTATCAAGACCCGTTTGAACGTGGGACCTGAATGAAACAGTAGCTGAAATCATGCAATTGGAACCTTTTCCCAACTCGAAAGTGAAAGTCCTGTAACCAAAAATTGATAAAAATTGGTGTGTCTGCAGAACCCTCAACAGAGATTCAGATAGTCCACTGACAAACGGGCCAAAGAAAGCCCCCCATGCGCAAGCTTTTACCTAATCCATTGCACCACCTCCACTGCATCCCCACAGCAGCTTTTACCCTTGCGCTAGATCCACGAGAACATCATCATGTAGGAAATTTGGCGCTTGTCGGTCAATCGTAGCGAGGAACATCGCTGGACCTTCGAGCCATTCTTCGGAAGCACGTCGAACCTTGGCTGAGGCTCAGAATATCAAAATCAATGGCTGATGAATGGCTGGTGCCCAAATGATTTAGAATTTAGACGTGGAATCTGACGGTCTTCCCCTTTTTTTCTACGGCAACGAGTACGAGTCAGGAAGATTCAATCGTTACAGAAACATTTCCAGTGTAAAGAAAAGCTTGTTTATCTTTAACGTATAGTACAACATATAGAAACATTAGAAAAAACTGTCCATGTTTTGTTTTTGTCAAAGTGGCACTGGAAGGTTCTCCATGCTGCTGTCCTGGTCCAAGGTGATTTGGGATGCACTGGCACCGGCCTGAAGCAAAATCTGGGCACAGCTGCTGCAGTTCGTGAGCACTGCCAGGTCCAGGGCGGAGAAGAGACAGGACGGATCGGACACATCGGTCTGCTGCCTGAGGATGGACCCACCATTGACCCACCAAAAAACCCACCAAAAACGGGAGAGAAGCGACCTGAGCGAATTTTTTGGCCCAATAAACATGGCCAGTGATTTGTGTTTCATGCCGAATATTCATGAACTGGGATCAACATGTAACAGGTATGCGGAAAAAAAACAATTTTTGGACAAACCCAAACGCCATCTTGTCTTCTCTGAAAATGGGAAAGCTGTGGTTCACCATCAGGTAGAACGGAGCGCAAACTTTGTCGATTCTTTGTCCGAAGAGAATGGGATGGCTTACAACTAAAAATCAACATCTGCCCATCTGTGGCAACGTCTCTTCTGCACAAACTCGTGCAAATTTTGCCAGCCAAGCTACACATGTCCCTTTGTGTCTGGCTCCAAGTCGGCCATGTACGATGTTGTATATCCCAAGGACATTGTTGCTTCGACCACTTCCTTGAGGGTCTCACCAGAGGTACCCGAGGTATCCGAGCTACCCACCAAAGCTTCCAAGCATTCACTGCAATGGTGCAAAGTTGCGATGTGAATTGGTTGCACCCCCCAAATGGACCTGTAGCTGTGCCTGTTACGCTTGGTACTTTTCAGCAAATAGTCCATCATCCAAGGATGGAACACTGGGTCCCACCAGGATGGGAACATGGTGAGGTTGAGGCCCATTCTGCCGGACGCATCCCTGGCCAGCAAAGCCTTCACACATGGCCCACAACCAGATCTACAAGCATCATGGATGGCTGCCCTTCCAACAACTTTCACCCAAGAGGTCTTCGTGCCAACACCGACTATACTCGTGTCCATGTAGGTGGAGTTCACGTCCGGGATCAGACTTGTGTTCTTGCTGTTCATGATCTGAAAATGGTCCAAAGTGGGACCACCCGGCACAAAAATGAGACAGGGAATTCATGGGAACTGTATATGAATGTCATCTCACAACTGGGATGCTATGGGGTGTGATAAGTCTGTAACCTTGGAAGCCTTGGAAATCGAAACCAAGAATATTTTGCCAGCTGGGCACCACAGCATCCCAAGGGTTGGAACAACCTGCGACGCCTATTTATTTCTCGCGGTTCTTGGGACGCCGCCAATTATTTCTCGCAGTTCTTGGGTGCAGAACTGCGCCAAAAAGATGCTCTTCAAGTGGGACCCCGCCTCCACGAATGGCCTGCCAAAATTCTTCTCTGCTGCCAGGTGCAAGATGGTGCGATTATCTTTCTCCATCCATCCTCCAGTCTCACATACCTGAGAAATTTTGGAGAAATTTCTTCCCCCCGAAAACAGAAAAACAATGTCCATCTTTCCTCCTCCACAAAAGCCACCAACAAGTAAAGACCCTGTGGGTATCGGTGCCCCAGGACCTTGAAGGGCTACAAGCTGGGTGCTCACCATCTGCGTACCTTTCCCCGAGCTTCATCCGTGTTGCTGGCAGCAGGTTTAGGAAGGCCTCTTCAGTTGGAGCCAAGGCGAAGAATGAGGGGCTGGAGCCGTCCTCGCCACTGGTCGCAGGCTTGAAATTGGACAAAGTTCTGGTCACTTAGAGACCCCAGAGGTGATAGCAACAAGCAAAAATTCTGTGAACAAAAAAAGTTCAGTGGCCCTGGCAGTAGACATCTTCGTACATGTGAATAGAATCTGGAGCAACTGCGAAGTCTTTTCCAAAAGTTGTTTCACAGGGCACCCATGTTCAATGACGCAAGAGTGCAACCCAATGTGACTGTAAGATCTGTAAGCTCAGGATCTTTCAAAGTGATCCCAGAACTTCTGCTCCGACATTCTGGTGCAGAGAAGCGCTGGAATCGCTTGCCCTTCCTCTTGACGCAAAGGGACAGAGCCTTCAAAACTGCTTGGCTCTGGTTCACTTCCTCAGCATGGATAACTGGACCCATCCGTGAGAAAAATGGGTTGATACCGTGGCATGGCCAGCTACATCTGGATTGATGTTTTTCTTTATGGTGGAGTTTGAAGCAGCCAGCATCTCAAGCACTCAGGAGTTTGGCTTTACTTATTTGTGGTTTGAACTTCGACCCATGGCTATGTGTGACTGTTGTGAGCTGTTTACATCATAACCAGCTTCACGGTCACCTAACAATTGCCATTTCCAGCAACTTGGCGCATGAGTTCATTTTTCAGCCACAACTACCATCCAACCATCCCACCATCCTCTCAAATTCTCACCTTGTAGAAACTAGAAAAGAAGACTAATTCAAGAGATGGCTCGGCTAGATCACCATGAGAAACGGCGAGCCTCATGTCGCCAATGATGTGAGCCAAGAGGTCTTGGTTCACGAACTTTGGGCTCAGAGGATCTGTGGCCAAGCAAACCTCGAGCGGATGCGGTGCTCTTGGCGGAGGGAACCGATCCGAACATTTCCCGAACTTGCCACATCCATTAGACACTCCCAATGGAAACAAATTCGCACTTGACAGAAGCTTTGCCTCATGTCCCTTCAAGTGCCGCTTTCGCATCTGCCGAGTAGCCGCGAGGGTGAATGGGCGCAGACTTTTCTGGTACAATGCTACAGAGGCTACGCTTCCAAGGGGTTGTAGGAAGTCCTCACACGTTGGAATTCTCCATTTGGCACTGGTGGCCAAATCCCTTGAATGGTGGTAGAGCAACTGCAAAGCAAGAAGAGTCGGATCTACGCAAGTTTCCAGTCAAATTGGTGTGTCGGAGAATGGGGCATGCCCCTGCTCAAAATGGCAAATCAATGGGGAATGGGATGATTTGCCCGTGAATTTGCGGTACTAGTACACAGCACTAGGTCACATCGTGTTCACAAAATACACTCCTCTTTCTTGTCGTGAAACATGGCTCTCAAAACCTCAGGGATAAATTTCATCACCATCTAAAGCAATGACCAGTTGATCAGTTGTTTCTGCATGATATGCAAACCTGTTTCATGGCCATGTTACTTTTATTGATGTTTTTCAAGCAAAATGACCTCTTGAGTTGCACACCGGAATCTGGCTGAAGGGGCCATTGAAGGAGAAGGATGGGTTCCTGCCATTGGCACACCACTCAGCCGAGCCGACTTCGCCAAACAACGGCGCTGTGCCGTGTCCTGACCAGGGCCTCCAAAATAGACACCATTGAGAAGGATGTATTCACTCTCCCCGGCCTCAGGATCATCAGGATCAAAACGATCACTCTCGTGCAAAGTTTCATTCCAATCTCAGAATCTGACCTGAACAAGCTCAGCAAACCACTTCCTTGGAGGCAATTGGCCAAAATTTGCAACTTGCTGGCCTCTTTCGAGGGAAAATGGTGCCCCAGATTTCTGCAAACCTTGTCTGATAATGTACGTCTCAGACCCAATATACATATACATATATACATATATATTTCTACATATATATTTCTACATATATACATCTGTATATATATACATATACATATATATATATACATATACATATATATATATACATATACATATATATATACATATAGACATATAGACTCATAGACATATAGACTCATAGACATATAGACATAAAGACATATAGACATATAGACATATAGACATATACATATATACATATATACACATATATACATATACAAATTTTTATCTACATATATATATATACAT
>Ga0126342_10022896_pt1 | contig 10268 bp, 8 predicted proteins | sample Cyp1metagenome_FD_92528 | JGI IMG/M metagenome (GOLD analysis project Ga0126342, IMG submission 92528) | Coral microbial communities from Lord Howe Island, Old Settlement Bay, Australia - Cyphastrea 1 metagenome | ecosystem: Host-associated > Invertebrates > Cnidaria > Coral ... | reverse complement strand
TTTGCTTGGGTTTTCCTATCTTACCTTATGCCCTCTCATTTTATTGGCATTTTCTCCTTAGGCCCCTGCATTTTATTTTATTTTTTTAGGTGCCTCACCCCCCCCCTGGCAACAGACGAGGGTCGTTGACTGGATTTGTCAATGTTTGGTGTAGCGGGGTGTTATTGCCATGGAGGTGGGATGATAAGATGTGTTCACCTTCAGACTTAGCTATACCTTCGGGATGATGTAGGAGAGGGAAATACCCTCTGGTAAACATACAAAAAGCTATGGAAAATCACAATCTTTAATATATAGGTAAATCAACTATAAACGGGCCATTTTCAATAGCAAACTGTTAAATTACCAGAGGGTACAAGACACATAGTAGAATTGGCTATGGTTTAACATCGGGTTACGGGTTTGCCACACATAAGTTTGTTGCCCATGCCAAGTCACGTACTGGCAGGAACACCTGAACTATCCAGTAGAATTGCCTAACTACGCCCTCAAAGATGAAGAACCTGAAGGAAGTCGATGATTTCTTCCAATCCGCATATTTTGATGTTTGCTGCTGCTAGATGTTCCCTGAAACCACTTCTTTGGGACCAATGCTTGGCCCAAGGTTGTAGCGTCCGGAATCATAAAAATATGATGGGATATGTTTGAAACGGCCTCATAAGAACGAAGGACCTTTAAGGAATACCAGGTGATTATTTCGAGACATGGGATTTAATGGAATGCATTTCGCCCACATCGCTGCATTTCCACTTGCAAGCTGCATTCTCACCGCAGTGTTGCATGTTTTTTTGTGAACTTGAAGCAGCGTCGCAGCGAAAAACGCCGAGGTACTTCCACACGCTCCAAAAGTTGGAGACGACCAAAGTTGAACTCATGAAACAGCTGGGTGAGGGGCCAGAAGTGGTGTGGCCCCTGCAGCTGCTTGGCACTGTTGGTTTAGTAAGGGCCTTGCAGATTGATTGAAAACTGGGATGCCCTTTATTGGCACAATCAGAAACTTTCCAGGGGTGACTTCAAGAGATGAGCTCAGTGGGTCGCATTTTCCAGGTGACAACATCATTCCTGGTTGGTGGTTTGGAACATTTTGTTTTCTCCATAGATTGGGATTTTCATCATCCCAACTGACGAACTTTATTTTTCAGAGGGGTAGGTCAACCACCAACCAGATATCATTGGTGATTTATATGTTATTCACTGATGTGGTATAGCCATGTATAACCTCAATGGATAACCTATGATAACCTATAATGGATAACCTAGTTGGGAGAATTATGACATATTATTAATGGTTATTATTAATGGATAGTTATTTACTCTCCAGTAAATTTACGCTATTAAATTGCGGTACCCTCTGGTAATTTAACATAGCTAGTGAAAATAGCCATTTATAGTGGATTTATCCATTTATCCATTAAAAATGGTGATTTTCCATAGTTACGTTAGTTTACCAGAGGGTAACCAACCAGATTCTCAATTTGCGGTTTTCAAGTGGAGAGTCTCCCAGTACTCCCAGGGATGCGCCATGGCCGGCTCAGGTTCGAACGGACGGAACGTCGGCCCTCCCGAGCCACGACACCAAGAGCCAGGAGACTTTGCCCGGCCTCGACATAACGTGATGGGTTGGGAAATCACCTCCAAACAAAAAAGTGTTTTTTTTTTTCCCCTCACCGGACATCAGTATTTTATATATTATAGAAATAGAAATATGTATATATATATATAAATTATTATTGATGATTTGCCAGCAATGATGAGGTTCCATGAAGTTCCAGCATTTTTTTGTTCTGAGTGGCCAGCCTCGACCTGCCCCCGGCAGGACACATGTCTGGTTGTGACTGCCGTGATTGCGGCCAGAAAGCGCAACGTGCGGAAATGGCCCTGTGCGAAAAGCGGGGTTGGAAAAAAAGTATGTATAGTTGCTCAGTTGCTCATTGGTTTTGATCGGGATGGATTGTTTCATGAACTTGTAACTTGACTACTCCAAGCGTTATAGGTGCCATTTCCAAGATTGATGTTGCATCCTGGTTTCATGGGCCATCGTACTAGCAAACTGGCTAAATACGTCTAATATATACTGTAGTAGTATGTCTATATTGGCCCCACCCTAGCCAAAGGCACTACAATAAGATGCTTTCCATTGGATGAGCTGAGAAACACATGCTATTCTTTGATCTCCCTGAGGGTTCCAGCTCCATCAAACCAGCATGTTCCTCGTAACACACTGAACCACACTGTCCTTGCACGTAGGATCTACGTTCCCAACCTAGGGCTTCAATCTGCTGACACTTGTGTACCTTAGCTGCCATGATTGCGGCCGGATGGGAGGGACCAGACGTTTGGGATCTGGGATCCGTTCACCAGTGGAATGACCGGTTTTGGATCTGCGAAGTCGAAACCATATGGTGACTGATCCTCCGTTTCATGACACCTCCATATATGATGTGGCATGGGTGCATAATGCATATGACCTCATTTTTGCCACCACGTGCCTTCCTGGAAAGGTATACTTGTCACCCAACTTGGAGGGTCAGAATCTCAGATTGGGCTGGGAAACTGCAGAAACCCATGACTGGGTTTCTCAAGGAAAATGGATCTGCAATGGTTGGGGCAGCTCCATATCTGTGTTCATAGCGCAGTTCATGATAGTTCATGTACGAATGATTGTCTAACACTACCTCTATTAGTGCCTGTGGCCTGTTCGCACTGCAGAAGGTGAACATGTTGACTATGTGATGTCCCAGATGGTTCACACCGCCCCTGCAGTCGAGGCAAATGTCTTACCATCTAATCCATTACCTGAGGATTTCAATTCCTGTTGATTCTTCTCCTATAATCTCCTACATATATATACAGTATATATTATATTACTACATGATAAGTTTTTATAAGCATATGCTATATATGCTACATGAACGAGATTCCTGTTTATAACTTGGTTTAATCATTTTCAAGGCACCACCATTGCGCTCTTCATTTTCCAGTTTTTGCTGCATTGGATACGCTAAATCCAACTGTTTCCTATTTACATATTATCGTATTGCTTGTTTGTGTAAGAACTTGCTGCCGAAATCAATCTCAGTCCATAGTAGCAATCATATTTATAATCCCGTTTCCCTTTTAAAGCAAAATCCTATGTATGAGTCACTGGTTTTAGTCTAGATGCTTGTTCATTTGGTGTCCGCAACGCAAGGGTTGTGATTTTTTATTGGGGTGTTGCATGGTTGAGCCAATAGTTAGTTCGATCAGATAGCGAGGTATTACGCGTTGCCTTGCGATGGGATCTGGCTCTTCTCCGGTAGATATTGTTCTGCTTGGCGAACTGGGTCCAAGACAAGATCTGCCATTCATCCAGAACACTTTTCTCAGTGATCATAGATGATTTTTACTGTGAAACCAGCATCCCGGCACCAAGCGCAAGAAAACATGAATGAAAGATGCAACCTGTTGCAGCCCAACTTGCTCTTTACAGAAGGCAAAACGCACATACCATGGGCCCAAAATTGGGGCCACAAATTTGGAAGCTGGGCTACTAATTTTACGTTTTTTTAGTATTGTGGCCCCATTTTTGGGTCCAGAATCTGGCCCTTGTTTTGGGGCCACAAAACACAAACAGGAGCTATTCAATACGGGCAGCAAGTGTGCTACTGCCGCCGCAAGCTGACAGCAGCACATATCCGTGATACTATATATATATATGGCACTTGTTGCAGTAAGTGATTCTTGTCACTTGTCCATCTTGCTTTCCCCAAACCAGCGGTTGTTGAACATATTTGGCAAGCAAGGGAGAATCCGTGAACCAGTTTGCCTATACATTTTTTTCAGAAATCACTTGCCATTTGTTATTTGCAATGTTTTACTGTATAATCTGATTCACACACACAAATTAATTACACATTTCATATACCTATACTATAATAGACATGAATGTTTAAACAGGTAAATATACAATACTGTATGTAGATACTGTATACACTTAGGTGAACATATAAATGAAATATATCACCATAGTGATTCATCATGAAAGGTGCAGTATTGATGCCAATGGGATAATTATTTCTACCAAAAAGTGATCCAAAATCTCGGGCCTTCCTGTCCAAAAATGCGAATTTTCTGCAGGTTATGGCGAGCTGTTGGGGAAGAGCGACCTGCAGCCCTGGCAACTTGGCTGCAGATGTTGGCCGAGAGGAAACGCGATTTACAACAGAAATCGATCATATGGGGAGTTGTATAACCATTTTATCATATATAATTGGGATAGTTCATTGAAACGACACACCCCTGATGAAGGGGATATACAGGATACACATATTGAGGCTACAAAGCCGTAGCTATATATGTCAATGCATACGCTGAAGTTAGTGGATCAGTTTGCTCAAAAAAACCCTTAATGACCGGAACACCAGATTCGTTGAAAGATACCAAAGGTCAATTTATCCCCTAACTAACATGGACTGCGCCAGAAATGGGGCTGGAAGACTTCTCGCCTCAAAAAAGTTGCCAATTCTCAGAGTCAAACTCTTATAATTATATTTTTTGATTTTTATATCCTATATGTGTCCTTCGTGTTTCTCATATTTTCCCTTCAAATGATTCCCAAATTTCTCCATATTTGTCCCATATTTTCCCCACAATTTTTCACATATTTCAGTATATGTTCCCTCATGTTTCCCCCACATGTTGTCCCATCTCTTCCCAGGAAATTCCACCCTTCGCCAAGGTATCCCAAGCTCCGGGACTTTTTCGTGGATCGCCTGGGTGTTAGCACCACCTTGCCACTCCGCTACGAGTTGGTTTCCGCGGTGGCATCAAACGTGGCTGGGAAATCCCGCTATAAATATGTAAATCATGGGAAAATCCAGGGAAAATCATAGGCAAATATGGGAAAACCATGGAAAACCCGCTATAAATGGAGGTTTTATTGGATCTATACCATATATACTCTACGTTAAATAAGCGGGTATGATGATATTGATTTTCAACCATGGATCATGAATTCTTATAATTATACTACTGTTACTATTACTATTACTACCTCTTCCCTCCTTCATCTTAAACACTCCCCACGAACCATGGCGGATTTAGTGAGATCTCATCGCCTTTGGGTGGTGGAATGGTACGCCCCCAAAACTTATCGTTTGTTTATTGATTCCAATTCTATATGCAGCATATATGGAGAAAATATGGGGATATTGCTTGAAATTTCTAATCTCTTTGAATTGAACTCTTTGACTAACATACGTTTGCTCCATTCCAGATACTGTAGGCATATCCAAAAAGATGCATTCCAGTGACCGTTCCCAGCACACCACTTGCAATTATTGGGGTATAAGTCTCAGTGACTTCGAGTGCCGCCGTTCGTGGTCGCAGGGCGGGCCTGGTTATAGTAATTTGTATTGTTGTGCTTGGCCATGGCCCTATGCTTGTGAAATTTTCTCATGTGTATATGGTCCGGATAGAGTACAACGACCTCACTGCGACGATTTTTTTTTGGGGTAATTCACTATCTGCTTAAATATTCCCAAATGCTTTTATGTCCGGTGATTTTGTTAAAGCTATTTAAGGGAATGTTTGGTATACAGATTTCTGGGCTCGTTGGTCGCCGTTGCCAGGTCTGTGGCGGGTTGTGTTGAGGCACTGCGCAGCCTCCGAGGCCCGCAGTTTTGTGGGATCTGTGGGGTACCCTCCAATAAACTACCTTCTGGTAATTTAACATAGCTATTGAAAATGGCCATTTAGTTCGTTGATTTACCCACTAAAAATAGTGATTTTCAACAGCTATGTTAGTTTACCAGAGGGTAAGAGTTCACTATGGCAATCCCAATTTTCAATCGGTGAATCATCTATAAATGAACCATGTATACCATGTTCATCCATTGTTTTATAGCTATGTTAGTTTACCGGAATGTATGAACATAGGGTTTTAAGACATCTAAAGCATTAGTTTCATGGTGCTTCAAGCATCAAAATCATGGAGATATGCATTGATCATGGTTGGTTAGATATTTAGGGTCTGGGCTATGACCAGTGGCTAGTCTCCCTAGACCGGCAGTTGAGTGCACAATTTTAAGAAGATATTGGATTATGGATGGTTGTTGCCTGTTGAGTTTCCTGACATTTAGAGTCCCAAACCAGGTGGCTTTTGGAACCGTTGGATGATGAAATATGATGCGTGTGCAAACTTGAGCAAAATCACTGCGAAAATTGATATACCACGTTTGGGCTGAATGAACTTGGATCTTAAAGATGCACAGGAGTACCCAAGCAAAATAAGTAGAAACGCAATTGGCCGTGATGGTATTCACACTATCGTTAAAATGGTGATGTTCAAATACAACTATTACTTTTCAGTAGCCTGCTGTTTGGTAAACCGACATAGACATGGACAAACAGCGTTTTGAGCAAGTAAACTACCTATAAATGGGCGATTTCATTAGCTATGTTAGTTCCAGAGGTAACCAATCTATTGGGTGAGGTCCACGCCAAGGCCGTTCATCAGAGAAGCTGCTGAAACTGGCAGCAGGTGTGGTCAGCGGTAGGTGGGCCCCGGTGATTTGTTACAGTTATGGCTATGGAAATCTGGTGGAAAATGGATGAACATGGCACATTTCGACCCATTTCCTGCGAAATGATAGCACTTATATATAACACTATATTAGATTAAAATGATGACGTTCCATGGTTATAACATGTTAGAACAAATTACTAGGAAGTAAGATTCATCCCCAAAAACGCTGGTCACCTCTCCAACGATTGATGGTTAATAAGCCATTATAATATATTATAATAATCGTGATTCTTGGTGGTTTTAAGAAACCCCCACGCCATTGGGAGTGCCCTTCCGGATGCGTATGTTTGACCCTTTCGTTGACAGATCCGCTGGTTGATGTTCATCATGTCTCAGATGGGATTTCAAATATGTGGAGCCTTGCTTCTTGAAGTCATCACCTTGAGAGGTGTCCCATCTCCCATCCTTAAATTTGACGTTTCTTTGCACTGTTTCTTTCCCACATCTTCCCACCAAACAGCAGGGCAATGACTCCCCAGGTCTGTTGCTGCAAGTGCAGGAGGTCTTCAGTGCAGAGGCCAACGAGGCAGCGCAACAGCTGTGACAAGAGTCTAGAAAAGTTCCCCCAAAAGAAACGGGTTGTATTATCCCCCGCCCCCCGAAAAGGCGAAAAGGATCGAAAAGGAACTCTGCAGGCTCTATAATATGATTCAAGCTTTCTTGGACAAGCAGCAGGCACCGCTCCCTCATCATTCCAGTCAGAGGTAACGAAACAAAACCCAACTAGAATATGTCCCTGGGATTGCCGATCCTCAACGGCCAGCACTCGATGAATTTCACAATCAAAGAAAATAGATGGAACATGATAGAACCAGATGGAGATCGAGACGGAGAGAGCTTGGACAAACCATGACTAGCTTGTTTGTTGCCAGGGCAGTGAAAATACCTGGAAATCGAAGCTGGCTTGGCCATGTGTCACCTGATTTCGAGGTTGAGATCGCCGCTTTGCGACAGGACAGCAGAGTCAGTGTCCATGTCCGAGGCTCGCATTTTTGCAGTTGCCCACCATGATGAGCCCAGATAGGGGGGTAGATAGTGAGAGCATCACTTTTTCCCTCTTCCTAATCCCTTTTCCCCTTCTCCTTCATATTCAAATTATCAAATAATTCCCCCCAATAGAAACCCGGGTTTAGTACAAAATTTACACACCTTTGGGACCATTTATGGGGTCTTTGATTAGGGGGATGGGATTAACATCAGAAACTGCCCCCAGTGATGCGGTTCCCCAGCACAGGAGGAACTCTTAGCAGTGCCTGGTAGCGATGGCCTGCGCCGGGGAGCTTGGCTTCCGGAGTCACGCCATGTTTGGTTCTTCTTTGAAGCAACAAGCATGGGTATGTTTTGCCAATGAAACTGTGGTATCATCGGATATAGACATAATATATACATATATATATACATATATACATAATTATTTATATACGAATATAACATATGTATTGATGTATGCTCAATAAGATCAAGAAGACTGGTTAGTGCGTTAGTGGTTGCAGTTTGTTTTTTGAACCACCCCCAAAGGGCAAGATTTTCAAGCGATGAGGCTTGCCCAAATGGACATCCAAAATCATCCAAATCATGAGAAGTCACAGGCATTTGGCATGGCCCAAAACTGCCTTTCTGGTGTCTGTTTTCAAGATGATTTACAGAATCTATGAATGTTACATCCTTCACTGGCCGAAAACACGAACTAGTTAATCCTTTTCCAAACCAGCTTGGCAAGGAAAGACCTACAGAAACCCAAAGATCTCGTGACTTGGTTTGACTCTGCCGTTTGTGTCTTAAGATGCTGAGCTTTTGTTAGACACCGCTTCAGCCGTGCAGCGCCTTCGATTCGGACGTGGTGCTGCATGGCGACACATGGCGCCATGCCGGCAGTGATTGGCAGGGCCGATGACTCTGCGCTGAAATTGGCCGAGCTGAGTGTCGAAGGAATGACCTGTGCAGCCTGCAGTGGGGCTGTGGAAAGGGCACTGAAGCAGATGAATGGTGTGGAACAGGCAGATTTTTTTTTGGAGGGGGCCATTGGTTGACTCTATCTGGAGGGTACCGTAATTAATTTACCGTAGCCTTAGACTGACCATTTTTTCATTGAGCCAGGTGATATCTATACATACATTGATCATGAAACTCCATTTAGAGCGCATTGGTTTTGTTCCTTCCCACTCAAAGAGATCAGTGACTAGACGTTGCTTCGTGCTCCTGGTGTAAAAAATGGGACTTGCGTCATCTTGAAAGTGAAAGATCTTGAAAGCGAAAATGTGGTAGGTATGGCGGGTGGAAATCCATGGTTTGGAGCCCCTCCAATTGCGGGACACCACCCCTGAAAACCAAAAGGTGGAGGTGAACTTGCTGCGCGCCCGTGCGCAAGTGCACTTCCTGGAGGGGACAGCTACGGCTGAGCAACTGGTAGATGAGATTGAACTGATCGGTTTTGATGCCAGAACCTCGGCTTTTTATATGGGCCCGTGGTTCCTTTGATGACTGACTAAAAATGAAGAAATGAAGCCACCATATGTCGTCATGACACCAGGCAACAATGGCAGAGCTGTAGGATGCAACATTGGCACCCAACTGGAGCCTTTCAGACGACGTACCACTGAGGTCCTCATATGAACTTATTTGGCTGAAACCTATGGTTTCCGGGTCGGATTTTCCCTGAACCCAAGTACATACACTCCTGTGCCTGAGGTATTTTGAGCGTGACATCCGCCACTTTGGGCACTGGAACAGCCCCAAATCGCCGAGTAGAGCTCTCTGTGCAGGGCATGACGTGTGCTGCTTGCAGCGGTGCGGTTGAAAGGGCCCTGCGCAACGCGCACAGTGGCATTCTGGACGTTCAGGTGAGGTTGTGCACAAGTCAAAAGTGAGGGATGATGTTTCATTGGATTGGTTTCAGGGAAAAGTTGCCGGAAAGCCCAAATATTTGATGGTAAAAGCCATGATTTCCTATAGATGTTCCCTTCAACCAATCCAATGAATGTTTGAGGTTGACAGTCTGAGTTTGGAAGAAGCTTGTGAATTATTTATCTATTATCTCATGCTTGACTTCAGTGAAGCCATGTGGAGCTGTCAACGTCGTTGACCCAGAAGCAGAGGGGATTGCCTGATTTACATGATTTTACATCCATTATCATATCTATCTTATATATTCTTATATCATATCTGTTTTTTACGGTGTTTTTTAAAGCTTTAACGGCGTTTCCTCAGGGAAGCGGCCTGAGGTGAACCTGCTGCGTAGCAAGGCGGTGATTCGATGCACTGCAGAGGCCCCGTCTGCTGAAGCCATGGCCGGAGAAGTGGAAGATTGCGGCTTCGAGGCCAAGGTAATCTCGGAATCCTGTCCCAGTCCTTGGATATTTGATATCATTAATAATAGATAGATATAATAGATATGATAGATATAATAGATATGATAGATATAATAGATATGATATATGTAATAGATATAATAGACATGATAGATATAATGGATATGATAGATATAATAGATATTATAGATATAATGTATATGATAGATATAATAGACATGATCGATATAATGGATATGATAGATATAATAGATATAATAGATATGATAGATACAATAGATATGATATATGTAATAGATATAATAGACATGATAGATATAATGGATATGATAGATATAATAGATATTATAGATATAATGTATATGATAGATATAATAGACATGATCGATATAATG
>Ga0126342_10022895_pt1 | contig 10268 bp, 10 predicted proteins | sample Cyp1metagenome_FD_92528 | JGI IMG/M metagenome (GOLD analysis project Ga0126342, IMG submission 92528) | Coral microbial communities from Lord Howe Island, Old Settlement Bay, Australia - Cyphastrea 1 metagenome | ecosystem: Host-associated > Invertebrates > Cnidaria > Coral ... | reverse complement strand
TTTCCGACCGTTTCCGACCGTTTCCGACCGTTTCATTTTTTCTGAACGATTAATTGGACCAATTCCATTTATGGAAGGCTGATCCAGTGCAAACCCGTGCAAACCATGATGCTTAAGTTTTTTCGTGCGACCCTTGTGCGGGTACACTGCACCAAATATTGCATCTTGACCTTGATATCCAATATTCCCTAAAAATCACAAAATCCCAGGAGCTCGTGAAATTTAATAATCCCAGACACGATGTCATAAAATATGTCAGAGAGGTGCCAGATATAATGCCAAATAGAATGCCAGATAAAACGCGTCAGAAAATATAGCAAACAGAGAATGTCAGATAGAATGCCAGAAAGAATTCCAGATTATATATATATATATTTATTTATCTACTTATTTATTTATTTATTTAGGTTATCTATAGAACGTCAGGCAGGATGCCAGATAAAATGCCAGAACGAACGGCGGGCAAAAGGTAGGAATAAGCGTCAAATTTAATGCTATATATAAATAAATGAGCTTGTCAGGCGCAATGCCAGATACAGCGTCGGAAAATATGTCGGTAGAGTAGAATGCCGGATAAAACGTCAGAATATATGTCAGATAGAGTGTAAGATGTCAGATTAAATGCCAGATAAAACGTCTGAATCATAGTATGTCAGATAGAAACGCCAGGCAATATGTCAGAATATTAATTCGTCAGATAGAACATGATAAAGTATGTCAGTAATAGAATGTAAGATATCAGAACGCGTGGCTGAAGCTTTGCCATGGCTGAATGTGTGTTTGTGGGGCGCACCTTTTTTGTGTGTCTCACTTATGTTTTCAACTTATCTGGGAAGCGTTGGTTCGGATGTGTCTGGGCTGCATTTGAATAGCTTCCGGCATATGTCTGTGTTGTGGCTGGGTGCTGTGTTGTGTTGTGTTTGTGCAATGGTTGGGATCTGTTCAGGACATGGCTGCGTTGAAGGTCGGAAATCCTTATTAAAGAATCCGTTCTCCGGGGTGGGTTCATGTTGGAAGGCTTGCGGGGACGTGCTTGCTGTAGGACAGTTTGCAGCGCATCCTTCCCCCCCACATGTGTAGGGCTACGGTAAAAGGGCGTGAAATGCTTGGAAAACATGTTGGCCAAACTGCTTGGCAGAACACGTTGGCAGACATTTTTGTCAACCATCTTTGCCGGCGATGTTGGCCCCTGCCCTTGCCAGGGGGTTTTGCGCTCATGTGGCCTGGAGTGTTAAGCATTCCAAGGCTTCATCAAACTATAAATGGTCATTTTCACTAGCAATTTGCTAGTTTACCAGAGGGTAGCCATGAAACATGTTGAAGATTGGTGTTTATATAATTGCAAAAATATGAAGATATGTAGTATTATGTCATGTTCAAAGTATCAAAGTATCACAACCAATGATGAACTGCTTGGGCGTGCAGTTGAAGTGAAATTATTTGTGCCAGAAGCAGAGCGATATCAGTGGGATCTACTCTGGCAAAAGACGAATAGCCTATGGAAGCTATGGCCGCTTTAGTTCGATGATTTACCGTTTGAAAAACAACAGCAACTTATGTTTCATAGTTCAAGTTCTGTTGAATTACCAGATGATAGTAGCTGACAAAATGAGGATTCACCAACTCACCGACTAATGGATGATATAAATTCGATTAAATTCGTGTATATCCCATGAAAAATGGTGGGTTGCGGGACTTCCACACACGCTAGTATTGATGATATAATTCTGGACAAATGTCTGGACAAACCGTCACTGGAATGTTCCTCCATGATGACCATCTGGTTATGACATTCACAGTTTGCGAACTGGAAAGAAAGATCCAGCATGCTATTTTCAGAACGGTAAAGCCAGGTAAAGCGGTAAAACATCTATTTCGATTAGGGCCATGTTCCATGGCGAAGTGTGAATGTCATAACCAGAGGCTACACGCCATGGTCGTTGGAATTCAAATTGAGATCGACGTCGTCCGGGAGAGTCATCCCCAATAGGGCCTATATGAAGACATCATAAGAAATCCTGATCCTGGGACCCTGGGATGACCTTAGTCCACCGATGTTTTGACCATGGCACGTATGAAAAAAAACCATCGGTGGGAAGTTACCCAAGGAAAATGATCCGTATGTGGTGAGCTTTTGGGGAAAAAAACCATGGGATTCTTCCAATGCCAGGCTGGATTTCTATCGCAAGGGGTGACGATCATATAAATTTTATAAATCAAACATGGATTTGTCACTATATGTATTACGTCAATGTGTATATATATAATTATATATATATACGCTCCTGCAGGACAATGATCCTAATTGACTTTCAGCAGGTTTTTGTGTTGCATGGCTCAAGCACCTTGGTTTTGAATGCTCATGAATTGAACAGGGCTGAGGTTTCACCAATGGGTTGACCCAATGTTGACCCAATGTGGGCCCCGATTTGTGATGTTGGTTAACAAAAACCCCAGTAACTATACTTCAAAGTATCATCAACCATAGACTGGGTTTGTTTAGTCGGTGATTTGGCTTATTTTCCCAATGGGAAATCCACCATGACTAGGGAATCTATAGTGAATATTTTTATTTTTTGGGGACCCCTTAAGCAAATCATAAACCATAGTTATGGGAGTTATGTTCAAAAGGGGGCCCCACCATGTAGCCTTTCTTCCTACACGCCAGGCTGTCTACGCTTTGGCTCCGGATGCAGATCCTCAGGTGTCGATTTTTTCGACACCCTGAAGCTATGGCCATGTTTTTCCCATTTCATGTGGGTAAAACAATGTCATTTTTACCATCCATGACTGGGAATGGTAAGTTTATAGCACATAAAAATGGTGATGACTGGGGGATGGTGCAAATGACTCATGATTTACCCACATGAACAACATTAATGTTATCATATACTGACTAGTTATTAATATTAACCATCTATAACCCATAGTAACTATGAATCCCCATTATACAACCATTAATACTGTGTTACCCACCATTTATGGGAAACACATTGTCCAAGTTCGCTGCTTCCGACTGCAAAAAGGTCGCCTGGAGCCGCGCGAAGTTGGAGGAAAGCCGCAGCAAGCGCCAAAAGAAGGCGCCATTTGCGACCGATCCTCTGGTTCGTAGCCATAGTAGGTAAAGGTCCAACAAATATCGTCCAAAAAACCTCAAAAAGCGGTGGGTAGAGTATGATATTCTTATGATAATCTATGACACTGCTAATGATATATGAGCTAATTTGATGATGGTACTAGAGGTATGGTACGATGCTATCCCCATTTTTTACCAGAACTCCGCATCCCATTTTGACCAGTGAGCACCTTGAGGAGACCCTAGACGACCGGCTGCAATGGGAAAGTGAGGACACCTGGGTGATTTTTGCGGCGGCTGGAGATAGGCGGAGATAGCTGGGGAGTTTGGGTCCATGGGTAATATGAGTGACATTTGAGATTGAATGCAAAATTTGACTTACTGGTGCTTAGCAGGGAATGAGGGAATGATCCACAATCACTAGTAATTAATATCATCCCATTCCCCCATTCCCCCATTCCCCCATTCCCCCATTCCCATCCATTCCCTGCTAAGCACCAGTAAGAATTTGATGGAACATGTTCTTTTGCTAGGGAAAAAACGTGGTTTAATCATAATCACACAGGAGATCTAATCTGCCAAAAATAGGATCTCTTCGAGGAAAACTTGGGAATTTAACAGCAACAAAGATGGGACAGATGGTGACTAAACCATTAAAAATGCGGGTTAGGGTTATCTCCTCAATGATTTGGATCATGGTTTCTTAACTGGAAAGGGCGGACACCTGTATGTGGCTTCGCCCAAAAATAGGGGATACTAAACTTGTTATTGCAATTTTAACTGGTAAAGAACGATGATCAACTGCGTAAGATTGGAGTGAATTTGCTTTTTTTAAATATTTGGATGAATTATACAGACCCTGACCAACAGGTTAGTAAGGGAACGCCCGCATTTTTGTTTGAATTTCACCTTATTTCAGGAAATAATCATAGTTCAGCCCGATAATCTAGCGGTATTACCCACAGCTTCGCTGGGCTGAGAATATGTCCAGCTATCACACAGCTACAATGTGAGACTCGGTGAGACCCCCTGCCCTGGATAGCAAGGGTTGACTTACAACTTGGTCAACTTGGTCAACGTTTGGGTGGGTTATTTCATGGTATAACTGGTATAACTATATGTTTTTGATTGTTTTTGCGTGGGATTTGGACTATAACTTTTAACCATTTTTTGGCCTCACCTCAAGTCATCAATATACCAAGCGATACTTAGATGACTCGAGGTTTCATTGGGATGATCCCCATTGACCAATATCTGGAGAATCTAAGAGAAACTTGCGGTGCAGTTCCAGTGATAATTGTGGTTAGTGGTTTTATAACCACAGTTGGTGAGTTATATAACCACAATTGGTGAGTTATATAACCACAATTAATTGTGAGTTTTTGTTGGGGCCACAAAAAAAAACGGCTTTGTTGCTGTACGGCAAGTCCCTGCCGTATTTAGTCTCTGGTTACAGGGGAATATTCGTGGAACATCACCATGAACTACTATAGCTGTAGGTAAATCACCATGGTAAATCATCCTATAGCTGGGCCATGGCTTCCATAGCTATCTGAAATTGACCAGAGGGAATATACCCTCTGGTAAACTAACATAACTATGGAAAATCACCATGTTTACTGGGAAAACTCACTATACATGGCCATTTTCAATAGCAAACTGTTAGTTTACCAAAGGATAATCCACTTCAAATACACCATTTGGATCCATTTGGCAACATCGGAAGAAAGTATTGGATCATAAATAGATGCCGGAGAAATTCAATATTGAGGGGAGGGAATTTTCTACCAAATTATACATCTGGTTGGTGGGTTCACTTTTCAGAAATGATATCCTCTTTACGATGATCCCAAGTAACAAGCAGCTAAGCATATCTTTGGAATGCGTTGAAGGCACCAGCCAGAATAAGAATGAACCAGTCTCATATTGTATATACACATATTTCGGCAATTCAGAGTGTTGGTTAACCCCTACGTTTTGATGCTTAATTTTGTTTGGTTAAAGAATGTTCAATCTAGACATATTGAGGTATATTAGGTAAATTATAGCGACGTCACCGATCTCCGTCACTGGAACCATGGTGAGTGAGGGACAACTACCCCTAACCCATAGGATCCATGTATGCTATATATGATAACATTTACCATATTTTACCATCAATATACCCCAAACGTTAGCATATATACCATACATGGATCCTATGGGTAATATATAGCCTTAATCTCTTCAACTCAGGTTATTGCCCCAGTTAAACATGAAGCGAAAGGCCCAAAAGCGGCCCGCGGCTTGGGTTCGCCGACTCTTCGTGTCGATCCGCCGAGGTCGTCCGGGCGAGAGTATTGAGCAAGAAATTACCAGGACACGACACGGACGACGTCGGGGTTCATGGGGGGCATGGATTTTTTTTAATGGATTTCCACATGGAAATCTGGTAGATATATGTAGATATCCCATGTTGATGACTATCTATAGAAGATTTAAGTGTAGACTATCTCTATATATTCTGAACGATAAGCTTTTTTTTTGGGATTATTAATTCATCATCATTTAATATCCTTTGTGGATCATCGCTATGTGCTTATGATTCGACTTGATCATGACTGTCGCTGATTATTTCATCTCCCTCAACGCTCTTTTTCGCCCATAGGATCCATGGTGCTGCTATATATGGTAACATGGATCCCATCAATATACCCCAGTCATGTTGGCATATATACCAGCACCATGGATCCTATGGCTAGGTACTTATGACTATCTATACGATCTATGAATCATTCAGCTAATACATCGAACAAGTCAACGATTGGCTCTGTACTTAGTACCACAACAGTTGGGCATTTTGGACCTGGAAATTTGGGCCAACACCGCAAACGCTGGAAAACTCCGATTGCAACCAAGTGACACACAATCACAATCTGAGAACGTTCCTTGTGGTGCTGGGAGTATTGGCTTCACGTTAATAGTGATGTGATTGCAACTCCGGCAAGCCGGACTAGGAGTGTTGGCAGTATTGAAGAGAATTTGAGGAGCAATACATACCCCACATCTGATCACATATGTACATATACCATCTAATATACCTCATACAGATTCATACATATCAAACAAGGACCTTTTTTCCAATGGCTTTCGTCCTTCAAGGTTTTTTTTCAAAAAAAGGTGGCGCAGTACACAGGGCGTGACCCAGGCCGTGTTTCTGATTTCGCCTTTTTCGTGGATCGATCATTGAGACTGGAGTGGAGTCGGTGGCATCACCTGCCTGCCGTGGAATGGCCGTGGAATGTCGACATGGATATAAGATGACTTACTGGTGCGTTTTACGCAGGGAATTTTCGGGAATGATCCCAGTCATCACTAGTAATTTCATCATCCCAGCAACCCATCCATTCCCTACTAAGCACCAGTAAGATGATATAAGTGTTCATGGGATTTAGAAGCAAACCTATAACTGGAGGGCCCCAGTTTTCAAGACATGATCCTTCGACGCCATGGCGTACTGGGAAGCAGCTTACAGTGATCACCCGAGAGCAGTGTCTGGGTTTGTGGTTCCGCTTGGTGGTTCATCCCATCTTGGTAAAATTTGGTAAATTGGTGAGAATACCTGGGTTATGAATGGGCTAAGTAGGGTTAGTCCAACTACAACTGAGTTATGACCTACTTTCTAAGTAGGATGAACCTCCACGTAGTTTTTTTTCGTCCTGTAGCCCCCAACAAATGGAACGCGTTTCTCCAAATGCAGTGCGTAACTTATAATTGTTATCCAGGATGGATATGGATGGATTGAATAACGCAAGCAATCAATTTCCTTACATATTAATTGATAATTATTGATCTAAATACCGAAGATTTTCTGTTGTCTCTCCCTCCCTGGCCCCATATATACATGAGCCACAGTCAAAAGGTCGACATCAGGATTCTAGATTTATCGTGGCCAACTGAGTTACAGAAGGGTTGTAGTAGTTTGAATTAAACATGCCAAAAGAATGTGAAAAAAGTGTGGTTTAAAAATGTATTATGTTTGAAATGTGAAAAACCATGTATTTTAAAAATGTAAAAACAATGTGAACAAAATGTATTTTTTAAAAGCAATTTTGAAGCTTTGTTCTCTTTTCCTTCTGCAATTTGATTTTATGTTTTTGCTCCTGGTAGACATTGCTTTGCTATAGATATATTAAACAGATCTGCGATCTGCACAGTCCACTTCCGATCAATTTGAACTGCTCCTCTCCGATTTTCAACCTGCAGAAGTTGGGCTGGCAGCAAAGTAACTGCAGCAAAACGGGACCCAACAAATTCAAACCTGAAGAAAAAAAATCAGAGTTCCACCTTCCCAACTGGAATTTCATTTTTTCACATGAATCATTGAAAATGAATATATGATAATATATGCTTATGTGGAATCCTAATGTTTAAGTTTAACATTCTATATTTCAACATTGGGTTTCAAAGAAAACCTGAAAAACACCCATATTATATCTGGGAAAAATGGGAAAAATGGAGCTAAGAAACAGGAACTTTTCAACTGCCTTTTGTTCCCATTTGTTTCACATTTTTCCACATTTCCATGTTTTTAACATGTTTTCACATTTTTGAAATGCATGTTTTCACATTTTTTTAAACTGCATTTTCATTTATTTTTTTCACATTTATTTCACATTTATTTCACATTCTTAGTTAATCATTGTTTTCAAGCTTGTAGCTGGAAACGGCCATGATAATTCTAGATAAAGTGGCATAGCGGAATAGATGTCATGTGTAGATAAGCTTTCTGGGGGGGAGAGCAAGCAACCAGGTTGGAATCCAGAGGCAGCCAAGGATGCAGATTTACTCGGAGTCACGATAGGCTGTTCACCAGAAGAAGTAAGTTCGGCATATCGCCAGGCTCCTCTCTGGGCGCACCCAGACAAAGGTGGGAGGCTGCAGTCCCTTCCTAGAAAAAATACAGCAACCAAAATTGCCGCAAATGAAAGGATCCAATGCCAAGACAGGGGTCCTGAGGGGTATTCCTTTTGGGGGATGACATTGACCATTTTGAGTGGACATTTTCGGGAAAAAGACACAGGAAACAATGTTCCAGATGAATTGGGATGAGTTTCACTGGCCATTTCAGCTACCTGTAGTGGAGGCACTGTACTATATAAGGCAATCTTTTTGGGTGTGCCACTGCATACAGCTTCGTAGACTTGACCTTACCTATGGGTTGCCTATGGTAGATACTTCCACTTTTTAGGTACCTGACACTTCCCCCTGAAATTTGTCAGCTCACGGTAACCTATAAAGAATAGACTTCATATGATTCATCTTTTCCTAATGCAAAGCTCGGGGCTCCAAAGGCCGATGGTGAAGGGTAATAGGAGGAAGATCCTGGTCCTCACTGTTGGTGTGTATAACATGGTATAATATGGTATAATATGGTATAATCCAAATGATAACCAATGACTACAGTATGAGTATGACTACTATTGTATATATACGTATATATATACATCTATGTGTAATAGACTACTATGTCTCAAGAAGGTTGAAGCAAAGACGAAGGAGTGGCAACATGTGGCAACCAAGGCAAGTGGTTGCGGCTGGTGCGTCCCCGAAAGAGGAACAGCTTGGAGATTGGTACGCAGAGAAGGCCAAAAAGAAGTCAGCGCTTCCTCAACAAGGCTGACCTTGCAGACTGGTGGATGCCCTCCAGGCCGGGACAACAAGGCCGGCCTTTTTCGATTGGAGAACTTACAGCTTTTTCGAAGCATCTGGCTGTTGTTTCATATTGAAATGACATCATGACCTCGAGGAGAATTCATTGAAGTGTTGAGCCGTTTCTTTGGGAAACACTGAAAAAACCCCGCTGTACTGGTACGGTGCCACCGTCCGAATTGCGAAAGTCTGTGCTGTGAAAAAGTTGCGCCATGCTGGGGAGAGGATGAGACGATGAATTTCAACTGACATTGGCTGGGGTATCTTTGAAAATTCTGGGTTTGTTGAAAATAATTGTTGGTTTTCCCATGAAATCCACTGGAATCTATAGGATTGTTGTTGATTTAAGATTATTTAAGCACATCCAAGAATTTTCAAGCCAATAGTTTGCTTGTGGGAATCAGGACAGGATACAATTTTCCTTGAACAATGCTACGGAGTACACGGACACAGACATGTGTTTGGTAGGTGAGTTGGCAGTTTGCCTGCGAGTTCCTGCCCGCAAATTTTGTGAGGGTTCCTGCATTGTTCCGGCAGAAACTACTTCTGGGACTGTAGGGATATATTAAACATACAGTATACCAATTACATATAGTTACATGCAATTTCCAATATATCATTGATATATACAAACTGTATAGTGTTGTTAGTGTTATTAGATTTGGTGATAGTTCTTTTGGGTACCTCAGTTTGGGGTGAATTGTCGATAGCTGAACTCCACATCTTTGAACCATTTTTTGACCTGCCAGGCTCAAGTCCGAAGCAGCCGAAGTCAAGAAGGTGCGCTTAAACAAGTGGCTGTTTTCCACCCGGGGGGAGATGTGAAATAAAGATGTCATGTTTTTTTCCCCCAAAACCAAAGGTTTCAATATGAAAATGGTCTCATTGTGGATGATTTGGAGGTACCCCTAGGTTAGGAAACCTCCATGTACGATTCACGTGACACTCCAGTATGAACACATTGTAAACAAAAATAACTTCAATAGTACAAGAAAATAGCACGGCAAAACGCTTCTGAAAGCATTGCTTAAAAGGATAGATTGGATAAATTTCAGAAGAATCATCGACTGACGTCGGTAAGACTGACATATTTCAGGGCCAGGGCTGCACCGCAGATGCTCAAGCTCTACGGATGGTACAAGGTTTACAAAATAACCAATTTGGGTAGGATCAAGTCTTGGCCCCAAAAAGATGATACCCTCTGGTTATTTAACATAGCCATGGTATAGATGACCCATTTATAGAATAGGCCCACCTATTTCCCCTACAAAATCTAGCACGTTGACGTTTGAAACAAACCATTTTTTTGAGAGTTATGTGATGGTATTTTGAATGCTCCTCAAGCTGATTGAGACTTTGTAGGAGGCCATTTTTGGGGTGATATTTGGGATTACTTTTTGGATGTTTCTGGTTTTGTAGAATTTTGGTTTTCAGGAGTTTAAGGCCATGGTTTAGATTTTGTCGGATGTTTCTGGTTTTGTAGGGAAATGGGCTGGACCAT
>Ga0126342_10022894_pt1 | contig 10269 bp, 10 predicted proteins | sample Cyp1metagenome_FD_92528 | JGI IMG/M metagenome (GOLD analysis project Ga0126342, IMG submission 92528) | Coral microbial communities from Lord Howe Island, Old Settlement Bay, Australia - Cyphastrea 1 metagenome | ecosystem: Host-associated > Invertebrates > Cnidaria > Coral ... | reverse complement strand
GTAGGGTATTGTAAAATATTATCATGTATGACATACAGATATGTATAATTATGTATATGATATATATATATATAATTATTTATATATGTATGCATTATATATATATATATATATATATACATATACATAATTATATATATATATGCGTGTGTGTGTATATGTACATGTATGGTATATACATACACGCAAATGCATGCATCAACATACGTTCACGTACAGAGAGGTCAGATGTCACCTGAAAACTTGGCCTTTCGCATACCAGGTCGACGTCATAGCGCCAGTGGCCGCCTTTTGTTTGCGGCCGGCTGTGCCGCGGCCCGGGGCTCAGCGACTGCTACTAAGGGACGGGAATGTGGTATATGATGGGTATACATGCTAGGAAATGTAGTATTCATTGCGTCATGGGATATTAATGGATGATATTCAAACTATAATAGGATATCGAAACATTTGGAAGTAGTGGGATATTCAGAGGATTTTGATATATCAACATGAACCAGCAATATGTTTTTTTTTTCTGTGGTTGAAAATGGGATGTACCCACGATCTACTTTAAAGTACGAAAATGATGATTAACCATTGGATCGTTTGGGCGTTTCAGACAAGTCCATATATCGTCTTAAAATGTGTAGCAAATCTGGCTTATCATCAAATATTTGGGGATTATGCCGGCCTGACTCGGCCTGACAATGTTGTGCAGGCTCATGATGCTTGTCCTTTTGTTCCACCAGCATAGCATCCAGCCTTCGAACTGAGGTTGTCTTCGGACATTTAAGGATGCTTTAGCGCACAACATGCACAATTTGCAGCTCTATTGGTACCCAACAATCTATATACTATATAGGGTGTCATGGGCTAGGCCCGGACCCACCTGTCCGCTCAGTTGGTGGCGATCCTGGTACATTTTCCCAGCCGGTCTGAACGGAGGGCTGCCCTGGAAGTGGACGCAGGAGGGGTTCCAACAGGCCCTGTTGGAGGATTTGCAGATATTCCGATATTCCTTCAAGAACCTATATACAATATATAATATTATACATATATATATATAATATATGTATATATACATATGGAAAATCCAGAGTCTGATATAAGCCATGAGGCCCTCAATATGTTCAACTGACTCAACAAAGTGGATAGTTTGAGGCTATAGACATGTGAAAGACAAGAGGCCCATTTCATTTGTTTGTTGTTGCTGAACTTTTGAGCGATTGCACGTTTGGGCCGGTTGCAAACACTGGATAAGCGGCCAATTAAATTGGCTGATGGGATGATTGCATAAATCAACCTAGATTTATACATAATTATCCATAATTATATATTTGCATTTGCATTTATATCCACATTCATATATATATATATATATATATATATATGTATGCACCTGTGTGTGTGTTGGGGGTGCACTTTCAGGCTTGTTGATGTGGCTTGTTCAACTTAAGCGCCGGGCCCATGCACCCTTTTGCTCACGCTACTGACATCATGCATGGTGGTTTTTGACGCATCAGGAGACGCCGAAGAAGTAGACATAGAGTATGCAGAGGAAGCACCAGGCGGTCCTGCAGGTTGTGCTGCTCTCCTATGAGCCCACCATTTATAAAACATATCTCAAGATGCTGTTAAAATCACTTTAAACTTTACATTGGAAAATGATAGTATGTTTCAAAAAATTAGAGAGGGTTCCCAATCATGGTTTTCCCTTCACTAAGTGCACTTCATTTATTACACCGGTCACCGGTGGTTTCGCACGCAGGCCAGTCACTCGTGAGCTCGAGCTCAGCTTTTTTGTCATTGGCGCGAAGCCTCAGGGTGATCACCCGCAGGTCATGGCTGGTGAACGGCAGGTGCCATATCGTAACTGCTTGGCCGTTTCAATTAATGATGGTTTCCTGATCAACGTTTTATCAACTATATTTGGGAGGATGACCCAAATCGAAGTGATATGAAGTGATTGTTCCACATAGTATTCTTATATAATATATATATATATATATATTATATATAATATATACATATATGTGTGTGTGGTTTTCAGGGGGTTGAAACCACCCAACAAACAAGGTGAATCGACTTAGTCACTTAGACGTCTGGGCATGGGTCTAAATCCTGATATTGGAAAGGCCGGAAGATATGCCCCAACCATCATTGCATATGGGAGTTGATCTAAAGGTCTTTAGGAATTGTACATGAGAATGGCTTATAATGGCCAAGCATGACCGTTTCAGGAGGAAGAAACATGGATCCAAACCCATAGATATAAACTAATATATATATATATATATATCATATCATATGTATATACATATATATATATGTGGATGATATGTATATATAAATATATATAATTATAATATGTGAATGCATGTGTGATTTAATTTTTTATGCAGGGATGTCAATCTTATTTGGCCCCTCCAAAAGCCAACAGCCTGGCCTGGCTTCAAGCTGCGAAGCTGCGCTGAGGACGAGAAGGATGGCCGTTTTTGTGGCAAAGAAGGTGCCTTTCTTTTTGTGGTCCGACGGTCCGACGTGGAGCATTGGGGACCTGTGGGCCATATACCCTCTGGTTATTTGACATAGCCATGGAAAATCGCCATTTTTAATAGGTAAACCATCTATAAATGGGCCATTTCCCATGGCTATGTTAAATAGCCAGAGGCTAACTAAAATTATGGAAATGTAGTGTGAGGAATCGAACATCCCAAAATCAGTTAGATTGTTGAGGTATTCAGGTGTTATTCAGGTGTTACCAGCAGTGGCACTGCCACAGGATGGATATCGCTGCTGGATGGAAATTTGTAGGTGATGGCTTGGAGTCAGGTCACCACGTTTGATTCTGTTCATAGGTGGCAAGGCCCAGTGATTCAACTTTCCCAGATGCCACAAGCAGAATCAAATACAAAGTCTAATTCAGTTGTTTTTCTTGTTATTTTAATGTATCAAGTTATACTTGAGCACCCCCCGGTACATTCATTTCCTTGCTCCAAGACTCTGCGTGCTCCTGGAATTCTCAGGTGACCTTTGTAAGTGCTTCGGAAAGGTGCGATACGGCCGCAAGGAGCTCAGGCAGACATGATTGGTCTACTTTTGGAGGGGTGACCCAGCCAGAAATTCACCACAAGAGATTTGTTTTTTTTCCCATGTTTTGTCCATAAAAGGGAGATGCCATGATAATTACCCAATTTTGCGGCGGTAAAAGATTGGGTCAAGGACGAACAATACTAATACTACTTTCAGACAATCCGGCTGAGATTTGTTGAGCATTTGGAAACTATAGCTTAATGAAGAGCTCAGAAACAGTCAGAAACAGTTCTATTCAACGTGGAGTGTGGCCAGCTGTACCACATGTTGATTCAAGCTTGAATTCCAGGGAGGGAAGACATGTAAATCCAATTGCAGAGCCACCCCTGGCATACCAAAGAGCGTCCGCACTAATTGCGTTTTTTTTGGTATTCAGGAGAGTGGAGTTTGTTGTCATCAAGTTCAGCCTATTACTTCCACGCAATCTGTAGACTAGTTCGAAAGTTGACCATTTTTTGATTGAAAAGTGTAGCCTCGCCAAACAGAAAAAAAACAGTCGAGAGGTCAGAAAGAAACCTACCGGGCCTCACCAAAGGCTTGTTTTCATGGTCTGGCGATGTGGCCGTGGATGGCAGTGTGAATTGCTGGGGTGGCCCAGCCATCCTAGCCGAACGGCCTGTGACGTGCGTGGCAGTCCCTCAAAAGCTTTCGGAGTTTGTTGGAATCTGATTTGCAAGAGATCCAAGAAGACCATAAACAATCAGATTTCTTTCCGTTTGCTTCTATGACTCAGTATTTCTTCATATTCGTTGCTGCTGCCATTGAGGTAGTGCTGCTCTTTTCGGTGATCCGATGCCGCCCGGGCACCTGGGGGACTTAAGTTATTTGAAGGTCATTGATGAGTTGGCCAGGACATTTTCGAATTTGTTCAGATATTTCCAACTTCATCCAACTTCTAAGCAAGATATAAGCCTACATGCAACTTCGATGACTGAATTTTGATGCAAATTTGCAAAATATTTGGTGCTAGCAGCACACCCAGAAGGTCCGCAACATAGACACAGGGTGCCCCATCTCAGCTGTGGGCAGCCCAGGATGGACATCAAGATTTGCAAGTGCTACCCCACAATTTGCACCACGCAGGCTGCCAGGAACATACTGGGGCAGAGGGCAGGATAGGGCAGGCTTCCCTAAGCATCTCGGAGATGAACAAATCTCGCCTTGCTACATTTCCTATGCTGAAAAACTTAAATCGAGCTGCATCATCTTTTTTGATTGACTAGCAACTGGGCGGTGATCATCCCGCATTGACATCCCACGTCAGTCACAAATCTGATCCACTTTTCCCCAACTTGGTAAATCCACACTGTTTCCCACAACCTGCATTGCGTGCAGGTGGGTATTTGCACCCCAGAGCCTTGCATGTGTGCCACGCCCCGGATCTCAGTGGGGAGAGAATGGAGAGGATGTGTGGCACCAGCAAGGTCAGGACCTGCAAATTTCGTGGGGGAATTGACTTGGCTGCCTCGGGCTGGCTGCTGGTTTTGGACGTTGTTGCTGTTGAATCTGGACTTTTCGGGCTTCTTGGAAGGGAATGGGTCGCTCCAAGCTTTAGAAAGATGAGTGCCCATTAGCAGGTCAACGGTGTCGCCTAGCAGGTCCTAGCGTTGCTGACTTCTTCAATGCAACTTTCTAATTGGAGCAGTTTGAGACAACAGTGACGTCTCGTGTTTGACGGCTGCAATCCAGAATCCAGGGATGTGACATGTGATGACATGTGCACAATGCCAGCATTTTCAGTGGCCAATTCAATGCCACACATTTTGCATAATTTTGCTTGATATTTGGAGCTTTTTTAGGGCCTAAGTTTTTCACAAGTCTTTTGATCCGTTAGGTCACCATATGCCAATCAGTCTGGGAAATTCTTGGAACCTCCATCTGGAGCCACGGCATAGCGCCCAGTCAGGTCAAGAGATCCGGATTTTGAATGGGCCAAGAAGACTTTAATGACAGGCGATGGCACCAAATGTGGGGAGCGCCCAGTGGGATATGTGGGATATGGTTGGAGGGCAAAAGCCCCATGTGCAAGGTACGGACCATGTAGCTGTATGTTCAAGGTTCACTCCATTGCGTTCCTGTTGCTGCCTGTTTCTTGACACAAGTGGATGCAACAGCTGTTCTTTCGTGTTTCCTTTTGGGATCGGGCACTGAGGGCTAGCTCCACCATTTTAGTGGCCGTATGGCTTTTCATTGCTACCTTGTCACCATATTGACAATTGACCAAAGGGGTGACCCAGATTTGTTGCACCATTTTCAGTTGTTAATTGTGCAGCCAATATATCCGATCCAAGTGAGTTCTGCTTTTTTGCGGGTGTTCCCTGCGGTGGCTCCCAATAAATCATCCCCAATGACTCACCAGAACTGGTGGATGCTGCCCATCCCAGCCTTAGGTTGGGCCTGTGAACGGAAACGTGCTTCCACCGGCGTGGCGGACAACACGAACTCCAGCATCATGGTTGCAGGGAGACTTGTTTGGTCCTGCACCATCTGAAGGTCGGAAAAAAGTCACAATTTGATATGTGAATAGACAATAAAGATATTAATTATTGGAATAGACCCGCTCATGATTTGATGAAATTTGGTTTTATGATGTTTCCTGATAGACTAGCTGCTAAGTTTTTGATAGGTGCAAATATAAACTAAATATGGTTGTTACGAGTTATAAACACTGCAACCACCAGGCTATTGCCCCATTCAGATGGGCCGCTGCTCGCTGAAAAGGAGAGCTGATTTGTGCAGTTTGGGCGGACATTGGTGACACTATCAACTAATAGCTTATCAATGCTTATCATAGCTTGTTGATTGGAATTTTGGAAAACTATGGTGTTTAATGAGTTCAAATGGGCTTGACCAAAAATGTGCGACATCCTGATAACTCCCCAACATGGTTTTTCTGATGGGAAAATCAATTTATCATGATACTGGTACACGATTGGCTTCTTCACCCTCTACCATCCGACACTTCTGGCCAGGAGCTGTAAGTGCGAGTCTCCCACAGACACCAAGCGGGTCATGAGGTTCGCTTGGATGCAGTGGAGACGGTCAGTTCATATTCGAACGGAGCCACTGGCTACGTATGGGTATGCGGGGAAATTGATGCCTGAAGCACTGGACAATTAAAACAGTATCAGAACTTGCCACTAAACCTCTTTTTGAGTCTAAAAGCTCAACTCAGGACCATGTATCATTGAGATATCCATACCAACTGTATCCCAAAGAATCATCGACAAGCCACCTGGTGTGTTCCGGGAGCAAATTGCAGATCAACCCTGTTCCAAGGACCAAGAATGGTGAGAAGTGTTGGACTTGCGCACCTGTCGGTGAGGGGCGATCCTTGGGTATGGACACAGGCCATCCGAGGGAAGCAAATTCTGGAAATCCAACGGGCTTTTTGTCGCACGGCCCCCGTTGGTACAGTCTGTCAATGGCATGACAGGTCAGCGGGCCATGTTTTGGATGCTGCCATTGCTGTGGTCTTTCATGGATTGGCCCAATTCCTTCTTTCAGGCGTCCGCGTGGTACATCGTGGTACGGTATCAGGATTTTTTGTCGGGAGGTTTTTGGGAGATATTCGCTACATTGACTTGCCACAGGTTTTCGTGTAGGTGGTGATGTGGCATATGATGGCATATGTATATGATTGTATATGCATGTGGCAATAGGACAATAGGAGACAGCTTTGTTGATCTTTCTTGAAATTCGCTTTCTTAGATTAGAGGCAAGGTTCAAGAGGGAGGCTTTTTTGGGGGCACAGTAGTGAGGGCAGTGGAATGAGCATTCTTGGCCACGAGCTGACTTCAAAATTGAATTCTGGGATGGCGGCTTCTCATTTCTTCAAGAAACCGAACCCCTCTTGGTATAAATATAAACATAAATTCATAATAACTAGTTCACCCATACACACATATTATATATATATAATATAATAATATATATATATAATTTCGACCAGTTCTGATCATCTCGGGTTGAAGCCATGAGTCGCACGAGGTTTGCGATGGAGACCGCGCCCTGACCATCTTTGTGGCTCTGTGCATCCTGGGGCGCCTCAGCAAGATCCAGGTCCTTCCAATTTTTATTAAAGCAGTTTCTACTGATTTCTACTGTATACTTGACTTGACTCATACATATATATATATATATTATTTATAATGATATATGCAGCATCATCCTCCCAGAGAGAGGAACGTGATGGAGCACTCACAATCAATTGCATCATACACATTCATACACCCCTTAAAGACGATGTTTCTACGGCCCAAACATCATCAACACCAGCTGTGGATCCCATCAAACCGTGCCATCGACTCGAGGTATTTGTGCCAAGTCTTCGCACCATTTCTGCGATTGGATCGTTTCTTCTCTTTCTATGCACCCTGCATGAAGAAGGGTGAGTTCTGGCCTGGGCACCCAGTTGCACACCCCTCTGGTGATGGGAATGGATGAACGATGTCAAAATATAGCAAAATTCATAATGAGAAGATCATGGGAAGTAGGTTCCGCAGTTTTTCGGAATAGGAATGCCAAACAGTTCTGGCAGTGATCGAACTTTTCATGTGTGAATTAATTCTTTTGGTAGGGTTGTACTGTTTGGACATCACCAATCATCACCAATCATCCTAGTGCCCACAACACATTGACATTGACATAGCAAGGAATAGCAGGGACATGGAGACAACCATAGAGGTATCACTCCTGGCGCTGCCTGCAGATTTCCATCCCTTTTGCATTCACCAAGAGCAATTATCCTTGTCCTCGTTGTGATGTCATGCCGCCATGCCACATTTTCATGTTGGAGGATGTTTGAGTATATTGACCAAAATTAACCAGGATTTTGGATGATGGTTATGGTCATGGGTTCGTCCACCCAGGCGCTTCTTCACCTACTTCATGCTGCACAGTGACTTGCAGGTGAGGGCCGGCTCCAGGTCTCAATGGAATGAAGAGGGGTCGGGTGCAGTGACATGAACTTCCCTGTGGCCATCGAAGTCACATGTGTTGAAGTCCTTAGAAGTTTTTCAGAGTTTCACTGACAGCTCGCTTTGCGGCCTGCTTTCCAACATTTTCCCATCTTGTCCCTGTCCCCGGCCTCGGCCCAGCACCTTTGCGTAAACCTCTTCCACCTCATGGACGCCTTGGATTTGGAAGGTGTTCCAGATCTGGAAATGAGTTCGGAACCTCAGAATCTTGCGGAACTCCACTTGGGATGATCAGCACGGCCCCACTTGGACCGCACTTTCCAAGGTCCAGGGGTGCCGTTGAAATGCACCAGGGATGGCCCAGTGGCCTCCATTTGCTACCCAGACATTGGCATTGGTTGGAACAACGCTGGGGCCCAAGGACATAAGGAGTGTCAAGTTGGCAATGAAGATTAGGCTTTGATAGGTTTGGTAGGTTTGGCACTTGTACATACGATCGAAAAGAAGCCTTGTTAGGCAATCCTTGGCCAAGTGTCTAGATCCAAAAAAGACAACGTTGTGACATGTTGTGACTGTGACAACTTCAGAGACCAAACTGCGATCGGCGACAACCACTTAACACATGCTTATGCTCATGCCGCACCACAAAAGAGTCAATCGCCAACCTAGGTGTGAATTGTTGCCAGCCAAGGTAGTCAGTAAGGTTGTAATCTAATAAATTATGCCATTAATATATTTTTCCCATATATATATATAAGCCAAATAAATGATAAGCGTAGCGTATATAAGCTTATAGCTTGCAGTAGAATATATCATATCCAATCCATTCATATCCTAAATTTGCCAATTCAAATTTGCCAACTCAAACAGTCATGATTATTCCATTATGATATTCCAATAGTATTCAATGTCCAATTATTTCATTATCCATTCATAATCATGGCCAAGTCGCTGAGGTGGTTGGTATCATGGCCACTGTCCTGGCTTTTGGAGCCCTGTCCCTTGACGTTTTCAGCGGGAGATCCTCCGAAGCGTTTCGGCATCCAGAAAATACCATAGGAAAAGGGTCATTTAACCAAGAAGAAATGTGGATTTCATGGGATTTATCACTGATTTTACGATAGCTATGAACAAAATGGCCTGGTTCATTGGTTTTAAGTTTTATGGAGTTATACATTGGTTGCCCAGGTTTATTGGGGATGATGAGCGCCATCGTAGTTGAAACTGATAAAACCAACTAGTGACAAGCGCACTGAAGGGATGGAGCCATGCCGGCAGCTACGAGGCTTGGCACCATCAAGAACTTTGGAGCCTTAGTTCAGGGAGATGGGACCTCAGAACCGGGATGCGGCACAGCTGGTGACCTGTGGCATTCTGGCACTGCAGACATCCAGGTCCACAATTAGATTATAAGGCACCATAAGATCCACAATAGATTTTAATAAAGTTTACTGTACTGGATTTGAGTGGATTTGACTAGATTCATCATATAATAGATTCTGAAGATCATCTGAAGATCATAAGTCAGACGGTCAGACGCGGTACTTGGGTCCGTTGTAAGGAGAGAGTACTGGGTCCGGTGCCCACAGGCCAGTTCCGTTTGCTTCGGTGTGGATGGCGCCCTGATTGCCCTCTACGGCGTCTTTCTGGGCGCAGGGTTCGGGAACGCAGTTTTTGGCCATGCGCAGCACTTCTATGTCTTGGTGCTGCGGACAATACACGCGGTTGAATCTAGGGAATCAACCCAAGAGGTCAACACCAGTATATCATGAGGGTGGAAATATATTACACATGGAATATATTATGTCCATTATATATATATTATATTATGAGTATCATTAATAATGAGGGTATACAATAATATTATAACAAATGAATCAGAGAGATACAAGTGGTGCCTCGCAAGTGATATATACATATATGTATGTATGTATGTATGTATGTATGTATGTATGTATGTATGTATGTATGTATGTAATGTATGTATGTATGTGTGTAATGTAATGTAATGTAATGTAATGTAATGTAATGTAATGTAATGTATGTATGTATGTATGTATGTATGTATGTATGTATGTAATGTATGTATGTAATGTAATGTAATGTAATGTAATGTAATGTAATGTAATGTAATTAATGTATGTATGAATGAATGTATGTATGTATGTATGTATGTAATGTATGTAATGTATGTAATGTATGTAATGTATGTAATGTATGTAATGTATGTAATGTATGTAATGTATGTAATGTATGTAATGCATGTAATGTATGT
>Ga0126342_10022893_pt1 | contig 10269 bp, 14 predicted proteins | sample Cyp1metagenome_FD_92528 | JGI IMG/M metagenome (GOLD analysis project Ga0126342, IMG submission 92528) | Coral microbial communities from Lord Howe Island, Old Settlement Bay, Australia - Cyphastrea 1 metagenome | ecosystem: Host-associated > Invertebrates > Cnidaria > Coral ... | reverse complement strand
TGGTGGAGGTATGGGTGGCGCATGCCAAAATGCTACCATTACCTTGGCAGCTGATGTCTGCTTGGATCTCAATTGCACGCAGGATGTGGATTGCTTGAACATGGTGGTCAACCTGAATGGTGGAAAGTGCTTCTTCAACAACTTTGGGCAGCAGACTCGTCCCAACTTTGTTGCTGTGTGCACTGCGACGAATGGGACCGAATGTGGACCCATTCAGCGGGAGCCAATCATCTGCACCAGCACTACATCCAGCACTACATCCAGCACTACATCCACAACCAAGCCGTACCCTCGCAACCGCCGCAACCGCAGAAACAGACGTGAGCACCGCCGCAACAGACGGCAGAACCGCAGGAACCGTCGGCAGCATGCCAGGCAGTACCGTTATAGCATGTGATACCAGTGACGAGACCAATAGACCGTTGAAAACGACCTTGTGGCATGTCACAGGAGAAATGGCAAGCACCTAGCATCACAATTTTGGACGAAGATCCGAGAGTGAGAGCTGGGAAAGTAGTGTTAGGAATTCTAGGCCCTTCTAGGTGTCTAGATAATAATTAGACGGACTCCAGCCGCTAAATCTTCTTCTCCGATGAAACTCCATTTCAGCTTCTCAGCAGCAATTTCCGCCCCCATTGATTGGCAGAAAGTAGCTTTGATGGCTTCAGCTCAATAATTCTTTGGAGATGAAGCTGGACTGGGGATTTTGAATGTTTTGACAAATTTTGACCTTCCGTCGCCAGCGGTGACAAAAAGATGGCGCGGCAGCTTGCACCAGGGTACTGACCTACCTATGCGTTGTGCAGTGTCAAATTTCTACAATCCTGCGGAATGTTGCCACAAGATGCCACAAGATGTTGCCACAAGCACCAGACTCTGGCAGACTCTGGCACCAGCTCCACCAGGAGGAGAATGGCATCCTGGCAGACAAGCGGACCTTCGGCATTTTGATCGATGCCTGCGCCAAGAGAGGCGATCTGGACACCGCGGATTTCTGGTTACAACGCGCGGAACTGGCAGGCCGGCAGGCCAAGTTGGTGAAGCAAAGTGCATCCGAGTTGTCCGAGTGCTGTAACAGTTATGTAACAGTTATGTAACAGTTATGTAACAGTTATGTAACAGTTATGTAACAGTTATGTAACAGTTATGTAACATGTTGGGAATTCAGGGGAATCCGGTTGAAAAAGATGCGTTGCTGATGTTGTGAGGCAAGAAGCACGATGCCATCACCTTCCGAGCATTGCTGAATGCTGCCGCGAAACAAGGTGTGGAACACTGGGACAAGCACGGCCGCAGAAGGGCCAGGTAATCCTAGTACAGTAATGCCTATCATTTTCATGAATAACTTCCCATGTGATGCCTTCGGCTAGGGGGCCCAGGTAGACACACGATTTGGTGGTACCGTTTGTTGCTGGCCTGTGAGACTCTGTGAGGCAATACGACTTTGGCCGAATCCTGGTACTCAAAGGCTTTGGAGCACAAGAGGCAGCCAGACATTGGAACGTCACTAGTTCCGCTAGTTATTGGATGGGACGCGGCAGTGCTTCTATTGGATGAAATGGCTGGGATGCGGATTATGATCTCAGGATATCTCAAGATAGTTTGCTGGGAGGAGATCAAATTTTGTTACCATGCCTGTTTCACTCATGGAAAACTCCAACATGCTGGTGACCCAATTGGCATGGCTATTTCAGAGATAGGAAGGCTTTTGAGCCCTGCAGGTTGCAGATGGCTGCAGATGGTGGGCTCTTTGTGATGATAAAAACAAATGATAGGCATATTTTTCCATGGCAGTAAGACTAAGAATTGTGGCCAATCCAACTGGCAAGTAGGGCCGCCCCACTGGTGAGGCGGTGAGGCTGTTACATAGAACCATATCGTAACTTAAAATGCCCACGGCCGAGGTTCAACAACCTCCTTCAAGCTGCTGTTCGCCGCAGCGGCATCCGGGCCGTTCGGCCCTGGTATGATCGAGCAATAGCAACTGGGACGGCACAAATCCATTGCATCCAGCCCTGCATCAAGCATCAACCGAGTTCGGTCATTGTCACTGGAGCGAAGGGGTGATTGAACTCGATTGCAGTGCTTGCAGAGTGTCGATGTCAAAGGATCAGAGCCAAGTTGCAGAACTAGCTTCACTTTGGTGCGCCAGAGTGGTGATTCCGTAGCAAAGCCCAGGCCTCTCAGGCCTTGCCAGATGAAACCACTTTCAGCATTGCTGTGCATGCTGCTGCGCGAGCCCACAACTTCACTTTGGTGGTGGAGTGGCTACGTGAGGCCTTGATTAGCGTTCATTTGAAATTGAAGGCTTCGAAGCCTTCTTCGTGACTTACCACGTCCGCTACTGCACACAGTGGGCTGGCTACTACTTCTACAGCATGTATTGTGGGAAAAGCGGATCTTTATTTGTCTGAAAATATGGTGGTTTATCATGGTTTATTGGTTTATCATCGGATTACTAGTTTATCATCATTTTTCCTGTTATAATTTGTATAAATGGCCATTGGATGGGCATACACGACTTGAGACTAAAGGATTTATAGGGGTTGATGTTAGGAGTCACTGCTGGAGCCAGGCTTCCCAGCAAGGTGTTGAGGTGGAGCGTATTGCTTCTCGGGTTTTGGCCAAGGAGGCGAGCGACTGAAGACAGGGTGAACAACTATGAGTATGAGTTGGAAAAAGAAGCAGACATACAGGACATACATCAAACATCATCAAAATTTGGAACTATGAGATTTGGTTGGAGTGTGATGACTGCAGCTCAGTGGTCGTTTGATCATATTTTTACCAGGCATATTGCTAGGCATATTGAAGTTCCGCTCTACCAAAATGAGCATGCGCCTCATTTGTTGGCGGTGTTCAACCACGCTGGATTTGTGTTGCCACTCCAAAGCAAAGGTTGGGTCATACCTTGGCGCAGGTGGCTCAGAGAGCGTTCCGTGCCATGATCCAGAAGGAGGGGCCCAGGATCTGCTGTTCAAAAGGGATAGACGGATAGACAATTATTCCGCTGCCATCCTGATACGGTTTCAGTATGTTTCAGTTAAATTCTGCCCATGGTGGACCACTTTTTCCTCTTGAACCGGGGACCTGGGCCATTGGGAATGGTGGCACAGGCTGCCAATGATGGTGATCATGTCGCAGCTCAGCAGTGGGCGGAGACGCTTGGCCACAAGCTATTCGACTGATTTTACCGCTTTCCTCAAGAGTTGCAATCTGAAAAAATCTTTGGAACGGCTTAGGCGGGCCATGCAATCTGACACGCAACCGCTGGAAAGCGCGCCGCTGGACGGCGGGCAGTCGCCTGCTGAACCGCAGAAAACAAGGGCGCAGATGAGCCAAGTGTTTGAAGAACAAGGCACAAGGGTTGCAGCTGACCAGCCACGGGTCGGACAGGTGCCGGTGCGACAGCTGATACCCATGGATATCCTGGTGGAGGTGTGGGGTCGGTCGATGCCGGTTACATTTGGTTGCAATTTAGCATGCACCTCTGCCATTGCCAAAGTTTCTGTTTTCCGGGAGTGCGGTGCCTAATTGATTTCTCCATACTTTTCCCGTTTTTTCCAATCTGAGTGGGCCCAGCCTCCTCCAGGGCAATTATATAATCCGATTGACTTAGGAAGGGTCTTGGCGATCTGCTTTGTTCTTACCTTTTTCCTCCTTGCTGCTGCAGTGCTTTTCACAGCTACTGCAACTGATAGTATGTGCTGGATAACTTGGCATGATCTCAACCAACAGCTCTCTTGGTCATTGGGTCCACTTTCAAAGCTTTCCACTGTGAATTTGGGGCATGCCAGGGGCCCTTCCAGAAGCCGCAGGGAACTTGGATCTGCACCAACAGTTCACTTACACTTTTCTCGCAACGACTGGTTTATGCATGTAGTTTTTTAATATAATCACATTGGTGACTCAATTATCGCAACCAATATCCAAATGAATCCAAATGAATCCAAAGAATTTGAAATAACATGTCAAGTTAGTGTTTGACCGGTAACGGGGAGGGAACTTTGGGCCAGTCTTGGGCCATTCTTGGGTCAGTCTTGGTTGTCGCTTACATGGCTGGGTGCCCATGCCTGAGCAGATCGAAAAAGGAACCTCCATTAGATGAGTTTTGGTCACAGTTGAGGTCGGCGAAACGACGCAGCACGAAGCTCAAGCCAGATCTGGGCCCCATGATGAGGCTGCAAGGTATCTTTTTCTCACCGCCGCATTTTTGTGCCCAGTGAAGCCAATAAATTCTGATGGTAAAGAAGCGGCAAGAAGCGGTCCAACAGTCAAGCATCCTGAGCATAGGCCTCAAAGTCGCCTCAAAGAGTATAGACACCAAGATGTATTACTGTAAGGTTTGAGGTTGCTGTGCCCAGATTTATATAAGTTGTCCTTTTCCAAGCAGAACAGCCGAGATATGTTGCGGGCAAAGTGCTGTTGCCACTGTGACACCTGGTTTTCACCGGACATTTGCCAAGGCTGATTCCGGGGCAGGTGCCATCCACTTGTGGTCTCGTGTGATGATGGCAGCCCAATTATTGAAGCAAATAAGCTCAGCAGAGCAACAGATCATCTGGCATCTGGTTTCACTGTTGATTTGCATCATGCTCCGGCACAGTATTCAGCTCGTTGACAAAATATGAAATACATTGGCAGTTGAAAATTTGGGAAAAAGGTATGCCAGCTACACCACCAAAAGGCGAAACATCAGCAGCTGGATTATTTCTCTGTTGAGTTCTCTGTTGATCCTGATTTTGGCCCTTCCCATTTCAGTGATACTTGTGGTGACCTTCCTGGCGTTCAACATGCTTGGCACACAACTTGGTGAAAATTGGGAGCATCCGGTGAATCCTTCTCAGGAGGAAGCGGCGGTAACATCCAAGGAGAAAAGCGTGAGGGGAAGCACATCCCCAGGGCGGTTAGAGGAATATCGGCGGATGATGATGATGATGATGATGAACATGAACATGAAGATAACAATCATGAAGATAAAAGTCATGAACATAAAACTCATGAAGATAAGAAACATGAAGATAAACATCATGAAGATAAAAATCATGAAGAACAAAACATGAAGATTAATAACAGTGATCCACCTTTGTGAATTCCTCAGTGGAACTTGGATGAACTTGGGACATGCAGCCAGGAGATCGAGAGTGATAAGATCCCCTGGCAGGTTGGGGCTGAGAATCCGATCCCAGAGGAGATGGCCAAGTCCCTACGTGCCTGGGCGCAAAATGTTGGATTTTGGTCGTGCAAGTGGCGATGTCCCATGGGCACACCACGCACACCACGGGCATGAATTGGCACCCAACGTGACTGAGTATGGCCGAGGGCTGTGTTTCGTAGATCGTCCTGGCTCTTGGCCGTAAATGCTGCAGATGCACCATCCAGCACAAGTGCGGCAGGGACCATCACTTTGTCGCTTTCCACATTCGGTGGATCGGTGGATATGCTCGCCACTGCGCGACCATCAGCTCCCTTAGGCGTCATGGAACGCATCGTGTCCCAGAACGTCTTCCATCGCCAACACATGATCTATCGGAACTATCCAACTCTGGAGGCCTGGTACTGCTTGCTTGCTACGCTCCAAACCATTCAGCACTCAGAACACAGGCTTCCAATATCTTCTAATTATTTAATTCACATCTATAAGCAGTCTTGCTTTACGAGAATCTTGGTAGATGCTATCGTGATACGAATCATACTTCTTTGTGTACATGAACGTGTGAGCCGCACGAGAACAGTTTCAACCGTGGATACATTCTAAGTGTTGCCACAGGAGTTGGCCCGTTTAGACGAGATTCGGATGGAAGAAGCGTTGGGAGGCTGGGACAGGACGGAGGCAATGGAGGGTGTGTCTTGAAACCAGAGGAACTGGCATTTCACCGGCAAAAATTAGGATGCAGGATGATGCAAGAAGAAACAATGGGATACTAAGAGCTACAAAAGGGACTAGAATCAAACAAGAAGAGATGGTTCCGTCCAACAACAAATGGACATTCAGAAATTCTAGACTCATCAAATCCCCATGAACGTACATTTTGGTGGGCTTTATCGGTCCCTGGCTGGACATACACATGCAGCAAACGGCCAAGCGCATTATTCCCTTTCTGAGAGAAAAAAACGCCTAGCCAATGATGTATAATTATAGGTGACTTGGCAGGTCAGGAAATACCTCCAAGACAGGCAAGAAAGTCTGTGTAACGACAGAATTTGGCTTTGGCAATCAGAGCTTCTTAGTTTTGGCAATCGCTTTCAGCTCTTGATCCAGTGCCCCAGAGCCAAGACAGGTACGACGGGCTGGGGACCCCAGTCTCTCTGGTCACTAGGGAACTCACCTTTCGGCTTCCATGTTTCAACAGCACTATTTCAGGGCTGCTGAAGCCGCATGAAGTGGCTCTGACGGGCTAGGGCTAAGGGCATTTCCCGGAACTATTTCATATACTTTCATCCATGAGTAGATCTTGATGGCAACTTCGGATGAGGTTGCTACTTTTGTACATAGATTTGAGAAGGGTTGACGTAAGCAACTTTCCCGGCTCCCAGTTGTACACCAAAAAAGGATGCGCGGCATCCATTCGGACTCAATACAAAGATTTTGTCACCTAACTGATAAGATGATTGATCCAATAATGATCTTAGGATGTACCGCCATGATTGTCACAAGCTGTGTCATTTGCACCAGGCACCTCAGGCTTCGAGGCTGCCATGGAAGCAGTGGCAGAGGACAGCAGCCATGCTAACCCATGCTATTACCTTGCCATGGGGAGCGCGTCGCACGAGTTTCTTGGGTAACTGGTTTTTCTTCAGCAGTGCTCAGATGTCACTTTGGAAATGGTGGAACTGCAGGAGATGGCTGCAGCGGAACCTCCGGTCTGGATTCCAAGCCCAATATGGGAGGTTGGGGAGGAGTTGGACCCAGGACAGCAACATGAAAGGCAGTTCCTCCATCAAAAATCCATGTAAAGATCATGAATTGCGCACTTCCGGGGCAAGTTGCTTGGAGGGTAATTAGTCAGATGTTGGTCACAGCTGGCAGATTTCTGAGGCCGGTGCTGGTTTGGTGGAGGACGCTAGCGGGAGATGTGAGCTCTAGACTCATATGGTGGCAGATTTGGCTTCCAATGAGCACCGCTGCGGCCCAGAATGTCACACGGACATGATGCATCCATCCTCACTTTGCTTGACTAAATCCCTCAGTTTCTCGGTTTTTTCGTTCTTTGAACCGTTAGACATCCCTTAATCAGAGTTGAAAAGAGATATCTGCCCGCATTTTCTGGTCACCACGGTAGGGTGACATGACACAGCGCAGGCCGATATGCCGGATATGGGAGATGAAATGGGCCCAGTCCTTGAAACAGGGCTGAGTCAAGAGAATTTGAGTACTGTACTCCTATATCCCCTGATTTGGATGCTTCACATCCCCCAATACACTGAAAGTTGGATGGTTCGACGCCAAAAACTGCCTGAATCCAGCACACACACACACATGTGCAGTACCACAATCCCTCTTCCCAGAACAATCCACTCAATCGAATGCTTTTCGACCTGGGTCGCCATGGGGCATAAGGTCTGAATATTTTCATTTGCAGCCTTGCCATTCTTTATCTTTATGATTCTTTATTATGTTTTTTGAATGACGGACATATGGCTTGGTTTCAGATGCTGAGCTGAGGTGATGACCTGGTCGAGGATGTCGCTGAAGGGGAGGATGTGGACAAGCCAGCCTTGCAGGAGCCACAATAAACGATCCGGTGAGTTGCAAGCCTACTGAGTTTGCTCGCGCATGGCATGGTATAGTTGCTGTGGTCTCACCAGGTATGCCATGGTATGCCACCAGGATGCTACCCGGTGTCCCCCAGGATCCCCATGGATCCCTGCGGATCCCTATGATCCTCCCATGGCGAAGCGGCGAAGGACCTCTTCTGCTTCGACGCGCCGCAGTTGACGCAAGGGATGACTGTGACCTGCGCCGAGTGGAACAGCAACAACAAGGACGGCGGGGTCACCGGGTGGGAAACCACACTGTTCAGAGATTCATTCAAAACACTCCCCAACCAAAAACGAACGGAGGCCCCCCATGACGTTGCTTGCATCCCTGTTTTGATAGATTGCATAGGCATCCCTGGAAATGAAATCCTCACCGTTGTAAATGATATCCCAGTCACAGATGTGGGTTTTTGATGGTATAGATTATAACTGACAGATGACAAATCATAGAAGCATAACGCGCCATTTCACAGTCACCGCTGGCTGGAAGCAGGACCTGTTGGCAGTTTCCTATGGTGACACGGCGCCGGTGCCAATCAATCCAGGCAATCTGAACCCATCGGATCTGAGGATTGTGAGGTACGGGAGGGACCATTGCAATGCTTCATGGATGTTTCAAGCAATACATGGCCGACATGGCTCACATGGCGAATCATTGCATGGCAGCGAAGCACGTTGCAAGCCACAGGCGGCTTGGTCCTGTTTTGGTCCTTGAAGAACCCCACATACCCTGAGAGGGTCATCCGAACCAGACAGGGGGTCGGGACCTCAGATGCCTATAGGATGCCTATAGGATGCCTATAGGATGCCTATAGGATGCCTATAGGATGCCTATAGGATGCCTAGGACTGCGAAATTTCTTCCAGCCTTCTGTTTCAGGTTGGGATGAGGTTGGGAGACTTCCTGTTGATACTTAGGAGCAGCCTTTCATATCAGCCTTTCATATTCTGAGATTTTCAAACAGACTCCACAGGAGATTGCCATCCCCGCATATCCCATAACTCTTGCCTGCCCGCCCACAAGGTCACGACCCTTCATTTCTCTTCCATCCACCCGATCCTTGGGCTGCAACTCTCATGGAACGTGACTTGAAATTAGGTGATACCATGTGAAACCAATGCCAGCACCAAAAATCCTCAATTGTTTGCGAACAGTTCCGGATGTGCCACAGGATTGACTCAACGTTGGGCATTTCCTCGAACATATTTCTTCACAAGAGGTTTCTGATGTTCTACAGTGGATTCTACAGAACAAGCACATCCGGGATGGGAAAGGTGCAGACCTGCGGACCTTCCAAGGAACATGGTGGCCGCTGGAGCTCACGATGGTTCAGTTGCAGAGCCAAGTTTTTGCTGGGTGGATCATGTGGATCGTCCTGAAGACAACGCCCCCCATTTCATCCACGGTAAGACAACAAGAATACATGACTTCAATGTATTCAATGAATACATATATACATTATATATATATGCAGTATATATCGTAATTGTTTGATTTTGGCTGCCGCAAAAAGTGCGCCGACTGAATGGAGGCTTGATAAGCTATCACAGTCCATATTTTTGCTGGTGAACTATGGTGAACTAGCCGACAACAAACCTTCCAGTGATTGAGTCTTGTTGCTCCCTTCCATCAGGTGATGATTTGGGACCTGCGCCGGCCGTCAGATGCTCCTGTCCTGCGGAGTGGCTCATCAGTGCGGCTTGGCCGCTAGGAGTGGGATCGACAAGTGCCCTCGGCCCCTACAGGTGCTGAGAATGTGTCAGCTAGTCCGAAACATTCCGAAACTACGAAAATTTGCATTCCTGCAACTTTGAAAAGACGAAGGTGTGTGAAGACGTGTGGAGATATGAGAAGATATGTGAAGATGTGTGAAGATGTGTGAAGATGTGTTGATTCTCTGGGGTGCCATCCTCTAAAACCAGGTCGTCGCACAACGACCAAAAGCACACGGACATCGTGTGGGAGACCAGATGGGTGGACCAAGGGCCTGATAAGCAGCCGGGACCTTGGGAGCCGATTTGGAGCCGATGGAAATCGTCCCAATTGAGCTGCCCTCGGGGGGAAACCATGGGAAACCGTTGAAGCCGTTGTAGCCTCCAACCTTTGAAAGGTAGAACAATGTAGAAGACCCAAATGGTATAGAGGTTGTATACACAGTCTGAGATCCCTCAGATTCGCCACAATTCACCGTGATTCTCTTGCCATCGCAGAAGCCTTTTGCTCGGCTCAAGACGACCTCGCGTGGTGCCACCTCTTTTGGAAGCATGGTCAAGATGGTCAAGTGCGGGACCCAAACTTGTTTTGTTTCAGAGTTTTTCCCGAGAGCATCCGAGCGAAGGGTTCTTCTGAAAGTGGAGGTTTGTTATACATCTTCACATCTTCACATCTTCACATCTTCACAAACTCACACCTTCTTCACATCTTCACATCTTCACATCTTCACATCTTCACATCTTCTTACCTTCACATCTTCACATCTTCACATCTTCACATCTTCACATCTTCTCA
>Ga0126342_10022892_pt1 | contig 10270 bp, 9 predicted proteins | sample Cyp1metagenome_FD_92528 | JGI IMG/M metagenome (GOLD analysis project Ga0126342, IMG submission 92528) | Coral microbial communities from Lord Howe Island, Old Settlement Bay, Australia - Cyphastrea 1 metagenome | ecosystem: Host-associated > Invertebrates > Cnidaria > Coral ... | reverse complement strand
TATATCTACCAGCTGTGCGGCTCAGGAGAAAACAGTGCTTGAGTCGCTGCGCTTAGCGGTTTTATCCCCTGTTTTAGGTTTATCAGTCCATTTGGGTATAACTAGGTTAACCCTTGCTGAAACCTGAAAATGCAGAAATTCAATGAGCCTACAATGTGGGGCCCCCTAGATAGCTAAGTTGGTTTATAACTCCAATAACTATGGTTTATTGTACTTATAACTATAGTCAATGGGGTTTATAAACCAACTTATAACTGGGGGTACAGTTTTTGCTATCCCGATGTTCGGTGCCATAAACCCAGCATGTCGCTGGGATCCCATTCCAGGCCCCAAATTTTGCGATCCAAAAATTGCTTCATGATTGGTGAGAACATCCAAACACAGCTAGTGAAACTCAAATTTGGATGCCAAATTCCTACATTTTTCTGGTCTGGTCATCTCCCCAGTGAAATCCAAATCGCGGGCAAAAAAAAGTGCGAGTGACTGCAGGACGTCGACCCTGCGTCTCGGCAACTCTTCACCTACCTGGAGGCAGCGGTACGTATGGATGGTCCATGAAGTTTGACCCGAACTTCAAATGGACATGTCAAAATTAAATAACTGGTTGGTGGTTTGATAATAACAATGGTAATGATTAATAATAATAATAATAATATGGTAGGGGTAGCCCCAGTCATCATCTGTTTCCAGCCAAGTTTCCTGGCGCTCCAGGTGCGCTTAGTCCTGCAGCGGCTTCGGGAGTTCGGCCGCGTGGAATCGCGCAATGTCGAGGCCGGCGACATGCCCTAAATTTTCCATTGGTTTATCGACCTTTTCACCATTTTTTCATGGTTTTTTTGGTGGGATATAGCCTGAAAAAATGGCCCATTTTGAGAGCTATGGCAGCTATGAATTGGAAGTTTTGATCCGTTTTGATGCCTGGGATTGCCAGGAGAAACACATCAAGGACATGGGCTTCACCACAGAGCAAATTCAGGACATGGGATGGTCGCAGATTGGAAGGATTGAAGACCTGGTCTGGTTGTCATCTTTGATGTTTTTTTCAATGGATTGGTTTAAGGGAAGATCTACAGGAAACCATAGATTTTCCCATTAAATATGGGGTTTTCCTGTAAATTTTCCCTTGAACCAATCCATTGATTTTTAGCCCAAGTCTGAATCGTTTTTTTGGGGGGCCTGCTGGATGTAAGAATTCATGAACTTTCAGGATACCCGCAGCCGTCATGGCCCAAAAAAGCTGCTTTGGATGAAATGGATCCTCCAACTTTCAATGCAACACATCTGCTAAACATCACTCCATGTTGCTGAATTCCGGCTAAATTCAGATCAATAAGATCATCTGAGATGAACAGAAAATCATTAAAATCCCAAAAACAAATCCTGAACTTTTGATGGTTCGGTGATTTAACCAGTTTCGGTCGCCTCCCTTTCGCACCATGGCGCTCCTCCTTACCGCGACCGCGGCAAGCGCGGCAAGCGCGGCAACCCCATCCCTTCGCAGTGGTGTTTCTTTGGCGCCGCCGCGGCGCCTGAAGAATCCCTTCATGGCACGTGGGGATGCCCAAATGGAAACCCCACAGTTTTTTCAGAAAGTTGGCTGGGCAAAAAACACATTTATGATGCTTTTCAGAATACTTAAGATGCTTCTGATACCAATGGTCAGAAGAAATCATGGTGATGATTTGGGGTCGATTTTTGGATAAACCTGTTTGAAATATGCAACTTTTGGGTAACAGGGATTTGAGAATTTCACCAGCAAACCATTGGATTTGACCAGTAGACATTAAAAACAGGAAATCATTCCTTCAACACTCGAGGATATCGTTACCTTCTCGTAGTCTAACCTGGAAAAGGAGGCTCCAATAGCCATGACTCAGCATGAATCAACACAAAGTTAGAAGATCTTCAGATCATAGAGTATTTTTCTATGTATTTCCAACTCCTGCACTCCTCCGTTGCTCCCAGCGAAGATCCCACCTCCATAGCTGGTCAAGGATTTTCCAGCCACGTTTGACGGGTCCGGGTATCCAAATTCTTCAAGCGGCCTCGGTTGAATCCCCACGATGAGTTGGTTGACATTAATTTGGTAACATTGACATACCACAGGTTCAGGCATCAACTTCTAGCACATGTTCATTTCAGTTTCTAGAAGTTATAGATTTTAAAGAAGCTACAGACCTTGCAGCCTGTTTCTGGCCTCATCACCGTCCCTCACCATCCGCTGCACCTTTCAGTGAGTGACGACTTGGATTCAGCGTCGGAGGAGACGAAAGCGCCACATCAGTTGAAGGGCATGCTGTGGCTTGGCAGATGTCACTTGATTTTTGGTGAACATCCAGCAGTGAACATCCAGCAGTGAACATCCAGCAGTTCATTGAATCGCTGGGATGACCGCCTTTTTGGTGATCGACTCCAGTTTTTGGGTCAAGTTCTCCATTTTTCAAAAATGGAGCTTTCCAACAAGTCATGATGGGCTACCCCTATATAAATCAAAATCATCGATGACTTAGATTGGGATTTTCCATGATTTTTTCACCATCCAGCTGGGGGTACCCCCATATCCGAGGTATGTTGCGTTGCTGCCCTGGCTCGGGCTGGGGATCTGCTTGCCGGGCGACCCAGGACGGTCAAGGTCAATCTTTTTTTGGGGGACTGAGAAGGGAGAAATCGTATGCTAATTACTATGAATTGAATATGCATGATATTGTATTGCTGTATTGTTTATCATCATAACATCAATCACATTTAATCACTCTGATTCAGAATCCAAAGGAGTGAAAGATGATGTGACCCAGAAAAACGGGGATGTTGAAGCCCTTAAGCTGCAGAGCTGGGCTTTTTCAGCAGGAAAAATGAACATTTACAGCAGCCAAAAGTTGTTTACGTTTCTACATAAAATGACGAGCGTGACAAGCAAAACATTGGGTTTAAGACGTGAGTTGGGTATGGATCAATACCTATAGATACCATTTTTAGCGGGATGAACATCCATTTACCAGCTATTTTGGGGTTCACTAGGTACCAGGGTTTTGACCCATCCCCAGTTCACCACTGAACGTGGGGATGAAATTGCTACATTGGGGACTTCAACTGGGGCAGGCAAAAAACCGGTGCAGAGATGATTTGCTGACCAAATGAGGGATGGCAACCATGAAAGCTGTGACGAAGATCTGACCCCAACATATCAGACTGGTGGTGGTTTCAAAAAGCAATGTGTGTACATATATTATATGTATTACATATACACAACTATATATATATATATATATACATACTATATATCATTACTGTATAACATACACTATATTAATTTCATAGGGATGATGTTTTTTCTTTCTGTCCCCAAGATCACACTGCTGGCCTGAAGCCACTTGCCACGATGCTGGGATGATGATCTGATTGATTGGTGAATTTCTTGGGGCTTATACTACCTAATGACCTAATGTGGTTAAAACAATGTCATAAACCATCCCCCAGTCATCATCATTTTTATGGCTGGTATAAACTGTAAACCATCAAACATGGGCTGGTTTATGACATTGTTTTACCCACATTAATCATCATTAATCATCATTAGTCATCCATTATTAACCAATATTAAGCAATATCAACCAATATGAACTAATATTAACCAATATTAGCCATTATTAACCAAGATTAACCAATATAAACCATCATGAACCATTATCATTTATGAAGGATTCTGCTAAGCCATAGGATTGGGAGGCCCTTTTCAACCCCAACTGACTCGTCGCAAGGTTGGGCTTCCCGGTGCTCTGGTGGAACGAGCGGAGGGCCACGGGCCGTCGGAAAGCCCCAGCTGCCCCAGCTGCCCCAGCCGCTGCTGCAGGTGCGATGATGTTTCTTATGGAATTCACCTTTTGGGATGTCATGCTGCTGGTCATGTTTGTGGAATTTTGGATGAGTTGTTTTTAGAGAAACTCCCCGATGAACCTGGCTGCCAGCCTTACTGTAGATATCAGTCGGTTTTTTTGACCGACTTAGCGCGGGTGGGGTGGAACTGGATGACCACGCACTGATTGATGTCCGTAACTTACCGGAAGCACCTCGCAAATGATGGGAGACTTTCCAAGAAAAAAAAGTGGCTATGGTTAAGCCAAGGTTCAGCCAAAACCTTTGTCTAAATGATCCATCATTTCTTCAGAGAGTTTTCTCCAATTTTTGAGATCGCAGCTCCGTTTTGCGGTGTAAAAAGTTGTGGGTTGTGGATCAAGGAGGTCCATCCACAGCAAATTGCTAGTTCAGAACTGATGTGAAAAAAAATCAAAGGTTCATTTTCATTGCGTTAAATTGCCAAGTTCATGGTGAATTCATGTTCAAAAAAACCCCATTTCTGAGGATTTTTGATGCGATTTTTTCCCCAGGCACTTCAACGGTGAAAGGCACTCCAACCAACGAGGAAGCGAAAGGTGCGAGTGGCCGAGCGGCGGATCAAACATGGTGGAAAATTGGGCTTTGACACTTTTTTTAAGTCATTAAAACATATAATTCATCCTTCAACATCATCATTTCTAAAACATCTAAATCAAGTCATCATGTGACACATTAAAACTGATGAAATGATGATGCTCTTGATTTAGATTAAATCACAGGATCGTGTGAGAGTAACCATCGCCGACATATGGCAACGGATGACTCTGAAGTGAAACAACCCTGTGCTTGTGAACTAAGATAGCAATCTATCAAACGTGTTTGTTTGAAATCGGGGGATGCTCCCAAAATGGCAATTTGAATGGGAACATGATGATAATCCAAAGGATGTTTGGTAGAGTCAGTGTCACCTTGTGAAATCCTTTGGATATTAATGGATCTTGTAGCCAGATTGAGCACTGCTTCAGTCTTCGCAGCAATGTGTGAACAAAATAGGAAGCCCTAGACTTCAAACTGAGCATGCAATGGGCAGCGATAGTCTGAAACTTGACGTGGCATTGCCCAGTGGACGCTGCAAATCTGTGCAGTTGCTATCGAGTGACAGCATGACCTGTTTTTCTTGGCAGCGCAAGAAACTGGGCCAAATGGACGCCTGTTGGATGTGACAACATTGTCACATGGGGCAGTGCATTCCATGGTGGTGGCACTACAGTTGTCTGGGACGCAGATTGTTGCCACAGGCTCTTTGCTGCAAGTTTGGCAGATGGAAGCGTTGTAACGTGGGGCCGTTCACAGACAGGCGGTGACAGCTCTGCAGTCAATCATCAACTCAGAAACGTACGGGAAATTCATGCCACTGGCACCATTTTGGCAGATGGACGTGTTGTAGCGTGGGGCCACCCAGGCAAGGGCGGTAACAACACTGCAGTCAAAGATGAACTCAACAACGTTCAGTCAATTCATGCCACTGGCGGTAACTTTGCTGCCATTTTGGCAGATGGAAGCATTGTAGCATGGGGTGATCCAGACAGGGGTCGCTGACTTGCAGTGCTCCCAAGATTGGATATTTAGAACCCATTCCAAGACGATATTTAGAAGATGTACCAATTTTTAAGGTGGAGACCTGGATGGATTGTAGCCATGCCATTGTAGCCATAGATTTTTGGATATTTTTGGTGGGTTGCCCCCAAAGATGGGAATCTTTGGGAAGTCGAAAATCTGCTGTATATTTTTACTGGGGGTTACCCGGCCTGGTAAACGTTTACATAACTATGGAAAATCACCATGTTTAATGGGAAGACTCACTATTTCTATGGCCATTTTCAATATATAGCTATGTAAACGTTTACCAGAGGGTAACATATCATTTTCATGCTGCCAACAGAATACCAACATTATACCCAAAATGCCAAGATTCATCTATTGAATTCGATTGTTCATCCCAATGCTACCCAACATTCAGCAAGATTCACCGGCAATAATCATGCCCAACTCATCCCAACTCAAATGTTTTTTATTTTCGAAGTCATGAACATCCAACAACTATGATTTATTTCTATATTCTACTATATTTATCTGGGTAAATTATAACGACCTCACTGTTCTCCCTCACTGGAAATCATGGTTAGTATACGGGACATCATCCCCACATGGCCGCAAGATTCAGGTTAGTGAAATATGATGGCATTTACCCAGATCAATGGGATATTAGTATATATTAGTGGGATACTAATGGTAATTATTCTATTTGTTGGGATTTATACATCATTCTGATAATATGTTTATGTTTTGCGGCTTCTACTTAGTCTACTTCTACTGCTACTCCTCAGGTGAGGCGACCGTGCAGGGCCAAGCAGTCGGTGCTTCCGGTGCTTCCGAAGGACCCCTGATGAGTTTGGGAAACCAGCGGGTGACAGGGAGGTTTAGCAGCAAACGAATGGTGCTGAAAAAGCAGAACATGTTTGGGTTTGTCTGAAAATAGGGTATATTCCCAATTATAGCCATTTAATAGGGATAATGATCATTAACCATTGGGTTTAGGGGTACACTATTTTCAGACACACCCAAATCATCTTTAAAGACGATCAATGCTTGTGGTGCGCTTATCCCTCACTGTTAGAGCACATTTCGACGTTTTTCTTTGAAGGCGTCGGGCTGGTTGACCTAAGGAATGAAGCAAGGGAAAACATAGGAAGATTTGAGCGCAAGTATCCAACAACAACATGGATTCCAGAGCAAACTGCTGTTTGGTCAGGTTTGGTTAGTGAAGCTGGTTTTTTTCCCTCCAACTTGGCAAACTTGGCAATGAGTCATTCCTGCTTTGTAGATGCCTTGTTTGCCACTGGGGAATCACAGAGAAATCAGATTTGGGGAGGTGCCCTGCAGATGATCCCGACTGTAAAAGAAACTCACGACCATCGGAGCAGGCAATTTTTTTTGGATCTTTTTGGGGGAATCCCCAGAAAACGTTCGTGATTTTTTTCCGGGAACATGTTGGTAGGTCAGGCGTTCGCGTCAGAATCGATGCTGTTCATCTTTCATCATCTTTCTATAGGATAGATATGGGTAAATGGTTTGGGTAAATATAAAAAACATGGGGTAAATGGTGACTGGAACATGACTGGATTATGACTTTCCAGAAACAGTTGGGAATGGAATGGAAAATCATCCCAACTGACTTTAACTCACTCCATCATTTTTCAGAGGGGTAGGGTTCAACCACCAACCAGATAATTAATCATCATTCATTAACCATCATTAATCACCATTAACCACCATTTCATCCACAGAATCACCATTTTTTTGGTGTTTTTTTTCACATCAGCAGGTTGCGGTGGGGTTCTGATGCACCGTGATGCACCGTGATGCACCGTGATGCACCGTGATTCACCGTGGCGAGGCCAGTCCTTGCTTCATCCCGAAAAGGCCTACGAATCCGCCGTGGAAAGTTTTGAGGAGAGGCACTGTACCTTGGTGGCCCATGGAAATGGCCATGATATCGGGAACATAGATGACATAGAGCTTTGAAATGGGATTGACATGGGATTTTTTGGACGCCTAAATATTGAGACACAACCAAAAAATGAGGTTGATGGTCTGAAAAATAACCCAAACTATGTCTGATTTTTTCAAGTTTGTATGTTTAGGCATTTGCTATGATTTCATCAAATGCTTTACATGCAATACAGCACCAGAAAAATGGGGTATATAGTCTGATTTTTCTTCAAGCCACCAGTTTAGGCCCTCAAACATGTTCCAACTAGACAGGTGTCCAAATTCGTGTTCCTGAAGCTTCCCCCAGCCGCTGCATCTCAGTAGCTGAGAACCATATTAGTCCACCGCCCATATGTAGAATATGTCCTCCGATGGCCCAGTAAAAAACCAGGGTTTTTCGGTTTTCAACACAGTTGGTGCCGCTGGGGTCACCAACCAGGTCCCCACCTTCCCGAGGTGGCTATCGTTGCTGCCGCATGGTCAAGAGCTGCTTCGAGCAGATGCCAGAGCTGGAGGGCACCGGCGATGCACGGACTGTCTGCTTCCGACTGTTCCTTGGTCGATGATGGGCCGGAGCATTGGGCCGAGGTCGTGTGTGGGTCACTGGGGCCTCTTTTTTTTGGGATCAGATTTGGCAATGGGACTGAATGGGCCATATATGGCCATATGTTATTTTTGGTGGAGGAAGAAGTTGCAACACTTTTGGGAAATCATGCGTTGGCGATGATTGGATGGTGATCTTCAGTGGGAGACCGTCGGATTTTTTGGAACGAAAGTATCACCCGGGATGTGCATTTAGACGATGAGGGAATGTAGCCAGACGTCTTCAGGTTGCTTTGTGAGATTTCTGTGGATTGAGATATGATTGGGGGAAGGGACTGTGACTAGTTGGAAAGTGGTAAGGCGGGTCAATTAGCCCATGTCTGGGATTAGGCTACCCAAGAATTCATTGGTCGATCAGCCCCAAAATCCCGCTCGCCTTCTGGAAAAGCACGGTGATGGGCAACACCACTGGTTGTATCCACATATTGCTGTGCCAGCATGCAGTCATTTTTTTGATTGCTGCTGTACCGCAATAGAGAGTTTCTGCTTGCGTCAGATCTCCCCATAGATCAAATGTGCCGGGGACCGTCGTATTTTTTTCATTTTTTTTCAAACATCCGTTTTTTTCTAAGTTCCAAAACCGCTCTCCAAGCTCTCAAAGCTATCCCCATTAACAGCTTCAAAAGTTGTCAAAACTCGAAACGAAACTCGTGGACTCGCCCTGGCGCCTCAGTGCTCTCAGGCTCGGCACCATGATGATCTTCGTTGGCGTGGACATGATGCTCAGCCCCACGCCTCCCGGCGATAGTTGGGGTCCAAGTTGGGATCTTAGAATAGACAGCTCCGGTTTACGGCCATTTTCACGGAACAGATGATGATGATGATGATGATGATGATGATGATGATGATGATGAACTACAACTATGGGAGGGCCCATGCTTTCAGAGAAAACCATTCTTGTGATGGCGTGTGATGGTGCCTGAGCAAAGCCAGCTTGATAAACAACTTTCCAGTTGCATCTCGAGGTACTTCCTGCTGCATTCCCTGCAACTTGGTCTTGGGCGAGTCCTGATGTCGTTTAACCGGCTCATCGAACTGAAGGGGTGCGCTTTCCATAGCTAGTTGATTGCTGTCAAAATCCCTGCAACTAATATCTGCATCCTTCAAGGTCATATATAAATTTTGGTCAACAAAAACAAACTTGGATGGCTAAGACTAAACATCCCAGAGCTTGCGTGTCCCCAATTTTGATGTTGTTGACTCCCCAGTTGGGAGGAGGATTTTCCTCGTTTTTGCTGAACGTCAGGATGATTTCCTTGTTTTTGACTGCTGAAGACCTGAGATCCCAAACTTCGCTAGTTCATTGTCGATTAGAACCCAGTTGATCAATGCTGAAATCCTCCTGAGGTGGTTTTTTGGCTTCATCATCGCTGGGCATTTGGCGTGCTTTGGCCGCAGCGGCGTCGCAGAAATCCGGGACTTGTCGGCGATTGGAGCAGCAACATCTGGAGAGATGTGGAGATTTTTGTGATTTCACATCAGTTTTTTTTGGGATTTCCATTAGTTTTGACCTGCAAAGGTCACGAAGAAAAATTGGGATTCCATGGAAAATCGGGTGGTTCTGACCTGAGAACCGCGGCAGCCTGAGGCTGTGCGTCTGCAAGTTTTCGTGTTTGTCGAGTTGCTGCACCATGTTGACCAGCTATCTGATCCACCGCCCTGCCTTGATGGCCCTACTGGTGGGATGGGATGGGGATCAATTCGTGGGTGAAATGATGGGAAGGTGGGGAAAAACATTGGGCAGCACCTCATGTCAGCCCAGGAGAACCACCCGTTTTGCACTACAAAATAGGGGGGGTTGCCATTTTTATAGCATATTGTATCATATTGTCATGTATTGTTTGTCACTTTTTGAGGTCTGGCCACCAGAGTTTATTCATTCTGGTTTGACATTGAGTAGGATATGATAGGCTTTTGATGGGATATGAAATGACATGACATGATTCGATATCTTTTTTTTTTTAACGATGCAATATGATAGAATATGGTGTGCTATGATGTAGTATAGTATATGTTTCAATATATGACGTGATATGGTGTGTATATATATATGTATTGTATGTGTATACTATATATATATATATATAAATAATATGTATATATACACATAAAATATACATATACACACATTATATACATATACACATTATATACATAATATATATATATATATATGCCAAGAGGCATCTCTGTGATCTACTATATAATGTAAATATTTACAAGATTGATAGATAGATTAATAGATTAATAGATAAATAATAAATACATAACTTCGTACATC
>Ga0126342_10022891_pt1 | contig 10270 bp, 12 predicted proteins | sample Cyp1metagenome_FD_92528 | JGI IMG/M metagenome (GOLD analysis project Ga0126342, IMG submission 92528) | Coral microbial communities from Lord Howe Island, Old Settlement Bay, Australia - Cyphastrea 1 metagenome | ecosystem: Host-associated > Invertebrates > Cnidaria > Coral ... | reverse complement strand
TTACGGTGTTTTTTGCTCCGAGAGTTGCAAAAACATGCGAAAACACCACCGATTTGACGATTTTCGGCCACTACGGAACCGAGCAAAAACGCTGCAGGGGTAACACCAACACCAACAACAACATCAACAGCAACAGCAACAGCAACAACAACAACAACAACACCAACACCAACAACACCAACACACACCACCACCACCACCACCACCACCACCAACAACAACAACAACAACAGAAACAACAACAACAACAGCAACAACAACAACAACCAACAACAACAACAACACCAGCAGCAGCAGCAACAACAACAACAAAAAACAACAAAAAACAACAAAAAAAACAACAAAACAAAAACAAAAACAACAACAACAACAACAACAACAACAACAACAACAGCAACAACAACAACAACAACAAAACACACAACAACAACAACAGCAACAGCAACAGCAACAGCAACAACAACAACAACAACACAACAAGAACAAGAACAACAACAACAACAAAACACACAACAACATACAACAACACACCACAACATACAACAACACACCACAACACACAACAACACACAACAACACACAACAACACACCATAACACACCATAACACACAACAACACACAACAACAACAACAACAACAACACCAACAACAACAACAACAACAACAACAACAACACGAATAACAACACGAACACGAACAATACCAACACCAACAACACCAATACCAACAACACCAACAACACCAACACCACCAGCACCACCAACACCACTAACACCACAACCACCACCAACCTCAACCACACTGCTGCAGCCTTACAGTCGCTTTTACCAGACTCCACTTTATATTTTTAGAAAGAAAATGGCCGCGTCGCTTTTACTAGACTCCACTTTCTGTTTTTTTCCTTGCCCTCTCCCCTTCATTTTTTCTTCGGTTCCTTTCTTGCTTACCTACCTTTCGTGTTTCCCCTCTCAAGTATAGGTTTGAAGAAATGTAGCTATCAAATCTGAGATGGTTATATAAACTATTTGTGATTATATATCTATATAAATATATATGTGCCAAATGAAAGATGCAAACGTAAAAATACGAATATCATGATCAAGTTGAATTATTGCCACAGTTATCCAGTAGTAGCCCGACTTCTAGTGGCAAAGGCTTCACTCAAAAAGTGACATGTCGCTTTGCAAAAAGCAGTTTTCCCAGGAGAGAACAATAAACATAGCCATCATTGGATTTGTTTACAGTATTATTTTCAACCTGGAAACCCACCATGTTTCGCATGTTTTCTGCACAAAAAAGAGGGTTCCCTCCCCCAAACTAAAATTCCACCCAAGAAAAAGGGTTACAGTACTGATATTTTATATACCGCAGATTTTCCTCAAAAAAAAGCATCCCAACGAAAACCCCAACGCAATGATCACCGCGAGTCTCCAAGGCCTCTCAAAAGAAGACCGCGGCAAAGCCTGCCGTGCCGAAGACCAAGGCGAAAGCAGACAAAGGCCATCGCATGCCGCCGGTGGAGCCATCCGGCAATCATCAAACGTGGAAAATCCTTGAACTACATGGATGTGGGTCAAAATGGAAGACCTAGGGGACCACAGATGTTAGTCTAGTTTAGTATTAACCATCCAATTATTGGGGTACCTAATTTTGACCCATACCCACATGGAGGATATGGAGGTTTAGTTTGCTGGGAAGATCGAACCCACTGGGAGATTTTCCAGCTTGCCATGGGAATACTTACCGGATGGTAGATAGCATAGATCTCGATGGAAAAGCACCATTTGTTATGGGCCATGTATCCTCAACAAGTGCTAGATACCCTCTGGCGATCCTCACCACTTTGCTATAGAAAACCACATTTTTTTGATAGGCGAATTATCTACAAACGGGCCATGGCCATGGCTTCCGTAGTATTCCATAGCTATGTTGATTGGTAGAGGATATGCAAGGGACTTGGAGGTCCGTTCAGATGGTCAAGTGTCATCCTGCCTTCATATCCCTTTCTACAGATACACCCATGTGCACGTGTAGTTGTAGAGCTTTGGCGTCTCCAGCAGCAGCGTGCAGCAGCGCAGAAGACCGGTGAAGCAGCACCCAAACGCGCCGTCCACCACCATGCATAGAGGGTCCCAGGGACCAAACATGAGCTACAAAACGTCCATCATGGCCAAACCGATGTGTGCGTGTAGTTTGTTTGTTGACCATATATATATATGTGTGTGTGTTGGTAAACAAAAACAATAACCAACCCATGTGTATATACATTAAATAAAAAAAAACTTACAAGTTGTGTAAGATACATACTCGTACTATTCATTTGTATCTTCTTGGATAGATATCCGGGGTTTATGTGTCACACGGAAACTCCTAAAGCCAGGCCCAAAGGTGCCCAAGGGTGGAGGAGCTGGAGGTGGTGCCAAGAACTTCAAGGGCAAGAAGTGCCTCGGTGCTTTCCTTTTTGCTGCGGATTGGATCAAACATGATCCATGTGGGGTTATAATCATGGGATATATGGAGATATATGTGGTTCTTTATGGTTAATATATGTTTCAATGGGATATCATATCCAGATACTAATTGAATACAAATGGTGTATGTTTTCCATTCTGTTTCATGTATATATATATATATACATGCAAGTATTATAGAGTGGTTCTTTATCATGATAGTCCTTTATCATATGTTACGTTCTTGTTTTTAAATGGATAATATTGTAGTATGCTTTGTGTATTGTATTTACATATACATATATATTGATAAACATGTTTAAGGGATAATTGTGGCTCATGGATTAACATGATGAATAGACACTCATTGTTTTTGGTCAATATATGTATACTTAATTAGATGTACATATATTGATGTCGACAGCTGATACCGCAATGAGTCTGAATGTTTACGGTATATAAAATTGTTATTGATAAGGGGCAAGTTCTCATCAAGATATTGTGATTGTTAATAGGAAGGTCACAATGACAATCGCTGTTTCTGGGTACGCACCCTATTTTAAGATTCAGTCTATGAATAAAGAATGGGCAGATATGAAGCAAACAAATCGCCAACCAGACTCGGGATTTCACGCCAGATCAGCAAGAAGCGGGTTTTAACATGGTCTTACCATGAATTGAGAACAACAGTAGGATTTTGACATGATTTGACCGTATTTGACCAATGCATCTAGTGGATATGGGTTTTCCTAAAACTTTGAATTCACATCGAATTTGCATGGGATTTTGATGTTGCACCCAGTTTTTGGACTGACCCAAATAGAAGTGAAAACCAATTGCCTTGGAAAGCATGGATTCACCGTTTCTTTCATGATTTAGCCACAGGAAACAATAGCATACTGGAACAAGTGTTGGTTCCTCTCCTGTTTGGTAAGATATCAACATAATTTTCCAGGGCTTGCCGCCACAATGACCTGTGGGAATCTAACCTGACAATGGGAAATCCCCCATTGAGACATCCATCCATGTATACTGCCGATTTATTAGATGATGTTCCCACTGAAAATTTGGATGTTTCGTTTCCCTGTTCGATTGCCAAAGGGTCAATAAAGACAGACATATCGGTGCTGTTGAGTTCAAAACTCCAAATGTGCCATGGGTAGGGCATGAACGGCCCAATCCATATGGAAAAAGTTGACCTCGGGTGAAAATGGTCCTCTATAGCCCTAAACTTACGCGAGTGATTCCTTGAAACTCCCGAGGGTTTCCTTGTTTGCCCTACAAAAAATCACATGGGCACTGATATTTCCCTGTGAACATCACCTTTTGGTGATTTATATAACCTATAGTTCCATCCCCCAAAATAGGCGATCTTTACAGAGGAAATATCTAGGGATTCACCCTGGCAGGTAGTTGTGGCATGGAGCTGCACTGGCTGCGGATCTGGCGGAGAAAAAAACGTTTCCGAAACCGAGCGCGCGGAGCGCGTGTTGTGATCAGCCAGAGTTCCACGGAAACACCACAAAATCATGGACAGTGACATATGTGACATATGGTTTTGTCTTAAAATTGTGTGCCCCCAAATCCATTGGATAATCATGTTCCCTATTTTTTAAAATAGGGGTATACCGTATACCCCCATTTCCAGAGACACCCATGTAACCAGCAAACATGGAGAGATTTCACCGAAATCAGAGGACATTTCGATGGGGAACCTGGATCATGATTTTCCGATGATGGAAGCCGCGTCCCATGAAGTTCGATGCTTTACCTCTAAAAATGGTGATGTTTCATGGCTAACTGGTAGATTATCAGATGGTATCCCAGTATTTCCATCTATATTATGTCTATTTGTGTATGTATATATATATAACTATATTATAATAAATATATATATGTGTGTGTGAGTGTTCAATGACCATTATAAACGTATACCACAATTGTTCATGGGTAATTCTTATTCATGACATGTCATGACATATTTAGTTCGATGCTGTACCTCTTAGTCTTAAACGGATGATTTTCCATAGCTATGTTCATGACCGGAGAGTACTGGATACTGGATATGGCCATTTCAGGATCCTAAGATCGAGGTACTGTAGCATATCAAGCCATAGTTTGATAGATGTTTGGGGTATATCCCCTTACATAGCCCTTACATAGACCTTATATATGCTAGGTACCCCCAAGGGCCCTGAAATGGCCATAATATGGCCATGATTGGTGGCCGGCCTGTCTTACCAAGGCCCGGGATTGTTCATGAAGAGACTCTCGCGGCGCCACTTGGCGATGGTGAACCCTTTCGTGTGCCCGTGGTTTTCCATAGAACTTCACAACAACCTCAGTTGAATGCCAGTTGAACAGTTTGAAAAGTCAAAGTCTATAATTCTAGTTTCGATTTTTGTTGGGCTTAGTACGGGCCTTTCATGGCCTTTCCATGTCTGTAGCAGGTCCAATTAGCGTCCGTTGAGGTTGGCCCAGCATGCTCGCGTGGCCTGAAACATTTCGGACGACCAGCACACATGAAATTCATATTGGAGCGAATCTTTGTAGAAAACCTTTGGTTCCATCAGTTCCATCAGATATGGGGAGTATTGGGGAGTCGGGGGTTATCCTAAAAACACTGCGATCGGGCATCCGATGCATCCCAAATCAAAGAGTGCGAGCTCGCAGTTTGAGGCAGAATGAGAAGCCGTACCTCGAGAATGAGGTCACTCAGTTCTGGATATGGATGGATCAAGCCAGCCATTCAGCACAAGTTTGTGTTTCAGGTTGTGACTAAAAGAAAGTTGTGGGCAGACGACTCTTTAAAAAGCGACTGAGTGATTGGTGATTGGTGAGTCTCCTTTCCCGAATTTCTACTGTACTTCTGTTGTCTTGTCATGCTTGTACTAATTGTCAAGAATTGTTGATCGTGTCAATCATGTCCCTCGCTGTTGCGATGATGATGAGAATTACGATTTCGCCGGATTATTGGTGATGAAAAAGAAAATGATGACGATGATCATTACGATGACGATGACGATGATGATGATGATGATGATGGTGGTGATGGTGATGATGATGATGATGATGATGATGCTGATGATGATGGTGTGTCGGCCCCTTCAGAATATATGGTGCTATCTTGGTTTGTGACATTGCCAACTCCCCAAGGACGTGGTGTGCAGTGTACAGTAGGTTTGTTGATGTTTCTACCACCCCAAAAAATATGAAAGCCCCAACCCTGGGTTTGGAAAGTAAGTTTCCTTTGGCAATGATCGCTGTTGCTTTCACCTGATGTTCTTTTTTAAATGGTGTATAAAACCAGCACCCTTGACAGCACAGTTGAACGGCCATTCCTGTAGGAAGTCATCAGCACCTTCGCAGAGTATTTGATGACGCGCTTTGGAGGTGCTGTGCATCAACTCTGTCCAGAAATGTCAGGTTTGGAAAGTTTCATGTGCTGAGGTTTATGGCATGTACGTTCTTTGAATACATGAAGAATAGTACAGTAGTCAATCAGAATAATATTATATGAATGTGTGTGTACGCTCGCGTTTCTACTTGTGCACATGCATGCCTGAAAGCATTAACCTCTTCTCATAGACCCCATCCCCACACATTTGGTCTGCCCCTAGGAGTTGAAGAGTCCTGGGTTGGGGTTTCTCAGTGGAGTTGGCTGCCATGAAGTATGCCCTGGGTGAAGCATGAGTTTATTCATTCCGCATACCAAAGCATTCAATTACATTTAAAATTTAAAATCATTAAACAAACCACATACACACTTTACGCGTATGTTACACATATCGGTATTCTACTGTATATCCTTACACTACACACACATACGGTAACGACATTTAAATATGTGGAGGGCGGGCCAGACCGCGAGGCCCCGGAGGTAGTATTTCAGTTCGTATATTTAAATGTGGTTACTGTATGTTTAAATGAATTGGATTCCGTATGTTTACTGTAAATGGCCGGGCGGGTCATGCCGTATATACATATATATATAGTTCTAGTTGTCTATTGATGTATCTTTATAGGCTAAAGTGTATACATGCGTTCAACGTGTATCATATCCAAGACCACTTAACGCCTATGTTCTCTTGCTCCCAAGCGCTATCAAGGAATCATATCCAAGACCACTTAACCCCTATGTTCTCTTGCTCCCAAGCGCTATCAAGGAATCATATCCAAGACCACGTAACCCCTATGTTCTCTTGCTCCCAAGCGCTATCAAGGAATCATATCCAAGACCACTTAACGCCTATGTTCTCTTGCTCCCAAGCGCTATCAAGGAATGGCTTGACATCAACGGCAACGGCGAGGTCTCAAGAGATGAGTTGCGTCCCTGGCATCACCGTTTCCTTTCAGTTGTATTCAGATTCATGATGGAATCTCCAGTAGTTACTCGTTGGTTGTGAGTGTGATTGTGACTGTGATTGTGATGATGATTATGATGATTATGATGATGATGATGATGATGATGATGACAGACCGATGCTGCGCTTATGTGGCCTGTCAAAAAGATGGTTAACGGAACAAATCAAACGCGTGTGTTAACGGATGGGCTTTTTGGAAAGGCATGCTTTAGGTAGGCAATGGGAACCCAAATGTCAACTACGTAATTTGAAATATACTTTCCCATGATTCAATCAAGGATTTTGCAAGTTTGGCTGTTTGATTCTTGAAAGCTGCAAAGGTCAAGATGCTGAAGCACGTAATGACTACAAAGTTGGGTGGTTTCAATTTGTCACTTCTAGCACTGAGGATCCATATGCTGCGTTCCCCAATGCGAACCAGACCCATACTTTTGATATGTCAATGTGTTTTACGTCATCAAGTATACACACTATAATCAATATACCGTAATATACCGAATAATTTCCGCGTATAGCTATGCATGCTTGATATGGACGGCTTAGTTCGGGGATATCGTCCCGAGGTTTATCCAGGGCGACATCGACACGGGACCACCGTTCGAAGACTATAGCAAGCGAGGGTGTCCCAGATCGGGCGCGTGTTTTTTGTTTTTTTTTGGAGGTCCAGAGATGGTGGATGATCAAACTTCAGGAAGTGACTGACTGTTCCAAGGCCTCATGTTCGAAGTGTTTTTGTTTACCAAAGTATGTTTGCACCATTCGTGCATTATGGATCATTATGGTGGCAACCAATTTGCCGCTCGATCCTACGTTGCGAGACCTTATGTGGTATTGCATGTCACTCCTGAGCCAGCCAATGAATCCACTACGCACAAGGAAACTCATATCATGCCTAGGATTCCTGTGGCGGCCGTGATACAGAACACGCCTGTTGCAGCACACCAGATTGCAAGAACTCCTCACCAGAAGGGTTGTTTCCTTGAGCACTCTGGTTGAGAACACTACTGGGGATTTCGCTTACAGTCAAAGCTCTCGACGACACTGCAACACAGACCGATAATGACCACTCATGATACTATACTAATGAACTTCTTTTGGTTGCTCTTGAGTTGCCTAAAATACATAGATAACATAAAATAAACCTGTGCTTTTAGACACCATAGTTTAAGTAATATGAATGAACATGATAAGATGAATGTTGTAAAGGAGATGATGGATGAAAGGGATAAAGGAGATGGTGATGATGGTGATGATGATGATGATGGTGATGGTGATGGTGATGATGATAGTGATACATACATACATATATATAATATATAGTGTATATATATAGTATAGTGATGATGTTTAAACTTTACCATTTTTTCCATTGACTTCCTGGGATGATCCAAGAGGATTGATGGGAGGCCTGAATGGTTGGACCAAGTGTGGATGCTGATGGATCGCGACTGCGGGGCCTCCTAGAGTTTCAGGGTCAGTGAAGGTTTGGATGTATTTGGTGTACTATATATATATAGATAGATATGTATATATATATATATAGATCCATAATGGTCCTTAGATACAGCAATGGCATATTTATGTTTGTAAATGTATGTACACATAAGCAATGCAAGTGTGGATGCATGATTCACAAACAACCTCTCACACAAATTTTGATTCTACCGCTGTACACACTTGTTGCTTGACCAGTATTCAGCTGCATTCCCTCTTTTCTGATTGTTTTTGCCACCAGGGATATTAGAAGAAATTGTATCAGACAGCTCAGCCCCCGATGTTTGGCCACCGCCTGGTGATGATTTTGAATGGAACAGGTGGCAGAGGCACATGGCAGCAAAATGCAACGGCCAGAATGTATGGGATCGGAAAGTTCAATGGAATCGGCTCTTTTCGGGGTTGAACCTGTAGTTAATGACTGGTGGCTGTTAGATATTGATCTATTGATCCGTACACGTTTCACTGTCGCCCCGGGTCGCTGTAGTCTGAGCCAAGGCACCAACAGCATCAGCATCAACGAGTACACCAGACTTCGGCCTTATATGGAGGCTGGAAGGATCTGGGGCTGCTGGATGGTCTTGAAGAATCTAAGGATATCTAAGGTGTTGGGTCACTTGAAATTGGGTAGTGGGGCAAATCAGAGTGGAAAGTCCGAGTGATTTAGCAAACTGCAAATTAGATACAAATAACGTGAATGACGCAGAAGAAATGTGGGCTACTTGTAATTTTATATACCTTTTCAGATTGCGATGATAAACCATTTCGTGTAATACGCATGGGTTTCCAGAGTGGCCCCCCAAATAAAAGTTGGTTTATAAATTATCATCTCCGTCAACTAGTCTAGTTTGTTATATCCTCCATAGCCATCCATAAACCCTATTTGATCAAGTTGTAAGATGTTATAAACCCACTTGGCTATGCTTTTCCCTGAGATTGTGCCACAAGTTGCACCCCGCAGGCGGTAAAGCGAGGCCAAGCAGGACTGAGGTACAACGGTCTGGTCCTCTGAAGATACCGACCCTTCCCACCAAGGACCACTTTTTCGACTTATTAGATCTAATGCGTCTGAAAATAGTTATGAACCATCTATTATTCATTATTACTGGATATATTGGGGGATGTCCAAAAATTAGGTACCCATCGAGTTTTTTGTTGCAATCGTCCTGGAGGTGTTATTGGTGCTATTTTCATGTAACATATGTAATGTCACATCTTTTCACAGTCCTGAAAGGATAAAAGCTGATCATACGGAAATGTTGGGACAAAATTGGAAAGAGGCGGTTGAGTCCGGTTGAGTTTCTCAATTTCTCTCCAAAATGTGTCCTTTGCGGTCCGGTACGCCTCGAGGCTTCTACTGCATGGTCCCGAGCCTGACACCTGGGAAGTCGTACTACATCAAGGCTCCAAGATGGGGACGGGGATGTGTTTCTCGCCATCTGAGGAATCAAAGAATGATGTGGCTTCTGTCATCCCGATTCGATTTTTCTATCCCCACCTGAGATGAGCTGATTGTTCTTTCATTCTCAGTTTGACGTTTTGTTCCACAGATGTTAGCCCGGATAGTGCTTTTTCGTACTGTTTCTGTATCATTGGGTATCTCATAATATCTTTCAGAGGCTCCTGATGGGCTCCCCCTAAGGCGCGGCCCTGCAACCGCGTGGGCACTGCGGGATGGACTCAGTGTTCGAGGGCCTACATTGATCTATCCCCCCCCTTTAACCCTGGAATATTTTGGGGGGGTAAGACAAGAAATTTCTGAGAAATATTTCACCTGACCACATGATATATATATATACATAAATATACCCCCCCACGTTTTTTTGGCTTCCAAAAGAAGTGGGGGGGGGTCCTCCGGATGCCACATTTTAGCCCAGAGATGGTATGGTACACCCTTTCATTCTTGACATTTGGAAGTAGCTTCCACCAGACACTGGAGAAAGTGAACATGTCAGTTTTTG
>Ga0126342_10022890_pt1 | contig 10270 bp, 8 predicted proteins | sample Cyp1metagenome_FD_92528 | JGI IMG/M metagenome (GOLD analysis project Ga0126342, IMG submission 92528) | Coral microbial communities from Lord Howe Island, Old Settlement Bay, Australia - Cyphastrea 1 metagenome | ecosystem: Host-associated > Invertebrates > Cnidaria > Coral ... | reverse complement strand
GCTTGGGTTTTCCTATCTTACCTTATGCCCTCTCATTTTATTGGCATTTTCTCCTTAGGCCCCTGCATTTTATTTTATTTTTTTAGGTGCCTCACCCCCCCCCCTGGCAACAGACGAGGGTATATATATATATATATATTATATACTTTGATCTATATTGGCTGTAGGTAGGTTTTATTCTCAATATAGTGATCACTGTATTGGTTCTATACCAATCTTTGTTTCAACAAATGCCCATCCGGGTCACATAGCTGGCGATCTTTCATCCAGATCCCCATCCGGTAAACCTGGGTAAACCTGAGGCTACGTAATGGGCGCTCGAGGCAGGTAGAACCCATCTTCCGGTGGTGGTTTAATGGTGGTTTAATGGTGATTTAGTGGTGGCGGTTGGATGGCGTTGGGGGGCCTTACCCCTCAAAAAAATGATGTTTCGATGACAAGTCAAATACAATTGAAGCATCAAAATCAGCGCCAGATGTCCCATGCAAGACCAAACAGGGGACATGTATGCCACCATGGACGATGGATGAAGCCGCACCAGGGGTTGCCGAGTTTCCCGCGCTGGGGCGCCACCTAAGCCCATTTGGCAGACCAAGCGCCGGTTGGCCGCTGCTCGGCGGGTGTAAGTTTTGGACCGTATCCTTGGGATTCCCCACGCATGAGATGTTGACACACCATGGGTGGTTTCAGAATTATCCAACATCGTGGCTTGTAATCTTCACTAGCAAGATGTTATAACATTTGAATTATTGATCCTCATAATCGGAGGATGCAAAGCACCAGGCAGATCTTTGTAGATGATCTTCCCCTTTTGGAGTTTACGGATGTTTATATATGGTGGAAATAACTGATATAACTATCGCATTCATATCCCATAGGATCCATGTATGGTATATATGCTAACATTTGGGGTATATTGATGGTAAATGTTACCATATATAGCAGCACCATGGATCCTATGGGATATGGGCTTAAAAACCAACAAGCATCACTCGAGTGCAGGGGATCCCTCAGACCTTTCCACCCTTCCGTGCGTCCTCAGGTTGAACAGTTGGAGCGCCAATGGCGGCTGACGGAGGTGCAGGTCGGCGCTATGTTGAATACTTGGAGGATCCCAGCAACTGTAGGTGATTGGATGTGATTGGCTAGAAGATATCTGAAGCCTTTTGATAGACAGGACAACCCCACGAATCCGCGACTTAACGATCATCAGGGTCATCATTCACTAGTAGGATGCACGATACAGGATCCTCCAAGCAGGAACATCACCCTGAAATCATCTGGTTCGTGGTTTGGAACAATTTTTTCCCCAATAGTTGGGATGATGATCCAATCTGACTTTCATATATATTTCAAGGGGGTTGAAACCACCAATTAGTCATAGTATGTTTCAGGATTCAACTGTCAAGTTTCAGGTTTCACATGGCAAAACCACCAGGTCACCGTGGATTCTTTTCAGGTTTGCCTCAAGGGATTCACAAATGACATTCGTAATGTGGGATTCACCCAGTTTCATCAACCATCCATTACCACAAAGACTCAGCCTTTTGGGAATGGTTGGATAAACCAACCATTTCCAGTCAGCGTATGTTTATTTATGGCAACTAAATCCCACATAAAAAACAGTTTTGATACCGAGGCATATGCCCTTGCTTCGGTTTGCTCAAACGTGGTTTTAATGGGAACATCATCTATAACATGCAGGATCTTCCAGCCATGTTTCATTGCCGGAGGGTAGCTAACCACAATTAGTGGGTTGTGTTCTTCGGATTGCAAGTGTGGCATAGTTGCCGTTCACGCCCCCTGAGCCCAGAGATTTTGCTTCTTCTTTGGTATTTCACCATTTGGGTGTGTATTTCACAATGGGGACAACTTTGGGAAACTGATGTTTATTTCACCATCAAAAGTCATCAAATCTACCATTTTCGGCACACAGCTCGCTGTGGAAAAATGGCTCCATTTTCTAGATCATTTACCGACCAATGGTGGATCTTCCAGCCAACGGAGCTGATGAAGCTGAGGTGGAACCACAGGAGTCCAAGGAGGACTTTAATCAGGCGAAGTAAACCGGGAAATCATTGGCGCCACAAAGACCTCAAAGGTTGGCAAAGAAATTATCATATCAGGAAGAAAATTATCATAATCTTATTTTGACATATTATGATTAAATATGATTAGTAGATCAATAGTGGTAGGTTGTCATACTGTGAATGGACAAGCCAGCTTGCAGCAGTTGGTAACTGCTGGTAACAATGGAACATTGTGAATCGTTGGATGATACTGGGATAAATCATCTACCAACTGGTGCAAGATTTCTTCCACAGTAGAAGAGACACCCTTTTATTGTGAATCTTTCAGTAACATGGACATTTAAATCAAACCTTGTAACATATTGTAACATATTGTAACATGGAATTTAAATCTAACATGGACTTGGCTGCTTTCAAGGGTTTTTACCGCACAAGCGCCCACAGAGAGTGTGTGCTTGGATCCCCTATTGCTGACCATCCCGAAGTCCGAAATGTGTGAAAATCCTCAGTCGTTAAACTGTCGTAGCAAGCTGGCAATTTGTCACATGGCTGGCTGGAAGACCTATATTTTCATGCAGGTTTGAATGGGAAATTTATCGAACTCTAGCTGGGGGATTTTCCAGCTTTGAGCAAACCAGTTGAGATAATCCGACGCACCAATGGCTTGAATGCAGACTCCGAGACAATCTTCAAAGTTGCAAACCAAAGTTCACATCATTTCACATCCAAACTGCGAAGTTTTCCTAGACACAGAAGTTTTAAGTGATGCCAATCTGCTTGTGCGTGAACGCGTGAACATGGAGTTCCAGCAAAATGACTTGGGTTTGAGAATGGGACACACTCAACTCCACGGGATCAGTGGGGTGTACACCAAGTGGACCCAACTGGAAGAGAGCCCGCGGCTTTCCTCAAATTATCATGGGAAAATCGCCATTGTCCACTGTACGAGCACCATTCTTCGTTGTAATTTTGCAATTGTTGATGGCAATAGTACCATTCTTGATGGTAAAAGAACGCTCTTTGAAAGTTTATTCCCACCGTTTCCAGAACTGAACCCACCACTTTTGGTGTGTTTTCTGGTTTCAACAACGCCCAGCGCTTTGCACGCACCAGGCTTTGTTACGTTTCCTCGGGGGCAGTGTGCTGATGGCGGTCCTCGCACAGGCGGTGCAAAACACGGCTCCACCTTGGAGTTTTGGTGGAAACAGCTGGAAAATCCTATGGTATCGCCACCTCTCAACCCTGGTTCAATAGATACCCTAACCGGATACAAACATGGCAATCAAACATGGCTTGCTCCATCATTGAGCTCGATGGTTTTCTCATATAGATGCCAGTGGCTAGTTCGGGGATTTCCGAGCAAGCCATGTAGCTGATGACTGTATGACCGTTTTAGTTTTAAATAGTCTTATGGTGAAATGATGAAGATGTTGACGACGACGACCACCACCACCGCCACAACCACAACAACAACAACAACAACAACCACAACCACAACCACAACCACAACAACAACAACAACAGCAACAGCGACAGCAACAGCAACAGCAACAGCAACAGCAACAGCAACAACAACAGCAACAGCAACAGCAACAGCAACAGCAACAACAACAACAGCAACAGCAACAACCATGATTATGACGATGGTGAGTATGACGATGATGAAGAAGATGATGGGGATGAGGATGAGGATGATGATGATGATGATGCTGCTGCTGATGATGATGATGAATATGAATATGAATAATATGATGATGATGATGATGAATATGAATATGAATAATATGATGATGATGATGCTGCTGATGATGATGAATATGAATATGAATAATATGATGGTGATGATGATGATGATAATGATGATGATGATGATGATGATGTTGCTGATGATGATGATGAATATGAATATGAATAATTTGATGATGATGATGATGATGATGAGGAGGATCATCATGATGATCATGACCATGATCATGACCGTGACGATGATAGTCCTTGATGAAGATTGCACTCTTGTGTTTTTTTTTTCTGATGCTGTGCGTTGATGAAAGAGGAATCAACAACTGACCAGTCCAACAAACTTCTTCATCCTTTACACAAAAGTGGGTACCCTCTGGTAATTTAACATAGCTATTGAAAATTGCCATTAATAGTGAGTTTTCCCATTAAAAATGGTGATTTTCCATAGTTATGTTAAATTACCAGTGGGTAGATTGCGGCCTCCAACCCATAGAAATCCCACATAGATATTCTCAGCCTCAAAGCCTCTGTTCGTCCTGGCCAGGCCTCTTTCCTGGGTCGGAAGGCGGGATCTGAAGTCCCACCTTTCTCGGCCTGAAAGCCAGAGGCTGGGCCTGGGGATCAACAAACATATCCTATTCGGGGGCATATCCCATTTGCAAGCACACCCATGGGTATGTATTCGACCTGATAGTCTAATTATATGTAAATATTATGGAAAATATCACAATATATACATAGAGATATAAAGAGACCGAGCAGCAGATCCCAGCCGCAGGTCCACCAAAGTTGTTGCGAGCCGGGCAAACTTTGCGGCTTCCCGGGTGAGTTGCGCGCGTTCCAAATGTTTTCAGCGCGCACGAATGTTTCAAGTGGTGAATTCCTCTCAAGCTGTTGGCACGGGTCAGAGCCATCAGCTTCGAACTTACGAGGTTGGCAACCAAGGAAAATGGTGGCGTCATCAACAAGAACGGGGTTTGACCAATGAGCAGCTGACTTTCACCAAAGATTTAGTGAAGTGAACGGGGGGGGGGTATAGCCAACCCCTGTCAATGGATTCAATCCCAAGAAACGGGATGATGATCCCCGATCCCCAATGACTTTCCAACAGCGGTTACTCAGCCATGACCTGCTATAGTGAATACCTTAAAATCCAAAGATGTGGTTCTTGGATGTTCTTGGGCTTGTTTGAAGTTAGACCCAGGCCGGAAGTGGGGGCCCTTGAATTCCCCCTAGCTTGAGATTTTCACCGTGGGTCATGGCCACAGGCCGCCATTGGCCAACAAAAATCCGTTCCTTGCAGGAAATGGTCGCAGGTTGGGTCGTTGAGCAGAAGGTTTTGACTGGACAAATGTAGCAACAAGAATCAGAAGTGGGGATTTAACATGATTTAGCCATATAAAAAACCACCATAAACAAATGGGATGTAGCTAATGAATCTGGATCCACCGACTGATGAAGCCTAGGTCGATGGCTTCAGTGGCTTCATCCAGTAGCTAAGCCATGACAATGTCAATAAAATGGGCCAGCAAAATCATGAGATATCATCTGGGTAAATTATAACGACCTCACTGCGACCTCACTATAACCATAGTTACTAAGGGGAATCATCCCTAAAATGGGCCCAACAATTCAGGTTAGTGAAATATTATTTCATTTACCCAGATATCATGAGATATCATGAGGTATCATGAGTATCTCAAGAACCATAGCAACAGGTTTCTGCACTGAAAAACAGGTCATGTCATGTCTCCCCCAGGAGGCCATGTCGACCAGGTCTTCAGGTTTCTGCCTTTGGATCTTGGGGCCTTTGGACCTCCAACAGCGTTTTACAGGTTTTTTTCAGGATGTTACAGGAGTTACAGGAGATAGGGGTGCCACATAATTTCAAGGTCGTCCAACTTTGCTTTCTATTTTTTTCCATTTTCTATCCATTAGCCCCAAATACGAGGAATCTATACTATCTTTTGCATTTCTTTTGCCACACACATGCCCCAGTAGCCTAGGTGAATATGCCATGGATGGGGTAATTAATATGGGTGATATCATACCCCTACAAGATACCACCCAATCGAAACCCTGGTGGCCTGTATTGAATCTATTGCCATCTATTCACTTCGTCGGGGTCTGAAATTATGGGTTTTCAATACAATCAGGGGTTACGGATCAGAATTGGTTTATGAGAAAGATACAGGAAACCCATGGAAACCCTTACATCCGGAGGTAAACACATGTAAAAACCATATAGTTTCTTCTTTATTTATCCGACAACTACCAATTGGTTGAAGGGACAACCATCCACACCTTGGAGATGACTCCAAGCTGCGTGGTGGCTTGAGACATGAAGTCTGAAGTCATCCGGGCCAGACATGGCCTGCACTGTTCACTGTGTCGCATCGTTGCAGAGACCTTTCTTGCGGTGAAAATTTCATCAACAAATCAATGGGAGATCTTCATTCAGGATCCAACAGATGGAGGTACTGTTGCTGTACCATTTTTCAGGCCATATTCTGATATATTCTGGGGATATTCCCTGAAATTAAGGCCAAAAATATCCTGGAATGGCCATTTTTCACAAAATCTGGATGCATTCCCGAAGATTCCCAGAGTGACTAAGAAATCTAAGAAGCCATGAAGGGTACTTAGTAAGTCGCCATTTTTTTAGATCATGAAGGGTGGGCTTATCCCATGAAACTGGATGATCAATCTATCATGGTTCCCATTAAATTGGATGATAAATCTTCTGGTGATTCATACTAAGTGGAGGCTTCCCTATTTTATAGGGGCTGGTACGCCATTTTTCATCCAAACTTACCCTCTGGTTATGTCAAAATAGCTATTGAAAATGGCCCAGTCGAAATAGTGAGTTTTCTGAGTTTTCCCATTAAAAATGGTGGATCTTTCCATAGTTATGTAACAAATTACCAGTGGGTCGATCATTTTTGTATTGAAAGCCATGGAGACTTGATGGGATCACCATGGATCACCTATGTCGAAACCTCGATGATCGAGGCTACTCAGTAGGCCTATCCCGGCTGATATGATGTCCATATATAACTGGGGTATACCCTGTATACAATAAGCAATATATAGTATATTAGTATGCAATAGCAATAATAACCTGATGTTTTCTTTTTGGGAATCTACAAGAACTTGAAAACATCTTGAGACCCCTTTTTTTTGTGGCCACGAAGAAACAACTGCTTGCAACGATGCGGCGCAGAACAAAACACACAGCCCCCCTTTGGGAGGTGTCCGCGGTAAGGTGTGTCGGTCGCTAGGTGTGCTGCTAGTCGATGTAATTTAGAAGCACCGTCTGGTTTATATAATAATAATCCCAACTGACTTTCATGTTTTTCAGAGGGGTAGGTCAACCACCAGTAGTTAAAGTGGTCAGTGGATTGGTTTTGCAGGGAAATTTACAGAAACCTCATGCGGAAATCCACGGTTTCCGCTTAAGATTTTCCCGGAAAGAAATCCATTGACTGTGGACTGCCCTGACTTGGAAAATTCTGATCACCAGCCATAAAATCAAAGCCAAATTCTTGCCATCGGTTTGCTAGTTTTTGTTAGGACCCAAATTGAATTCACACATATCATATATATATATGTATACACACTTATATATGTAATATGTATATGTATATATATATATATATTATATGCTGAATATTATATATGTATATATATAATTATGTATATATATATATATATATATACATGTCTACTATATATGTGTGTATATATATATATATGCACGTAGACAATAATCTCAGGGGCGAAGTTCTTCTCCTTCTCTTGGCCCGTTTTTTCAGATCTCTAGTGCCGTTGCCGTTGAGGAGCTAGCGACGCAAAAATCATCCTGTGAGCTTAAAAATCGCATTGGTTGCTTGATATGAGGGGTTACTAACCTACCTGTTTTATTGTAAAAAAATAGCCACAACAATTGGATATTGACTGAATATTGACCTATCAACCAACCAGTTTCAATCAGTTTCATGAGATGGGATGGGGGTATTTTCATGACTCATGTGGGTAATCCACTGGCAGGGGGACTTCCAACCAGCATGGGCAGCATGACTTTGCGGCAAGCACCTGCGGAAACCGGGTCGTGAATCTTCACATTTTCCTCCTGGGATTTTGCTCCCAGTTCAGCAGTCCGTGCCGTTTGACCCATGGGTGAAAATTGCCCCGCCCAAGAGAACCAAGATTCTGCTGGTGTTCTATTTTTAGGGATCCTACATTCTGATGAAACACTACCCTATAGCAATCCAACATTGACAATGATGATTTGCTTGTCAAAGATGCGGATTTCCAGTTGCTATGGCTGTTGCCCTGTTTGATTCGTGAAGGGTGGTTGATGGTAACATGATGAAATGGACCTTGGCTAATCAAACCGTCTAACCCAATTTGCTGACCAAACAATGTTTTCTTAAAATGCGCTAAACTGGTCAGGTTTACGGCTCCCGTCATGATTTCATGGGCATCGTATGCCCGATCAGCAGTTGGCGGAAATGTGAGAGGCACTCAGTTTTTAAATGCCTTCAACACTCTTCAACTATCATTTTCCAGAACTATTACACGATACTTGTTTCTACATACCCACCATTTCAATGCCCATTTCTAGCTTCTTATCGCTTGTAAATCCAGGGTTGACATTGCCCCAAATTTGATACTTTGATACGATCAATATGGTTTACCCTCTGGTAAATTAACATAGACCCTGGCAAATAGGACTTGGAAGATTAGTTTCCATTAAACATTGGTTATTTTCAGGGTCTATTTTTATTTACCAGAGAGCAATTTGAACATGTACATCCAGATCTAATGGTTGATGATCGTTTCCCCCCATCAAGATAGCCTATTTTTTCACGCGTTTCTCAATGGGGTACCCTCCATTCTTGAGCAAAACACATGCCTAAAAAATGAGCAAGACATCCTTGGATCAAACATATGGGCCTCGTTAATAACTGGGTGAAATCCCCGGTTTTGGCGTCTGAAATCCCCATTTTCTGGTGGTAAAAGCCCTATTTTTTAGTGAAATTCCCAATCGTTTCAGGGCCCCACGTCGCATGGCTCGGAATCCTTACCTGCTTGTAGAACCGGGAATCCTCTCGGCTTTTTTTTTTCCGGGGATGTTTGGAGTTTGCCCCAAGTCATGTGTCACCCTGTTTCTTTTAAGATGGTCCCCCGAACAATTGCCTCATGTATGTACATGTGTATATATTATATACACATAAATTATCATAAATTATATATATATATATGAGTATAATATATATATATATATGTATATATATGTATATATATACATACTGGCTGGTGGTTTGGAACATTGTTTTCCCATGTATTGGAAATAATCATTCCAACTGACGAACTCATATTTTCGGAGGGGTAGGTATACCACCAACCAGTATATATATATCTATATTCAATGATAAGGTCACCTTCTGGACCCATTTTTTGATCAAATCGAAAGGGTGTAGCACTCCCTCGAAAAGCGACGGCGTCTGATTTTTCGGGCGATCCCCACGGGTCGGGCGCAGTGCGATGGTGGAGCAGGAAGAACATGGTAACACGGTGTCAACCAATGATGACCCTCTCGTAGGCTAACAGAAAGATGCGGAAAACATCATGATCATTTTCCTAAACCCAGGGATTTTCCACATCGTCATTCTATGTCAGTTTACCCAGGATAACCATATAATTGATAAAGTCATGGGTAGGCTTGTTGGTGGGTTGGGTTCTTTCCTATAGTGATGATCCCGTTCATGAAAAAATACCAACCCATAGCGCCAGCGAATCATTGGTTGAAGGTGAAAATTAGGTGTTGCGATGGGTTCATGTTTCTGGCATTTTTCTTCGAGGAAACAAGGCTTTGGATTTTTTTTTTGGCGGGTAGCTATGGATTCAGGGGGAATCTCACCACTGGTGCTTGATGGTTCCGAGGAAAATGGGTACGGTATATATATATATATATGTACTCCATCCAGCATGGGGATTTCAAAATTTCCAACCAATCCTGTGAGACCATGGGGAGATTGGCAGCTGTTGGTTCCAAAGCTTCGCTTTCCAGTCTGGGATAGATACCCCACAACTGACTGTAATATTTCTGCGATGGATGAACAGCCCTCAACCAGACAACCCAAAAGTAGTTTTCAGGCTTCAGGTATTTACTTTTCGTTGTGTTTGGGACGCTCATTTGGATTGACTATGTGATACCTGTTGGGATCTGTTGGAAGCAACAACCCTCACCAACCAGGGCAATCTGGACCCGGTTAGGACTAGGTTAGGACTAGCTTTGAACAACTGCTCCTATTCCGTATCTCAGGTTGAACCCCATTTGTTGCTGGTGAAATCTTAATTCATCCAAATGACTGTCTTGAAAGGGTTCGGACGGTTTTCACCACTCTTGAGATAAAAATGCCTCAGAAAGTCAGTTGATTCCACGGACTCCCCCTTTGTTGGGAATCTCAACAAACTTCGCGGTACACTTCTCG
>Ga0126342_10022889_pt1 | contig 10270 bp, 11 predicted proteins | sample Cyp1metagenome_FD_92528 | JGI IMG/M metagenome (GOLD analysis project Ga0126342, IMG submission 92528) | Coral microbial communities from Lord Howe Island, Old Settlement Bay, Australia - Cyphastrea 1 metagenome | ecosystem: Host-associated > Invertebrates > Cnidaria > Coral ... | reverse complement strand
TCTTACTCTTTCTCTTCTGATCTTCTCTCTTCTAATCTTCCTCTTCTCTCTGCCTCTGCCCTGCTCTGCTTTTCATCTCTCCATATTGTCGGAAGTTTGACTTCTAAACTTCCTTCGATAATAACCATATATTAACCATATATAACTATCTGGTTGGGATATTTCACCCCAATATTTGGAGTTTTTTCTCATAGCGTGTCACTATATAGTATGGAGGCGCGGCGGATGTTACTATCCCATTGATATTGTATAAAATCTTGTTCTTTGGCAATTTCAAATCGGCTCCGAAAATCACATCTGTTTATTCGAAACTAGTCTTCCCGCATTTGCCAGGGTCTATGTTAATTTATGTTACGTTACTAGAGATCAAGTGGAATATTAATGGGATAATGAAAGATTGCAGTATTGATGGCTGCGACAACAGCTTGGATTTGCTGAAGATGATATGACATGAAATATTAATGGAATATACCCTCTGGTTATTTAACGTAGCTATGGAGAATCACCATTTTTCAAAGGTAAATCATCACATGACATCTATAAATGGGCCGTTTTCCATGGCTATGTTAAATAACCAGAGGGTAAATGGAATGCTAATCTGCTTGGTGGTTTGGAACATGAATTTTATTTTTCCATATATTGGGAATAATACTCCCAACTGACGAAGTCCATCATTTTTTCAGAGGGGTAGGTTCAAACCACCAACCAGATAGTAAAAAAAAACCATCATTAACCATATAATAACCATATATTAACCATATATCAACCCACATTTTAGGGGTAGGGCTCAACCACCAAGCAGATTATCGTTGCTTTTTGTTGGGGTAGGTATCCACCGAGTCGATGATTTTGTTCCAGAAATCCACCTTACGACTGGTGATGTCGAGTCGTTGTTTTGGACACCTTTTTTAGCGGGATAATGATGGTATAATGGTGTAATAATTGTGATTTATTGGGGTTTAATAGGATTTTAAGAATATAGTGGGAAATCGATCATAAATAAATGGTGATGAATGGGATAATGATGGGATAATGGTGTAATGATAATGGTCATCATGGTGATTAATGATGATTAATGATGGTATCATGATGGTGATACCCTCTGGTAAATTAACAGTTTGCGAACTGGAAAATTGCCCATAGAAATAGATGGTTTCCTGAACTTAAAAATTGGTGGATTTTCCATATTTTTTGTATGTTTTAGCCAATTTTGAATGGTTTCACCAGAGATGTTTGGTGTATAAACCCCATGAATTATAGATACATGCACTATTAACCTAGTTTCCGACTTTGAAACCAGCTTGGCTACGTAGAGCATCTGACGTGGTGTAAACTACCAAAGAAAATGGGACTTTGTGGAATTTGAAATGGTGTCAGAAAGTAGTTGAAACACACCCCTGAAATGTAGCAAAGAACCTCAAGAAGAGGGTGTGGAAGATTTTACGACGTAGGGTTCCTTTTGAATTTTAGGGTTCCACTTTAATATCCTGTGGTGAAAAAGAAGTGATTAGCAAGAAATGTCGAGACATGCAAAAAGTGATTGGTTGGTGGTTTGGAACATTTTTTTATTTTTCCCTAATATATGGGATAATCCTTCCCATTGACTAATATTTTTCAAGAGGGGTTGAAACCAGCAACCAGATTATATTATATATACACATGTTTTTCCAGATACCCTCTGGTAATTTGTTACATAGCTACTGAAAATGGCCGTAGAAATAGTGGTTTTACCCATTAAAAATGCAGGATGGACATGCCTGCATTTTTCATCATGGCATCCAACATGAGGGATCCCAGGGATCCCAGGTTCGTAACGATGATTGTCATCTGTCAATAGATTTCAATACAGGCCAGCCCCTTGCAGTAGCGCATTTACATTGCTGGTTGGTGGTTTAGAACTGATTCTCATATTTTTCAAGATGGTGGAAACCACCAACCAGATTGATTTGCATCATATGCTAAAATATACAAATGAACATCAATCTGCTGTATATATCTATATATATATATATAAATATGTAGGCGGTTTATGCAGGTCCCTTACCGGATATCAGACTGTGTCAGAACTTACCAATCAAACCATTGATGTTTTTTATGGGAGCTTCAGCTTCCTACTTCGATGTGCATTACGCGAGTCCTTTGTGACTACCATACGGGATAACCGGATAACCTCTTACGGAATGTAGCCTAGTAATATGATGTAATATGAATGTAATAATGTGCATACTGCTTATTCAATTTTACATTATGTATATATACATATATATATATATGTATGTGCGTGTATATATATATATTTACAAGGACAGAAATATATAGTTCTGTATTATCTACGTGCTGCACGTAGGTCCCGCTTTCCCAACTACCATGCGAATGCACAAACTTCGACCAAATTCATAGGAAGTTTTTTCCAGTAAGCATGGTCACATCGTTTCCCATAACAGAGGATCGTCATCAATCCACACATAGGTGTTTTTTCCTTTTTTTTACATAGCTATGGAAAATGGTTCACTTACAGATGATTTATGATGACTTATCTTTTAAAATTGGTGACTTTCCATAGCTTCGTTGAATTGTCAGAGGGTTTTTTTTGCCCACGGTTGAATTGTAATCTCATCCATGATGGTAGGTCCCATGTTTTGACCATGGCTATGCAAAGACGGTGGTTTCCAATTGTCGGTTTAGAATACCCTATGGTAAATAAACATAGACCCTGAAAATGACCAGTTTTTAGTGGAAACTAATCTTCCAACCCCCATCTGCCAGGGTCTATGTTAATTTACTGGAGTTTTTTTTTTTTGAATGGGGCAACTGTCGATTTTTCATAGCTGCTTGTTGGTTTGGAACATGAATTTGATTTTTCCATATATATATATATTGGGAATGTCATCATCCCAACTGACTTTCACTCATATTTTTCAGAGGGGTAGCTCAACCACCAACCAGATTGCTAATTGAAAATGGGATACCCTCTGGTAAACATACAAAAAACTATGGTTAAAATCACCATTTTTCACGGGGTACCCGAACCTGGGAATTTCACATGGAAAATCACCAGGTTCCGGCCGATAAATATGGGATCTAACTGGGCCATAGCTTCGCCATGTGAAAGTACTGGAGGAGGGGCCCAGTTATTAGAAGTTTTATATCTTTGAGAACCCATCTATACAACTAGAAATTCTAGAAATCTGCCATAAGCTCATAAGCCATGGTTAATCAAATTATATGCCAGCTTAGCTATTTACTAGAAAACAAATAAAGTTATAGGTTATAAGGGTGTTATCCCAACTTATGAAGGTTTCATGGTTGTATATAAGTGATACCAATCTGCAACCTCAACTGCACCCCCCAAAGTAGGGGACCCCACCAAAGAGCTGTCTTGCCCAGGTTCATCGCATTGATGTGCATGATTATGTGCCTGTCCGACCCCCGGTCTTTTTTGAGCTTGAGATTCACGACGGGTCAAGTTGGTCAAGTTCAAGTTGGAGGGCCGTCTTTTTGTTAGTCCCTGGTAACTACAGTACAAAGTGGTGCCCCCAAGATAGCCAAGTTGGTTTATAGTTTATAACTCCAATAACTATGGTTTTTGTTGGTGATATATCTATACTATATATAGTATTCATGGTATTTAGAAACCAACAAACATAACTCCGGGGCACCACCTTGTAGGCGTTGTGTGTTTAAACCTATACGATCTTGAACGGGATTGTTACCCTCTGGTTATGACTAACATAGCCATGGAAAATGGCCCATTTATAGTAGATTTTCCCATTAAACCATAGGAACATGGTGATTTAATGGTGATTAATCCATGATTAATGGTGATTAATGGTGATTACCCTTTGGTTATGACTGACAGTTCGCCATGGTATAGATGGCCCTAATCGAAATAGATGGTTTACCGAACTTAAAAATGGGTGGATTTTCCATGGCGAACTGTGAGTCATAACCAGATTTTGTAATGGGATTGGCTGAAGGAACACGGTAGTCACAAAATCCGTGGTGATTTCCCCACGATTTCTCCCGTTGTAAGGTTCGGACCTTTAAGAAATCGCCCAATCCTTTGACACACATAACTAGGTCAATCTTAGATGGATACTTTATATAGTTCTTTAGTCCTTTGGGATTAATGGAAATATCTACTAACCAGCAAAGAATTTATTTTTTTGCAGGGTATCTAAGATTGGCAATGATAACTCACTTGGTGAATTCGATCGTTGACCCTCCGGTCAACGTTTACATAGCGAACTGGAAAACCAGCTTTTTTAATAGGTCAATCAACTATTTCTTTGGCAATGTTCAATAGCAAATTCTCAAATTACCAGATGTCATGGGGAATATAACTTCAGCGAATGGCTTGTTCTAAAGCACCAAACACAACTGAACGGCGGGCGCCTCAGCCTCACCCTTGTAGCAACCCTCCCAGAAATGCCAAGACGCTGGAAGGAATCCGGGAACTGCCATCCTGGAAAGTTGTTGTTCGGTATCTTTCTGGGTGTTACTACTCAACTGATCCGGTCCTGTTGATTGGTTATCAAAGACGATTGTGTGTACTTATTTGGTTTATTGGGGATTTTTTCCCACAATAGGGGTACATTTCAACTAACCAGAATAAGAGGATGGTATTTGGGCATGTTTCATGGCCAATTGTAAATCCGGGAGCCAGAGGAATGACACGATGAAGAACTACAAATAGACCCAATTATAATGCAATATGTGATCCTTAGACGATCATTTTAGTCATGTCAGCAGAGCATGAAGCAGGCCCCGGTGTTGTCGGGCATTCTTTTCCTGCAATTTGTAATTGTGCTATTTGGAGGACCCAAAGACCAGCTTTCACAGAATTGGATGCAGGGAAAGCATGGAATATGTGTTTTGGAGGTAGAAACTCTGGTCTCTTTCAATTTTTGGAACCATTCTGTTCAAGATTTTGCAAGCTTGTGCTGGGGTCATGGACTTAGTCAACTCGGTAGAATAGCAACTGGCTGATTCCAAGAGATCGGGGGGGTTATCCACATGTTACCCTCCGGTAATCAAGTCCGCTTTGGTAGGTGAATGCACCACGTTAATCCATTTTTATGCGGTATAGATAGACTATGATAGACTATCCAGCTGGACATGTGTCACACAATGTTTTCTGATTTGTCCGTTCACGTTGGTATTTCTGTTTAGCAGTAGTACTTAGTCTCGGCATTAAGTTTGTAATTGTGAGAGTTTGTGCCACTCTATCTATTTATATTAATTGATTTTCAACAGTGGCTACAGTAAGGTTTTTGGATTGGGGGCCTTTCACCCTATGGATCCAAATGCTTCAGAAGCTACTTACCCCCCTCACGAAAAACTGCTCCCTCAGAAAGTACTCTCATGCAATCTGACAATTGGCTATGGAAGCATGGCCTCTTTACTTACATGTTTTACCATGTTTAAGGATGATGGTCCTCCTTTATAACTAGGTCATCTATGGATATCTATTGTGTATGGAAATAAAAACCATTCAGATAAGCTGGTTTTTCAACCGACAAACATAGCTACAATTCCTCACCTTGTTGAAGGGGCTTTCTTTATGCACTCCTTTGAGGCTGAACTATGCAGACCGATACAACATTTCAGCCCCTTGAAAAAGCGGGTTGGGGCACCTTTTTGTTTTTCCGACCTGCAGGATCCGGTTTTCCGAATTTCCACAAGATGAAGGATGTTTACAATCATAAAGGGTGGTGTTTACATTACTAGATGACCATGAATAATAAGCCATTAAGCCATGGTTTGACATTACTAGATGACCAATAGCTGACATTAATCTGGGTAACTTATAACGACCTCACTATAATTTCAATGAAATGGTGGATCCTGTTTAAGGTGGTAACTGTTATATAGTTATATGATTTGTTATGTTCCCAATGGACAGATCCACCTTTTTTGGGGAATCTACAGGAAATATGATGGATTAAGAAACTGGTGGGAGACCTGAAACTGGTGGATTAACCAAGGGACTTGGGGTACCATCTGATCGACCAAGCCAGAACTGGAGGCTAACTGGGGCTAAAAAAAAGCGATTATTCTACAATGGATATATCTAGATCAATATCTGGTGGGTGGTTTGGAACATTTGGAGTATTTTCCATATATCGGGAATAATAATCCCAACTGACTAATGTTTTCAAGATTGTTAAAACCACCAACCAGTTATAGTTGGGTTGAACACAAGCAAGGAAAATCATAAAGTGGGGGGTGAGCCCCCACTTTGTACGTATGAAATTTGGAGGTGTTTCAGAGAGGTCAGGAAAACCCCGAAAGTTCTTTGTATCCACGTATAGCTGAGGCAGTTTGACAGCGGGGTGAACCATTTTGATTCATACTCATCTTCGATATGTGTACCCTCTGGTAAACATACAAAAAACTTTGGAAAATCACAATTTTCAATGAGTAAATCCACTATAAATCACCATGTTCAATAGCTATGTCAGCTATGTTAAATTACCAGAGGGTAGTATGGAGATGCAGGTGTATTCTGAAACTTGCGGTCTTCAATCCAAGTGACAAAAACATGAGCTCAAGTTGGAGGCGTATCGAATTAGGTTTGACAATTTACCATCCAAATTTTAGCAATGTGTTTCTCAACTAAAAGTATAGTTACCCTCTGGTTATTTAACATAGCCATGGAAAATGGTTGATTTTCCCAGCTATAAAGCTCCATTTATAAGGAATTTTCCATGGCTACGTTAAATAACCAGATGGTATATATATATATACCATGGTATTTCTATCTTCTTTCTCCTAAAAGGCAAAAACGGGAAGATGTTCCCTCGAGAACATGAACTGTTCATGTTCATGTTTGAAATTGGAAATCAACGTCCTGTGGATGGAAGAAATCCTGCACCACCTTGGATGGTTGAAACCCTATAATAATCCTATATAATTCTATAACTAGTGGGATAGACCACCTGTCAACTGGTGCAGGATTTCTTCCATCCACTGTATTTCAGCTTTGCTAGCACAATCCAGCACCCTGTTGAAAACTTCGGCAAGGGTCCTGAAGAACAAAGCAACATACAGCAACATACCGCCGCTTCTCAAACAATTTCCGAATGATTTTCCGATTGATAGAGGAAGTTTTTTCCAACCGCGATTGGATTTAGACATCAAACGTCGGACAGGTTGAAGACAGCAATTCGCCGATATTCGCCGTCTCGGTGAATCGTGGTTCATCCCATCAAAATTTGGGTGGTATTTTCAGACCCATTTCAACAAAACGATGCAATGTGGAACTAGGGATGTTCGAAACATCATGTTAGGTCGGTCAACAATAGATTTATCACTGGAAGCCGCGTTATCCCATCATATCTCTATTTTATTCCATGAATATCATGAAAAATGTGCACTGCAACTGGCTTCGCTGGCTTCCAAGTTCTCCCGACAGCGCGGTTCCCCCTGAAGGTGGCTATTATTAAGATTAGCCAGGAGAGGGGGTATGACAAGCGCCTGTCACCCGGTGGAAGCGAGTTGGGTCGAGTGCGGATGGCGATGGAAGCTGATGGAAACCTGCAGGAAATGATGAAAACTTTCATTGTTCACAGTTTTTTGGATGATGGGAACATTTACGGGAAAAGCCTATATTTGATGGTAAAAACCATGGTTTCCGGTTAAGATTTTCCCTTAAACCAATCCATTGAATTGTGGATGTTCATGGTTGTCATATCGATGTCAGTTTCGTAGAGGGTTATCCAGTTTTAACATACTGTAGTTCACAACCGAAATCCAGGAACGTCGGAAGTCGCGGTAAACCTTGAGTCATCGTGGTAGTCTAAGGATGTGTCTGTTGGCTACGCAGAAATACCCGAAGAGTCACCCATGGGTTCGGGGGTGGAATCCCCATTTTTTGGTTTTTGGGGCTGTTGAATAATTACTACAATGTGGGGCCCCCGTTGGATAGCGTTCAGTTGGTGAACATAACTAACATTTCACTAGGGTGTATAGTAGGTGATATATCTATAGTTAGATGAGGCTATAAACCAACTTATAACTAGGGGGCCTCACATTGTAGGGGGATGGGAACAAGATAGCTATGGTGGGACTACCAGCTACCTTATTCGGTATCATCAAACATGGCATGCTGGAAGATCCCACATGTAGCTCGATGATGTCCCGATAAACCTGAATTTAGGGGATTTTCCACCTAGTCAATGGGAATTCCAGGATCCTAAGATAGAGGTACTGTACCATAGAAAGCCATATTTTGGGGATATATCCCCTTACATAGCCCTTACGTAGGCCTTATATATGGTAAGTACCTCCAATTTAGGTAATTTAGGTACCTGAAGTGGCCATTGAGCTAGCCACGTTTGCCAGCGGATTTCCAAGCATGGTTTCCAAGCATGATCCCTATTAAATCACCATTTCTAGTGGATTATCCTCCTGTGGAACATCAGCATTTTTACTGGATAAATATGGATAAATCAACTTTCAACTATAAATGTGGTTTTTCATCAGCATTTTTAATGGTTTCTTCCATTTCTTTTAGAAACTGACATCATTTGCCCGGACTAAAACTGCTTGGATGTCTGGTCCTGAGGTTCTTGGGAGGGCTTCTGGCTGCCCAAGGGATCCAAGGGGCCGTGTGCAAAAAGTCAGTTTTATGAACCAGCCTGTATATACAATTGGGGTTATATCCATAGTTTTCATGGGATGTATAGATCCATCCTGCCCTGTTTATAAAGCAACAAACATAACTGGGGAAGGGTACCCCCTGTACAACTTTACCTCAAAAAGCGAAGTTGAAGCCGGAAAGATCCCCTGAGGCAAGGATTCATTCAGTCGGCCGTGTATTTTGGTTTGCTACCTGGCAATGCTCCTTGGACCTGACGACGGTGTCGACGGATGGCGGATGAGGGTGAAACCCCAGCTATGGCCGCATGGATAGTTTCTAGAATATGTTAACCACCTTTCATAGCTGTTAGGTGTTTGAAAGTTAGAAATTTCATACCTATGTTACTACGGAACACCAGTCGTTTTAAGACCTATGTTCATAGCTGTTAGTTCATAGCTGGTTTCTAGAATATGTTAGCCTTTAAGTTCTTATGAAAGGCTAACCAGCTATGAATCTTGGCGCAGTCTACCATCTGGTAAACGAACATAAGTATGGAAAATCACCATTTTAGATGGGTAAATCAACTATAAATGGCAATTTTGAATAATTAGCTATGTTAGTTTACCAGAGGGTAGGGCTAGCCACGTTTGCCAGAGGGTATATGTGGGAATGATTTCCAAGCATGGTTTCCAAGCATGATCCCTATTAAATCACCATTTCTAGTGGATTTTCCTATGAGTTTACCAGAGGGTGTGTTTAAGGTCGACCATGAAACACTGGGTGTTGTTCTGTTCAGCTTGTTCCGCTGAGTTGGCATTTGGACACCTGGCTTCTCCGGATGTGTTGGGAGCCTTCAACACGCTGCTAGTGGCGCCTTGGCCACCGAAAAGGTGCCCAAGAAGACAATGGAGATGTGATGCGATATGCGACCTATTCTGGCTGGTGGTTTGGAACATGTTTTATTTTTCCATATTGTGAATAATCATCCCAACTGACTTTCATATTTTTCAGAGGGGTTGAAACCACCTTGAGAATAGGAGATGCCCACAAATAGCAAGTTTCATGGGGAAACTGCTGATAAACCAATGGATTTAGAGGTATCCGATTTTCAGACAAAGCTATTCGGGATTGCTATAAACCACATTGTAGCAACTCTATTGTGACGACTGGTTGTTCAATGCTATTTTGTTCCCTCTCTTACTGGGTAAACAAGGTTCCTCATCACCTTTGGGGTATGGCAAATTCATGATGTACAACATGTTACAACTATTATTCAACCAATGAGTCATGTTTAACTCTATGCAAAATAGATCTTAAACAGGATCTTGAAATCACCCACGCTTTCGGGATTTTGCTGGTAAAAGGGCTAACCCGCCAACCAATGTTTTTCGGCGGGAACTTCCCATCAAGGCATGCATTTGCTGGTCCTTTGCTACCGTCTTGACACCGCCGCTTGCTTCGCAAAAAAAGGGTCATCCTAATTAGGTGCTATACACAGGGATAGTATGTTATATGTTGGTATGAGAGACCAAACATGTGTATAGTAGTATAGTAACATATAGCAACATATCACGAAAGGTAGCTCCAGAGGGGCTACCTTGAGTTTTACTTTACGAAGTAAAGGGGAGGGCGGCCAGCCCCGTTACCTGATTCTTCAGGAGATTGCTAGTCATTTTAGTACCCCCC
>Ga0126342_10022888_pt1 | contig 10270 bp, 7 predicted proteins | sample Cyp1metagenome_FD_92528 | JGI IMG/M metagenome (GOLD analysis project Ga0126342, IMG submission 92528) | Coral microbial communities from Lord Howe Island, Old Settlement Bay, Australia - Cyphastrea 1 metagenome | ecosystem: Host-associated > Invertebrates > Cnidaria > Coral ... | reverse complement strand
GAATTCGGAAAACATAACGTGCATAGTCTTTGGCGCATGAATTCGGAAAACATAACGTGCATAGTCATCAAATGTCCAGTTGTAGTTTTCTGCATGTGAATAGCAGTGTACACACACACATGTGATGCTACGTTAGGGATGCGGTGGGGCGGGTTAGCAATGTGACTGCACATACGAACATGTACTTGATGCTTTGCCATAAATTAGAATTTGTTTCTTGCACTTGCACACGTTGTTGATGCTCCGCTGTACTATCGTCTCTGGCACTTGCACACGTGCTTGAATTGAAACCTTCTCTTAATAGCTCTCCAGCCTAATAATCTCCAGATTCGTCCAGAGATGAAATGATCCACGGAGGTTGCTGTGAGAGCAAAGTCAACTTCGCAGTGAAGTCGCGCATGGCTAAGCCACAGTCCTCTGCGGTGACCACGCGGTTTGTTGTGTTCAATCCTAAGGCGTTAGGAGAACATCAGCTGCCGGGATCTCTGTCAAAACAGCCCATTGCATACAGGCAAATCAACAAGTAAAAAACCAAAGAAAACTCAGAACTACAAAAACGCAACGAAAATTAGGCTGCCACTGACAAAGAAGAACAATTTTGGAGCACGTCCAACATCGACTTTGGAGAACGTAAGCAATGTAAAAGGGTTGCCAATTCTGAAGTGCCAGTGGCGCGACTACACGCGCAATGTCGCACCGGGAGGCATGTTTCTACCTATAAACGTGTTTGACATGTTTCACACAACAAATAAGGAGGATGACCCGTGGGTGACCAACTGTTCCAACTGCTCCAATTGTTCCAAAAACACAACTTCCATCATGCCCAGGAACAACAGCCAGCCGTTGTGAATGCGGCCAATCAGACCAGGCGATTTTCAAAGAATTGGGCGATGGCCATCAGCAAGGCAGTTTTCCCGAGGCGGAGCGGCAGTCGTGTTGAAGTCCAAGTTGAATGAGGAATAGCCAGTCGTGTAGTGTTGAATATGTCTGGGATAATTAGGGATATATGTACCTATTTTTTTGTATATATTTGCATATGTTTGTCATGATTGTGGTATATTTGTTTTATGTATTTTATTGGCATTTGGTGCGCAGGTGATTGAAAGACAATAGCCGTGCTTCCAAGAATTGGATACCCAAAAATTCATCCACTGGTAAATTTTCTCAAGTACCGTATACAATATCCTTATTTCATGATTGGGGTATTGTTTGGGATATCATTGGAAACACCTTGGGAATATCAATGGGGAACTGGGGTTGCCTTAGTGGGGGATACACACACCCTTAAAATCCAACGGATGGTCATCATGTTTCTTAAATGTGGCCGTTCAATTGTGGGTTTATACCTCACGGTCAGTGTTGTCAAACTCAAATACTGTAATCAGAGCACACTGGATAACATATGTTTTACTGCACCTATACACTCAAAAAACGGATGTAGGCACACAATATATTATTGAATATATGATATATTATATAATATATGATATATTTTTGAATCTACTTTAATACAATATAACATAATCTAATTTAATATAATATAATAAAATATAGCATGATAAAAGATAATAAACTATACCAAAATAATATAATATGATAAAAGATAATAGTGTATTGAATATAAAGTAAAACAAAATTTAACATAAGATAATATAGCCTAACCTAATATAATATAATATAATATGATTTAATTTCATATGATGCATATATATATATATGTATAAAGGATATACCTATGTTTGCTACATACATGCATACACACATATACATACATATTTGTTTACACAATGGACACCCCAGGTGTCTAATACGAACTTGGCTTTGAGTGGCTATTCCATCATAGTCCTGAAGACTCCCAATATCAAACTTCCGGATCTTGCCCATCATCCATGATGGAAGATTCACCAACATTTAGCCCTTAAATGGAGGTAAATATACCATGCATGGAGCAGACGCCTGGATAAGGTAACATCATGGTCGACTCATGTTGACTCTGGTGCCGAGGCCATTTCGCATTGTGGAAGACGTTCATTCAGTTCCTAGGCTCAAAATGAATTCCGCAGTTTCCACATCTGCCACACCTGACTGATTGAGGTCCTTGTTCTCCTCAACAGTGTTATCAAAATCCGAAGAGTTATTTAGTATGCAACCCAGTCACAGATTGGACATTACATACCACTTCATTCAGACTAATCACTTACCTCAAACACCACCACACCCTGTTTTTCATTGTTTTTCTATCAGTCATCTAACCGCTCTATTCATGCTGAGGGACCAGGTCAGTGGCTATCTAAAGGGGCTCCATTTCAGGTTACGGTTGCAGCCCAGTGTAGGCAAATGATAGCCACAAGGTTGGAAAATTGGCGATTCTACCTCTTTATTTGTGAGATTTTACCATATTTTACCAACCCAAACGTGCCAGGGGTGTTGGGAGCAACCCTGAGTTGCCTTTCTGACACCTTGCCGCCTTGCCGGCCTGAGATATTTTCTCCGGCTTCAACGAGGGGGAGATGTCTCAGTGCATCGAGTCCAGCATCCACTTGAGTTCCGCCTGCGCCGGTTGCTTCGCTGCTAGTGGCAAGTTACCTGGCTGATGGTTTTTTGCAAGGCGATGGAACGCTTGGAAGACATTGGAAGTTCCAAAACTACAGCTGACACATTTCACTGAAAATGTCGTATGCAATAATGCAATACCCAAAAATTGTTGGCTTAGTAACTCTTAGTAGCCTTCGTAGGGAAATTGTGATGCTGGATTTTGATGTAGACATGCGTCCCCCTGGAATCTCAATTCCCCTCGGGCGCCCACTGCGGTAGGAAATCTTCACTGCTAGAGGGGTTAACTCCCAACGGGGTCCATCGGTGTTGTGACTTGACATACAATGCTATAGTCATGAAATTCTATACAATTCCCCGTTCCCCCCCTACATGTTTTTCTGGATAATTACAATAATGAAAATTTGAGCATCGGGAGAACATAACTAAATCATGATTAGGCTACTCATCCAACATGGCAAGTTTGGAGGACAGGGAAAGGAATAGGTGCCTAATAAGGTTCAAAACCATAAATGTTGATTGGGGCACTAACAAGGACATATGCCTTAGTAGCAGCCTAACAATTTTTATATCACTCTTTTGGTATGAATTCTTATTAGGTCGCTAACAATGTTTCCTGACCTTATTTGAGAGGTCAGGTGAGTGCCGGGCACAGAAACAGCACACAGTGGAGCCAATTCCTTGAATATGATGTAGGGGAGTACGGGGATGCATAGAAGTTCATGTTTGGTAAGTCAGATGTAACAAAAATTGATCTGCACTGACTTCTGATTATATTTGTTTATCGTATGCATATGACATCAGTATTTTTTGCCATCCATGGCCTGGCACTCAGGTATGGCTTTGTGAATTGCAAAGTAGAGTGTTTGATCTCCTGGTGCAGCAAATCCTGCCCCTTGATGGCATGGATTTGCGAACATGTGAGATTTGATGATGGGGTTGCAAACTCTTTCTTTGGCCAACGAATGGGAGGTTCTATAGGCAATCAGCGGGTTTCTTCTTCTTGGCATTTGAGACACTTCAGGGGTGGTGAGCATGACTGCATGACCGAAGGCACTGGTTGTGGCGCCGACTCATCAGGGGATATTTTTTTGTGCCAGTTGTTGTCCCTTTCAGGGACTGCTTCAAAATCTTGCTGTCGGCCTCATCATCATGCCACTCCAGACAAACAAACACTGTCACTGGCATGGGTGCCGGAGATCGCAGGTGGCAGAATCCTTTACTTTCTATCCTATTCGTGATGATTGATTTGTAATGCTCCACTTGACCAACTTTTTTGTGATCCGTGGCTTCATCAGAAATATGATCTCAAGTTGGGATGTTGGCAACCAATGACATCCAATGACTACATATGGAAAGTCCGTTTATCGATAATCTATACTGTGTTGATGGTTGATGGTGACAAATGGGGATATTCCAGAGTTTCTTGTTTGTTTACGATCAATGGGGATAAGCTACGCAACCAAATGGTGACAAATGGGGATGATGTTTTTAAGGATGCTTGCTGCACCAGGTTTGGAGTGCACGGCTGGGGCCAAAGAGGAGCTTCGAAACTGCGTGGGAGGCGACACACCTCAAACGGAGCCATGCGAATGAGTCGCGGATGTCTCTGAAAATGGGCTATGTATATAGATAGATAGATGTATATATATATACTGTTTAAATATAATTATATATATATATGTGTGTGTTATATTATATATATGCATGTATGACTCAATGACCATATATGCCTTCCGAAAAAAAACAACATCGCCATCATGGGTAAATCATCGAACTAAATGGGCCATTTTCCATGGCTATGTTAAGTCACCAGAGGCTACAGTTTGTAACTATGCTATCTGGTGTAAACCGCCAATTTATTGCAATCTTAATGGGGAACCTGGGGAAAATGATGACGAACTTCGGTGGCAAAATGGCCATCATGCAGGCGCTGACTGTTTCAACGAATGGTTCACCCTCTGGTAATCAAACAGCAATGGAAAGAAACATCCCAACTTGATGATTTGCGATGAACAACCTGGATGACTAGTTCGTGAATTTCCCAGCCATATTTGATGACACCAGGCCAGAGGGTTCTGTAGTCTCGATGGCCCGATCTACACGCAAATGCAGTGCTGAAGGGCACCAAAATTGCCAGGGTTCGGGTTTGAAAAAGATTTGGGAAATTTTGGGAAGCTCCCAAAATCCACTACTTGATCATTTTTTCCATATGAATCTGAAAGGTCCAAGAAAATGAAGGTACATCCCTCGTTTTCGGACAAACCCTTTAACTTTGGCCAGGCCAAGTATCAAGTCTTAACAGCCAAGCGTGCGACGCAAAAAGGGTGAACCGCTAGGCATTTGTGACCTGCCCCACTGGGCGCAGATGGTGAAACCAATTTGCCACATTTTCCACAATCACAGTCCACAATCTACCATGCACTGTACACTGATCCAATTTTGCTATAGAACCTGCAAGACCGTGAAAACAGCCTGCAAGACTTTGGAGACTGTTTGCAAGACAGTTTAGCTTGTGGACTCTACTGTGCCCATCAGTGTCCCAACAGCTTGTGGCTATAATTACGACAATTACGACATTCTGGACACACCAATATGAAGACGTCCCGGCCAGTACTTTTTGGTGACGCTGACGCTATCCCCACCAACTCGAGCACAGGTGCCCGGAATCACGAGATTTTTGGTCATATCCCAATGGGGTATTGTCTTTTTTGAATATGTTTCACGATCATTTGTTGATTTTTTTTTGGAATTAGGATTATTTTTGTTAATTATTATATATTTATGATTATTTATGTTGGATTATAACATGGATTACATGATGGATGCGATTTTTTATGCGACTTTCAGGTGCCTAGCGCATGTGTCGCGCCGGCAAGGCATGGCAAGGCAGCCGGACATAGACAGGCACCGCCAGAATGGTGATGGTGGTTGCATACGAAGACAGCATGATACAGCATGTATATACTATATCTCTATTAATTAGTATATTTACATATATAGTATACCTAATCTCTATTAATTAGTATATTAGCAATACTATACTATACCAGGTCAGCATACACATGTATGTATCTCTCTCTCTCTCTCTCAGGCTGACTTGGTGAGGGCGATGGACAGAGAGAGAGAGAGAGATCTATCTCACTGTGTATGTGGGCGCATGGGAGTTTCTTCCATGTGTATGACATAAAGAAGTCCTACTACTCTTATTTTGCCCACTGTGTGGCAAGATCATTAATTAGTCAGTTTCAAGGCGTGGACTGCTGTTGAATGGCAGTGTTCTTTTCGAAGATCACTTTTGGGTTTTGTTTACACAACAGAACTTCATCCTTCCACGCACGCGCACACACAGACATGGCATCATGACATTTTGGCAAACAAATTTGAAGCCACTTTCGAGTGCCGGTTCCTCCAGGCTTGGGCAGATGAGAGTGAAGTCCGAGGCTGAGAGGACGATGATCCCAATATTTGTGGAATGGGAAGCATGTTGAAACATGTTTTTTCACTAGCGATGTTTCTTAAAGGTTCCCTTTCTCGCCCGGAATGCTGGAAACTTGGAATGCGCTTTGGTCATCTTGTGTGGACAAACTCATCTCTACCAGCGAAGGAATGCGTTCAGAATCTGGATGTGAAAACCTGGTGCTGATGGGCTTCGCTGAAAGAAATGACCAAAAGCCAATGCTTGGAAAATGAGGGGAGGATGAGACTGGCCCCCATTGGAAAAGATTATCCTATATTTACATATATTTTATTTACTAACATTTCTTTGACCGGGTTGAAGCTACTAACCAGCTGTGTTCGCCGGAAAGTTTTTCCGAAGTTACAAGTAGATGGAACTCGCATGTGGCCACAGGCTCATCGAAGCTCATTGAAACCTTTCAAGATCGCACGCACCAAGGGAAACGAACACAAATACATACAAATACAAACAACATCAAACAATGCTAAGGCCAAACGGGGACATTAAAAGATATTTTTCACCACCTCCTTTGTGTGAGCTCCAAGACTCTACGCGGGGACACGTCTGCATGAGGCCATGCCATGCTCTGTTTGCGTTCCGTGGCTCTAGGATCAACAGGCCAGGAACAAAGTTCACTGGATCAAATTTAGTGTAAATAGTCTTCAAGGCCAAGTTGTCGCAACTTGAGGCGGGCTTACAGCGGGAACATGTGGGAACAGTGGAAGGGCATCACTGAGCCGTGCCCGCCGCATCTTCCAAACCCATGACTCCCGAAATAATTTAAGCCAATATACTGATAGTTGGATGAGTGGCCATGGGTAAGTGCAACAACAGAGCATGATCTGATTTTGTTCTATCTTGGGAGTTGATTATCGTGCCAAATTTGATGTGCAAACTTAATCATTCTGGGACCTTCCAGACTCATATGGAGAGCTAAAAATGAAAACGAAATCCTAGATTTAGATACATTTGGTTGGGTACTACATGGTACGGGGGCCGTTTTGACTTGGAATCATGACATTCATGTGAAGGGATTCCTGACTAGGTCTTGAGTCACTATGGGGTTCAACCGCATGTACCTTCATCAATCAAACAAGGAAATTGGAAATTCACCATTTATAGGTTTCCCATTAAAGCCCTATTTACCGGTAGAGTGGATTTCCAATTGCCATGTTTGATCGCCAGAAGCTTGGCTGTTTCGGGATTTGTTCCTGGTGGTTCTCCCGACCAATCCCCCATCTTTAGGGCCCACACTTTGGCAATCGGCGCAATCGGCGCAATCGGCGCAATCTTCGTGCCAAGATAGGACAAAGATAACATAAGATAACCAGATATAAGATGATATGAGTAGATACTGTTTTTGGTTTTATATCAGATGCCCATTGATGATACAAGTATACGTATATAATTATATAATCCCCCTTTTAATATCGCTTATAAATTGACGCCACCCGGGGGGCGGGACCCATTTCTTATTGGGTCCCGTCCCCCACGTTAAAATCAAAAATGAAAATTGCTTATAAATTGCCGTCTTTTGCGATAACGGGTTTGGGAAGATCCCTACTTGAAACTGTCATTTTATAAACCTCCCCTTTTTCTGGGGGCTATAAAATGACAACATGCGGTATCTCCTCAGGAGAAAACATGAGGGGCGGGGTCAGCACTTACTTTGCAAATCTTTGCAATATAAACAAATTCTTTTGATAATTACAAGTTTTACCAGCACAAACTGAGAAAAACATACCCGGAGAAATCAGGTTTGCACAGTTTTTGTTCCTATAAGATGCCCTGGAGGTGCCTTATAGAATGACCGTTTGTCACCTTCAATTCTATCTGACACCAAATTAGTATAAATTAGTAGAATTTCCACTCCCACCTTATAAAATGGAGTTTGCAGTCCTCATAACCCAACATATAATATGAACTCAAGGGTTGTAAGAGATTTTTATGCGATTTTGGTAACCATGATACCGCAATTTATAAGCTTGTCGTTTTCTTTATAAAATGCTAATTGTTATTCCCCTATATTGCTGTGGGTTGGATAATTGCCACTTTAAAAAACTTTTGGTGCCATGGATCTCTCATTTCATAAGGACTTTCTAATTAGAAGGGGGATATTATATATATATATGCTTGGACAATCTTGGACAGTTGCGCATGAGCGCAGAAACTTGCCCAGCGCCCCTATCATAGGTGATATTTCCATGGCGTTCGGAGCTGAGATTTTGTCGGAGGGATTTGGTCATGTCCTGGCCTTGGGTCCATAGATACCAGCATTACCGCACAAGGCGGTAGCGGAAGTTTCAAAAATAGGAAACCTATAGGAGAAGTTGGTTGTTGGATGGCAGAGCGAACCCACTGATGGACTGAAAGGTGGTTGGAGTTGTGTTTTTTGGAGTGGTTACAATGGTTGCAGTGATCACCTGATCAGTCACCCCACCCACAACTGCTAAATGTAGTGTGGTGTAGTGCAGCTGTAGTTGTAGTTGTAGTGTAGTGGAGTTGTAGCTGTGGTGTAGTGTAATTCATTAGTGTAGTGTAGTTGCAGTGACTTTTGTGGTGGTGTAATGAGTGTAGTGTAATGTAATGTAGGGTAGTGTAGTGTAGCCTAGTGTAGTGTAGTGTAAAGTAGCGTAGTTGTAGCTGTAGTTGTACCTGTAGTTGTAGCTGTATTGTAGTTAGTGTATGGTGGTGTGGTGTGACGTGACGCGGCGTGGCGTGGTGTGGTGTAGTGTGTGTACTGTAATTATTGTAGTGTAGTGTAGTATCGTGTAGTGTAATATGGTGTAGTGTAGCGTGGTGTAGTGTAGTGTAGCGTAGTTAGTGTAGCGTAGTAGTGTAATTGACTGTAGTGTAGTGGAGTGTAGTGTAGTGCAGTGTGATATAGTGTAGTTGTAGTTGTAGTTGTAGTGTGGTGTAGTGAAGTGTAGTCTAGTGTAGTTGAGTGTAGTGTAGTGCAGTGTGATATAGTGTAGTTGTAGTTGTAGTTGTAGTGCGGCGTAGTGAAATGTAGTCTAGTGTAGTTGAGTGTAGTGAAGTGAAGTGGAGTGTAGTGTAATTAGTGTAGTGTAGTGTAGTTGTAATTGTAGTTGTAGTTGTTGTTGCACTTGTAGTTGTAGCTGTGTAGTGTAGAGCAGTGTAGTGTATTGTAATGTAGTGTAGTGTAGCGAAGTGAGGTGTAGTGTAATTGAGTGTAGTGTAGTGTAGTGCAATGTAGTTAGTGTAGTGTAGTGTAATGTCGTGTAGTTGTAGTTGTGGTTGTGGTTGTAGTGTAGTGTAATGTAATGTAGTGGAGCGTACTGTAGTGTAGTGGTGGTTGTAGTTGAAACTCCTACGAAACCCTCACGGACGTTGTGCTCCCTTTTGACAAGGTGCACAATCCCCTGCGCCTGCCACGCAAAAACTTATCTGAACTTTCAAAAGTGGTCCGGGCATGTTGTGTTTTTCGCATTTTGACTTGGAAATATTGACTTGGAAATGTGCTTCGCGCCACAACGGCGTGCACTTTTTCGACATCTCAACTTCCAAAAGTGGTCCGAGCATGTGGCATTTTTAACATTTTGACTTGGAAATGTGCTTCGCGCCACAACGGCGTGCACTTTTTCAACATCTCAACTTCCAAAAGTGCTCCGGCCTTGATATGTTTTGTATATTTTGACTTGGAAATGCGCTTCGCGCCACAGCGGCGTCCACTTTTTCGACATCTCAACTTCCAAAAGTGGTCCGAGCATGTGACATTTTTAACATTTTGACTTGGAAATGTGCTTCGCGCCACAACCGCGTGCACTTTTTCGACATCTCAACTTCCAAAAGTGGTCCGAGCATGTGGCATTTTTAACATTTTGACTTGGAAATGTGCTTCGCGCCACAACGGCATGCACTTTTCGGCATCTCAACTTCCAAAAGTGGTCCGAGCATGTGGCATTTTTAACATTTTGACTTGGAAATGTGCTTCGCGCCACAACGGCGTGCGCTTTTTCGGCATCTCAACTTCCAAAAGTGGTCCGAGCATGTGGCATTTTTAACATTTTGACTTGGAAATGTGCTTCGTGCCACAACGGCGTGCAATTTTGCATCTCTCATCTGGCCAGATGGCTCCGCACCCGCCGCTTTAGGGAGCCTACTTTTCAACCCTGCGGAGCCACAAATCATTGGTAAAACACAGTGTTTCGCGACTTTCCTACCTTTTCGCGCACCTGCATCTTCTTTCTTCTAACTCTTTCTCTTCTCTGATCTTCTCTCTTCTTCTTTTCTCCT
>Ga0126342_10022887_pt1 | contig 10270 bp, 11 predicted proteins | sample Cyp1metagenome_FD_92528 | JGI IMG/M metagenome (GOLD analysis project Ga0126342, IMG submission 92528) | Coral microbial communities from Lord Howe Island, Old Settlement Bay, Australia - Cyphastrea 1 metagenome | ecosystem: Host-associated > Invertebrates > Cnidaria > Coral ... | reverse complement strand
CCACTCCCACCACGGATGCAAACTAAGCAACCTATCCCTGGGCTGACCGCAGCCACGTGTCTGCGGAATGCAGAAAGCAAGAATGAATGTGGATTCACCTGAATGGAGGATTGCATGTCACTGGTTTGATGTTGGATATGTCTGGTGGATACTTATACATTTCACAATATATATATACAGTGTTTATATGTATATATATATATTCTGCACATATTGTGTATACTGCATATGCATGTTTTTGTTTTTGGAGTCAAGTTTGTTGACTCAATTTCAGTCCATCCAAGTCCATCTAGCTCTTGAGTTGAGGAGACTGCTCTTGCCTCTCTGACTGCATTGGCAGCACAGGTGGGCTGTGAATTGGAGGATTCAGCTGAATTGTTTCGTGAAGTTTCAAGGCTGTTGCTGTCATTACTCGCAGTTCTTGACAGGCGTTGGCGTCTCCTGATCCGCAGGTGGATTTTAGTTTCCATTTCTGTGCATTGCAAAGACAAGTGGAAAAGGACAACACGTTTGGTTCCCCCGCTGTGCAGGAGCGGTTGCAAATTCTTGACATACTTCAGCAGGCGTTGAAGCAGGTGGCATTGGAATGACTTGTCGGACTTTGGCGCCCTGTATTTTTTGGAAGAGACCGCTCATTTCATCTCGTTCCTGGTGCAGGTCGTTGGCAGCGGCCCAGAGTTAGACTTGGCATTGAGCACAAGATGGCCATTGTGACTTGCTCAGCTCAGCTGCTTCTGATACTTTTAGATTGAAAGAAATGATGAAATGATGTCCATTTTGTTAAATTTTTGTTGGTTGTTTTGTTTTCCCACTAGCTTCCAATTTAGTTCAGAGCTACTTGGCCCATGACCAGTTCGAGTGCTAGTTCCATCAGGTGGGGAGTGCTCCATGTTGCGATGGACGCCTTTGGTGGCTGAGTTAGACTCAGTGTCCAGCTTGCGACCATGTCAAGGAGTAGATGGATAGAAAAAAAACACAACACATCAAAAGCCCGCACACAACCATAGCATGTTTTTTCGTCTTTGTTTATGTTTGTTTCAAGTCAAAAAAATGCAACAAGCTCTTTTCACAGAGGTTCGATTTACTTAATCTTCTGGCAAGTTGGCAACTGGCCAGCTGTGGTGTCAGGCCAGGTATACCTGGATTATGTCCTTTGACCAATCCAGTTGTCACGGCAAGAAAAGGGAGCGATGCACGACCTGCCAGGCATTTTAGCTGTGCCACTGAAACAGCAAGATTGCGTCATTCGGGGCCTGGCAAGAATTTCTCACGCAGAAACAAGTAACCACGCAACCGAGGAGTTGTGAGTCACAACGGTACGCCAGGCACACCAAGAGTTGCCCTGCAATGTATAGGAAATCCAGCTCCGACGGGTTGACGAAGAGCGCTTTCGTAGCTCTTGTGCACGAAATGACACGCAGAATCGTTTCAGGAAACATCACATTTGCGCAAAACACGCAGGCTTAGTCTGATAATCATTTGCTTACAGACTGTTCCCCTTCCACCTTCGTCCGTGTGGGCTGCTCAAATTGCGAAAAAGACTTTCCTAGAACCAATATGTCCCTAGACGCAACGGACCACAGCATGAAAAGGTTTAAACATAGTAGGGGAACATTATCCACAAACGGCACGTAATGACAACTTCAAAACATGGGGTCAATATATCTCCATGGCTCACAATCATGTCAATTTTGTGCTCCAGAGCCGGCGTTTCGCACCTAACGGTTTCCAACTTCTCACTCGGATGTGTGCCAGCAGTAAGCAGTTTGGAATTCCTGTGCCTGTGATATTTTTCAGCGACATGCGCGCCCACATTTCAAATGGAAGGTTTCTTTATGCGTTCTGGTGCTATGCGGCATGTTAGCTACACCCGGAAACGAAGTTCAGGGCGCTGGAGATTGTACTGTTGAATTCGTCTATAGACACGTTCGTTTGGACGTCTTTCCAAGTGATAATTGCAGATATTATATTTCCAGACCGGGGTTACACCTTTGGAAATACGAAATTGTAAAAAGCAACGGAAAAGGACCACCTTGTCCTTCCGGTTGCATCATATCAAACATGTTTACCCTCGCAGGATCATGTACCCAAATGTTTTGCATAACAGACGGACAACAGCGACCGGTCGAAAACCTGAGGGTTGTGGAGCTCGCAATTTCTTTGCCAATATAATGAGCTGTTTTGTCCATTCATGAGCGGCATGGCCTGAAAATCATATATCGTGGAACAAACGCAACAATCAGACTGTATATGATTGTAAAAAATGACGCGCGCGTGCTTCAAAAGTTCTGTTATGAGACCAACAGGTATGTAGCGCGTTTGCTTTTGAGTCGTCGTATTGCTATACGTAGCTTTTCCAATCAGCCAATAGATCCTGCTAAAAGAATTCCGGTTGTTCGAATGCAAATAATTGCTCCGTCATGTCTGCAAATTCATCTGCCGGAGGTTGTGCTGCCCGGGCTTGTGGGACAATTTCAGGGGTGTGACTCTTCAACAAGTGCGACTTTCTTTGTTTCATCGACAAATTCATCAATCAGTTACTCACCCAATCAATCAATCCATCAATCAATCAATCAATCGATCAATCAGTCAATGATTCCATCAATCAATCACCCAATCACTCCATCAATCACTCCATCAATCAGTCAATCACTCCATCAATCAATCAATCAATCAGTCAATCAATCACCCCATCAATCAATCACTCCATCAATCAATCAATCAATCACTCCATCAATCAATCAATCAATCAACCAACCAACCAATCAATCAATCAATCAATCAATCAATCAATCACTCCATCAATCAACCAATCACTCCATCAATCAATCAATCAATCAACCAATCAATCAATCAATCACTCCATCAAGTAATCAATCAATCAATCAATCAATCACTCACTCACTCCATCAATCAATCAATCCATCAATCAATCACTCCATCAATCAATCAATCACTCCATCAATCAATCAATCACGCAATCAATCAATCATCCAATCAATCAATCCATCAATCAATGAATCAATCAATCAATCACTCCATCAATCACTCCATCAATCAATCACTCCATCAATCAATCAATCAATCACTCCACCAATCAATCAATCAATCAATCAATCACGCAATCAATCAATCCATCAATCAATCAATCCATCAATCAATGAATCAATCAATCACTCCATCAATCAATCAATCAATCCATCAATCAGTCAATGATTCCATCAATCAATCACCCAATCACTCCATCAATCAATCAATCAATCAATCCATCAATCAATCACTCCATCAATCAATCAATCACTCCATCAATCAATCAATCAATCAATCCATCAATCAATCAATCACTCCATCAATCAATCAATCACTCCGTCAATCAATCAATCAATCAATCAATCAATCACGCAATCAATTAATCAATCCATCAATTAATCAATCCATCAATCAATGAATCAATTATTCATTCATTCAATCAATCACAAATTAATGCTTTATATTTTTTACGATCACAAGGAATTTGCTGACATTCCAGACCACGTTAGTGGAACGCACCGACCGACAATTGCCAATGACACCCATCGAAGAGAAATTATGTCAAATTTCTGTCCAGGGTTGGCGCATTTGAAGGAATTCACAACTAAGACTGCCGGCCCGGTAAACATTTAGCAACCGCGCGGTATTTTCGGTTTCAGGAAAAATTATAGGCTGGAAACGCACTTCGGAACGGAAATTTTGTTTGTAGACAAAGCGACTGCGGACGTCACCTTGGAGTGGCTTGTGAGATTGGATTTCTCTAAAATTTTCGTTCGGCTTTCATCGCTTTCGTTGTGGATTTGTTGCCACGGTTTGAAATTACAAGTGCTTGTTAAGTCCCACGTGATTGCGAACATGAACGAAAATGGGCCATGGCGAACGTGAACGAACCTTGTTCAGTGGCTGGCTTTGATTTGCCTGCATGGGTGCAATGCCCTTATTGGATTTTGATTGGCCGATGATGCATCCGTGAAAACCGTGATGGAAACATGAATTCTGTCAAATTCATTGTTCCCCACCTGCCAGGTGAGGGTTGTTAGATTTTATCAGAGCGCATGCCCGCCGCCTCTTCTTCCTCCTCCTCCTCCTCGACTAGCTGTCCTCCTCGCCCTCCTCCTCGCCTCCGCCTCTTCCACCTCGACTTCCGCCTTGCCAACCTTGCCAACTCGTCGCCAAGCTCTTCGCCAACTTCCCAGCTCAGTGCGCACTGCTGGACCTCAACCGGGGACCTTCCCAGCTCAGTGAGCACCGCTGGACCTCAACCTGGGACCCGCCGAGCTCAGTGAACACCGCTGGACCTCAACCTGGGACCTGCCGAGTTCAGTGAGCACCGCTGGCCCTCAAAGGGGACCTTCCCAGCTCAGTGTGCACCGCTGGACCTCAACCTGGAACCTTCCCAGCTCAGTGTGCACCGCTGGACCTCAACCTGGGATTTTCCGAGCTCAGTGTGCAGCGCTGGACCTCAACGGCCAGATAGAATGCCAGAAGATGTGCCAGATAGAACGACAGATAGAATGCCAGAAGATATGCCAGATAAAATGACATAAGATATACCAGATAGAGTGCCAGAAAATATGCCAGATAGAATGTTAGAACATATGCCAGATAGAATGCCAGAAGGTACGCCAGATAGAATGCCAGATAAAATGTCAGAAAGAATGCCAGAAGATATGCCAGATAGAATGTCAGATAGAATGCCAGAAGATATGCCAGATAAAATACCATAAGATATGCCATATAGAGTGCCAGAAGATATGCCAGATAGAATGTTAGAAAATATGCCAGATAGAATGCCAGAAGGTATGCCAGATAGAATGCCAGATAAAGTGTCAGATATGCCAGATAGAATGCTAGATGGAATGCCAGAAGATATGCCAGGTAGAATGCCAGAAAATATGCCAGATAGAATGGCAGATGGAATGCCAGAAGAAATGCCAGCACATCTGCCAGGAGATATGCCTGGTAGAATGCCAGAAGGCCAGAAGATATGTTAGATAGAATGCCAGAAGATATGCCAGAAGATATGTTAGATAGAATGCCAGAAGATTTGCCAGTAACAAATCGATAAATGTCATGGTGGGGATCACACGAAGTAAAACGAGACCAAAGTAAAGGGCTGCAACGAAAAGACCGCGTTTAATCATCTTTAATTATGTTTTATTATGTGTCAATACGACAGCAGGAAAGGTTTGAAACGAAAGGGTAAGGTTGAAACGAAAGGACCGGGTTGAAATGAAAGGACGGGGGGGAAATGAAAAGGACAAAATTGACAGAAAAAGGAAGGAATTGAAATAACATGGGGAACTGACATGTAAAGGAAATAGCTGACGAACAAAGAACAAAATTCAGACGAAAAGGACGAAAGAGATGGATACGTCGAAAGGAAAAAGGAAAGCGTTGAAACTCACAATTTCACAGAATTTCGGCCTTCCTTCTCTCTTACACAACAGGATGTTAAACACATGAACAACTCGAGCATGTTTGGGGAAACACATGACGCCGCGAGACCATATTTTCAGGGTATGAACGCAGTGGAGTTGAGGTTCTAATAGTTTTCTGTTTTATAACGTAATTTGTACTGTCGCATTACCGTACAGAACGCCATGCCCCTTTTTGTCCCACACACGAATGTTGAGTCGATTTTTGAAAGACCTTCAACATATGAGTGCAGCGGGCACGCTCGGACATTCAAAAGCAAACAACCCCTCGTTTACACAAAAAATCGTTTAATATACCACGTTTTCACCATGTTTTCCCTACAACAACACGTGCAACATATGAACGCAATTGACATGTTAAGTCATAGATAAACACATACCCCTTCCCTGAGCAGAGTCGAGCAGAAAGGAGGGCAGCGTAGCGCAACCGAACTTGGCCAAAGGCAGCACCCGCTGCCGAGCACAACCATGTATAATCGTTTAGTTTGAATTGATTTGGTCATCGCTTGGTCTCACTTGCGCTGTGTGCCGCGTTTCAACATCAACCATTTGCATTTTTTGATGTCACTTGCATTTGCGCCGCCGCATTTTTGATCCTACGTTTCAACACTTTTTGCCCGCAGTCATTGCTAGGCCTCAACATCTTGCACTTTCGCTCTTGCGGGTCCAACTTGTTTTTCCAGTGCGTAGTTGATTCCACCCTTCACTTTCCTTCACTTGTGCTGGGTGGGTGCTTCGGTTGGAAATGTTTCACTTGTGTTTTTTTTTTTTTGCACCGGGGCCTACGTTTCAACATCTTTCACTGCCACCTTCGCGTTTTCATGACATTTGTTTTTAATTCCGCTGCTTTGTGCTAGACGCTACACTTGCAAAATGCACATTTTCGTGATTCCTTGCGGTAGATTTTGTCACCTGTTGTCGGTTTTCACTTGCCTCTTCTTGCGCCGGCGCTGCGCTTCAACACCTTTATTTGCGAGCCTATGCTGGTCCTGACGCTTCAATTTCTTTACCTTGTAACTCATGCTGTGTTTTGACATCGTGCACATACACTGGCGCCCAAGGACCAGCAGATTTGGTTCGACACTTCAACTTCCGTACTTGTACTTGACAGACTTGACGCATTTTGATGCTAAACTTCAATATCGTTCACCCGCTCATTGACTTGGTGTTCATGCTGCCCTTCAACATCTTTAGCTTGCATACGCGCAAACGTGCTTCTACGTTTGAGTTTCTTTAGTTTGCTTTGCTGATACGCTTCAACGTTGTTCATGCGCATTTTCACCTGCGTTTCATGCCGCGCTTCAACATCTCACACTTGCACACATGCAAACCTCAGACTTGATTGTGCACTCTCGTTCTTCGATGCTTTCCTCTGTCGCTACGCTTCAACACCCCGTCTCCAGTATGAAACCATTGGAAAAAATCGAAACGGAAAAGAAAGGGTTGAAAGGAAAGGTTGGGAAGGAAACGATTGAAAGGGAACGATAGGTTAGCAGCATTCATGAATATACGTAGAACCAATTTTTCGAGATTTTGCCTACTAGGCGCGCGGGTAGCAAACGCTCAGTGCGCAATGGGGTGCGCAAGTGGAATGCGCATGTGCGCGCGCAGGGGTTGAAAAGTGAACGTACAAGGGCGCAGGTGAATGCGCAAATTTGCGAGTGGGGTATTCGAGTGAACACGCAAGTGCGCGAGCAGAGTGCGCGGGTCAACGTGTTACTGCGCACTTTTAAGGTCATATTTGGCAAAATATATGACTTAGAAAATGAACATGTTTTGTTGTGCAATTGGTAAATCTATTGCGTGCATTGGTTGTGCACATTGCGTATCTTGACCCCGGGCGTTCGATCACATTTCGCACCTTGGGTCGCGCACATTGCGCACCTTGACCGCGCACATTGCACAGTCTGAAGTCCATATGCACGTTCGTATGTTCAATTTTGATTTTTGGGGCTTAGTGAGTTTTGCATAATCCTTGTTTACGCACACTTGGATTCTGAAAAACGATAGGGTAAAAGGAGAAAACAAGGTATCGCCGCTGATAGCGACCCTGGGCCTTTCATCACCACATTCATACATGCTTGTCTCCAATGTCCCACGTTTTGCATGTTTTCTTTCATATTGGAAATTTGATGAAATTTGCACACATGCATTTTGCACCATTTTTTGCATAGGGGCATGTGCATCACGTGCAATTTGCAGTGCAATGGCGATCCACGCCTCTCTTTTTTCTGCGGTGTCATATTTTCGGACACTTATCCTCGATGCTTTGCAGGTCTTTTGGCAAATGCATTTGCCACATTCATTTTCTGATTCCAGCGAAACTGAAAGGATCGCACGTACTGCTCAAGCCGTGCAGCATCTCTTGTCCCCAATCCTTCATGAGTGCTCAACTCTTTGGGCACATACTTTTTCAGATGGCGCCACCCCTGATCGAGCAATTGTGTTCCAGTGAGCTTTCGTTTGCCTTTCACTTGACCATCTCACTGACCTGCATCTTCACATGGACCACGTTGCGAAATGGCAGGCGAAATTTTCCGCACTCCGACCGCCAAAACTTGGCACCAACCCTATGTCCACCGTAGCGCGCACATCCGATGCAACTTCAAACCAGCGTCAACATGCCCCACCCCACCCAACCCCTATCAACTGATGTCGGTAAAAGCAAGAATAAAGAAACACTGACGGAGAAAACATGCCACCATGCCCAGCTAAAATGCAACCAACAAGTTGTGGAACGAAAACTTGCCGTCTGAGAGCCTGACCTGGTAGAGCAGCAGACTTTGAAGATATTGCTATCGGGTCGCTATTAGAGGCGGTAGCAAAAACAAACATGTTGAGGCCAGAGGAAGCAACGATGAAGGGAAACTTTAAGACAAAAGCGGCACGGTTGAAACAAGGGCGGGGTTGAGACGAAACGAACCGGGTTGAAACGAACAAGGAAAAAATTGAAAACAAAAGACACGGTCGAGTCGAAACGACAGGGTTGAAATGAAAGGACGTGGTGGAAACGAAACGAACAAAGTTTACGCAAAAAGGGAGGGAGGGAAAGAACGTGGGGAACTGACATGTAAAGGAAATATCTGACACGAAAACAAAATTCAGACAAACAAACGAGAGCGATTGATACGTCGAAAGCGAAAAGGAACGCGCGGAGACAACCATTTTCACATAATTTAAAACCCTCATTTCCCTTACGCAACCGGACGTTGAATACATGAACGGACTGACATGTTGAATCACTTTTGCTGCTTCACCCGCCCCAGCCCCTAGAAAACAATACGTTGAGCAAATCAAGAAATTGGCATCTTCACTCACGTTTGGATAAGTATTACCACCGCAAGACTCGCAAGATATTTCCGGGGTATGAACGCAGTGGACAGGTTGAGTTTCCAATAGTTTCAGCCATGTAACGGAATTTTCCGCCCTTCGCGTTCCCGTACAAACGCTGTGTCCATCTTTAGTTCACAAACGAACAAAGCTGCCATGTTGAGTCAATTTTGAACTTGACCCCCTCACAATCTACAAAACAATATGTTGAAAGCGATGAAAACAGTTGACATGTATACATGTTGAGTCATTTTTTTTGTTGTTTCGACCCTCCACAACACGACGTTCAACATAAGAATGCCGTGGGCACGCTCGGATACAACAAATCGTTGAAAATAGGAAAAACGTTGCCATGCTGAGTCATTGTCAGGAACGCGCCACCCTTCCCTTACAAATGCAGCATATGAACGCAATTGACATGTCAAGTCACCAAAAAACGCCCCTCCTCCGAGCAGAGTCGGGCAGAACGGAGGGCAGCCTAGCGCAACCGAATTTAGCCAAAGGCAGGAAATTGCGCCCGCTGCCGAGCACAACCATGTATAGTTATGTTGTTTGAATTATTTTGAGTTGATTTTGTTTTTCATTCGTGCTCTCACTTGCATTGTGTGCGATGTTTCAACATCAACCATTTGGACTTCCTTCCACCTTTCCTGTTGGTGGGGAGCTATGCATTTCAAAATATTCCACTTGCACTTGCACCACATACCTCGTCCTATGTTTCAACACCTTTTCCCCTGTTTGTGATTAGGTCTCAAAATTCTTCATTTGCACCGCTTCACCTGCAACTGCCGTTACGGTTCAAAACCATTCACCTGCACATGCTTGATTCCACGTTTCAGTTTCCTACCCTTGTATTAGGTGCTCTGCGTGCACATGTGTTTTTTCGCATTTGTGCACTAGGGGTTGCGCTTCAACATCTGGCACCTCCGCTTTCAATAGTAAACCGTGCTGTTCAATTTCGTCCATTTGCACTTGATGCTGTTTTGTCACTTCTCACGAAAGGTAGCGCCAGCTACCTGAATTCTCCATGCTTCAGCACAAGCATAGGGGGTATTGGGGGGCCAGCCCAGGTCAAACGTGGAATTCTCGCCGTTATGTATCGGATATCAATTATAAGGCCCCCCCCCTAAAATGGTCATGGGTTCAATTCCCACGGGTGACGCGGTCACGGGCCCCCACATTAGAGGCACACCCTCCATAAGGGAGATGTCCCTGTAGTCCAGCATAATTGGTTTGCTTCAGCCTCAATAACAGTTGCTGCAAGGGGTCTTAAAAAGGGTTTTTAAATAAACCCCTTTTCGTGCATCATTTCACACTGCACAAGACACCGTATCATGCAGTCATGCTCTGGATAAAATCATCTTAGACTGCGCAAAAAACGTTTTTGGTGTATCATCTTAGGGGCGCAGCATTTTGACACCACTCCTCTCCCACTACACTACCTTTCGTCCGCCTCCGCCTGCTCTCAAGTT
>Ga0126342_10022886_pt1 | contig 10271 bp, 8 predicted proteins | sample Cyp1metagenome_FD_92528 | JGI IMG/M metagenome (GOLD analysis project Ga0126342, IMG submission 92528) | Coral microbial communities from Lord Howe Island, Old Settlement Bay, Australia - Cyphastrea 1 metagenome | ecosystem: Host-associated > Invertebrates > Cnidaria > Coral ... | reverse complement strand
TAGCAAGAAGAATGCGTAGCACCATGCACGGTACATTAAGAATTAGTAGATTATGGGGCACTATCTCTAAGACGACATATCAGGTGGGTGTGTGACATATCCGGAGATAAGGATTAGAAAGGCCACAGTCATAATACGTAAAAATGAGCTAAATGTAAGAATCTTAATGCGTTTTCTTCCAAAAAAATATGCGCTAAAGAAAAAAATAAGAAAACAGAAGAAAATTAAGAAAAAATAAGAAAAAATAGGAAAAATTAAGAAAAAAAAAGAAAAAAGAAGAAAAAAGAAGGAAAATGGTAGTTTCGCAAAAATTAAGAGTGATTAGTGCTATGCATGCTTTTTTCCTCCCTGACAACGAAGACAGCGTCATTTTGTCGCCAGACGACGCCATTGCGGTCAGGTCTTCGGGTCTTTGCCCGTTGTTTTGCGGAGGAACCCGCTGACAGCGTGCCCGCTATATATCAGCTGCCTATATGATTCAGCGCGTGCCCGCTCAGCTTCTCGCGCTCTTGATTCTGCGGCGCGATCCCGCTGATTCTTCTGCGGCTTCCGGACCTTCAGGCTCTGACAGCTGACAGCCTTTGTGCTTTCTTCTTTTCTTGCGTTTTTTCCGTGGAACAACAGGCTTGGCGTTTGCCCCTGCAGCTGCCAACAGAGCGTCATCTGAATAGTCCACTTCCTCTTTCACAGTTGCTGCCGCAGAAAGTTCCGCTTTTGCGTGCGTTGCTTCTGGATCAGGTCTCTCATGGGACCTTGGGATTGGCAGCTCTTTGGTGGCCTCTCTTTCTGTCTCTTTTTTCTTTTGCGCGGTTTGAACCGCTTCCTTGTTGCCAGAGGGCAGCGCAGCTTCGTTGCTGCTACTTGGCGGCGCCGGCGCCGCTGGCGGTGGAGGAGATGCTGGGGATGTTGGGCTGGGTGGTGTCGGCATCTCTGCCTCAGTGGGGCTTGTTGCTGTGGCTCCGCCCCCTTTAGGATTTGCGGCCAGCGCCGCTGCCAGGTCACCTTGCAAGGCTTCTTGCACTCGCTGTCTCAGTTTTTCAAAAGCATCCGCGGGTCTTGTCGGAAAAGGTCTGTTGTAATAGTCCCATGCTAAAGGACCACCCCAGCACCCAGATCCCTTGCCATCGCCGGTGCTATTGCGGTCCTTGCCGCTTCCTTTTTGCAAGGTGCGCGTGGCGGACTTGCCGCTGTGGTCGTCCTTGCCGGAACTTGCTGATTTAAAGGAGCTGGAACGAGTACAGCTGATTTAGCCTCTTCTTCATCCTCCGGTTTTTCGTCCACTTTCTCCAAGTCGCTCCAGGCGCGCCATGCCGCTTCCACGTCAGCATGGTCACTGCATGCATCGTCCCAGCTAACGTCCCAGCCAACCCATCCTTGGGACCACTGCTGCACGCGCGGGTCTCTGGATGACGCCCGCTGTTCCCGCTTTGCTTTGCGGATTGCCTTGGCTGCAGCGCTTCGCCGCTCGTCTCGTGGGCCTTCTACGTGCTTCCACCCATGAAAATCGTTCCTAGTGTTCCATACCCATCCTTTTTTGTAAGGGCCTTGCTCGGATGGAGCCGCTCCCGTTGCGGATCCACCCGCTCCCACTGCGGATGGACCCGCTCCCTCTGCAGATCTACCTTCTCCACCTGCTGGGGTCTCTGTTCTCATTGGGGAAGTCGGCCGTGCTGGACTGCGGCTACGCCCGCTGCGTCTAGCTGCTGGGGCTGGTGACGGTGACGGGTCTGGGCTCCTGTCGCGCTGGGAGCGTCTTGTCCAACGCGTGCTGCTGCTAGACAACGGGCTGCGTGTGTCCCGGCGCTGCTCCCCATTGCTTTGGTTCCTCCTTGCCATCTCTGCAGCTTGATGGTCCGACCAACGGGTTCCCCGCTCGTCGTCCCATGCGGTGCTGTCGCGGTCATACCCGCTCTGATCCCACTCGCGCCTCCTATCATCCTGCCATGCTGCAGGCCAGGAACCAGAAACGTTCTCCTGGTCCCATGATCCCCCGTCAGACCTCCATTCGTCTTGGCGGGTCTGCCCGCTACTCCAACGAGCCTGGCTATGCTGCCCATGTTCAGATGTCCAATCGTTTTGGCAGCCATGCCAGCTACTCCAATCTTCTTGGCTGTGCTGCCAATTTCCAGATCCCCAATCCCTATCGCGGCCCTGGCCGCTACTCCAATCTTCTTGGCTGTGCTGCCAATTTCCGGATCCCCAATCCCTATCGCGGCCCTGGCCGCAACTCCAATCTTCTTGGCGGTGCTGCCCGCTGCCAGATCGCCACTCGTCTTCGTCTTCGCGGCGCTGCCCGCTGCCGCTACTCCATCCCCACCACGGCATGGCGCGCGCCGTTGGAAAAAAATGGGTGCTACCTGTATACCCTTTATAAACCAGGGAATATAAATATATATATATATATATTATATATAATATAAATATGATATATATAATATAATATATATATATATATATATAAATTATATAAATATTTATATATATATTTATAGCGGTGGAAGAGTAACTTTGACTTGAGGAAGTATCTTAAGCTTAGTGAACATATATGACCTTATGATGCTTAATCTTGGTGAAGAGTTGCAAAATATCTCGGGGGTATGGAAAACAAAATGGTCTGTGCCATATGCTAACTTCTACATGACCGTGTGGTGGGCCTCCTTGTTCTGGTTTGCTTACCAGTGAAAAATATGCGCAAATACTCCTACTGGAGCATTCCTTTGAGTTGAAAAAAATCCCGGAGGAAAACATAACAACCAGAAGTCCATTCAAAAAAACATTTACTTTTGGCTCTGCTGTAACAACGGCACCTGCGACCGTGATGTTTCCAAAGATGTATCCTTCAACATGATCACGATGCTGATGATGATGATGATGATGGTGATGGAGATGGAGATGATGATGATGATGGTGATGATGATGATGATGGCGATGACGATGTTGATGATGTTGGTGATGATGATGATGATTATGCTGATGATCATCATCATCATGATGGTGAAGAGGGGAAAAGAAAGAGGGTGATGATGGTGGTGATGATTCTGCTGATCATGCGGATGACAACTCTGATGATGATGGTGACGATAATGATTGATGATGATTGTGATTACGATGATGATGATGATGACGATGATGATGATGACGGTAATGATGATGGTGGTGGTGGTGATGATGGCGACGACGGCGGCGACGAGAACCAACACGAAGGCGAGGATGATGATGATGATGATGAGGATGATGATGATGATGATGATGATGATGATGATGATGATGACGGTGATGGCGAGGAGGAAAGGATGATCATGGTGATGATGATAGTGACGATGATGATGATAATGATGATAATGATGATGATGATGGTGATGATGGCGATGATGATGATGATGATGATGGTGATGACGATGATGATGACGATGATGAGGAGGAGGAGGAGGAGAGGATGATGATGAAGGACAACAACAAACAGACGAAGATTTTGCTGATGGAGAATATTAAAGATAGAAGGCGACACAAACTGGGCACGAAAAGATTTTACAAACATCACATGAGGAATGGCATGCTCCAAGCCCGAGCGTAGAAGCTTGATTTGTAACCGAAACGAACTTTGAAAATAACGCAGGCTTGTTCACATCGGAAGCAAGAGTGACTTCAACGCTTTCGTGACATTAGATATAGCCTCTAATGGCTCAAACCTCCAACGTTTGTCTTCTTACCTTGTTTCAAATCTGTGACTAGGCCACTGTTTCAAATCTGTGATGGTGCCAGGCCACTGTTTGGTCTTGCGAAATTTAAAGACTCCGGGATCCGGGTTCAGCTTAGCGAACCGAGCCACTGTTCTCAGAATGATGCTGAATTCACACTGTTGAATTCATTCGGAAACCATGCTGAAAGATGCTGAAAGCCAAGCAAAGAGACATCAATCTGAGTCAGAAGCAACCCTAGAGCTGCGGCTAGAGCCACTACTAGAACTACTTCTGCTGCTGCTAGTGCTACTTGAGCTCCTGCTTTCATGAGAGCCCAGTGAAGACTGTGGTGAAACAGCTGAAGCTACCTTTGCAGCGGTCTTAGAACTAGACGCGGATGCTGCGCCGCTTCCGCACTCCGTCGCGGCTGCTGCTGCAGATAGAACTTCTGCTTTCCTGTTTTTTGGACCCTTATGTTTTGCCGCTGCTTTCTTGCATGGAGCCTTGGCCTTTGCTTGATTTTTTGCTTTCGCTTTACTTTTTGCTTTGGCCTGGGGATGGGCCTTGTTTTCTGCATCAGGCGTTTCCGCTGCATCAAGCTCTTCATCAGTGGCGGGTTTTCCACTGGGTGGCGTCAATGCAGACAGCCTTATGTCCAAGATTGCCTGTGGCAAGACATCAGATGACTGCAGATACGCGGACGTGTGGTACCGCTTCCTTGTGTGATGCGGGGCCAAGAGACACCATGTTTGAAGTGTTCGTTTCGCTTCCTGCTTGGTTTGTTCCGTAGGTCCAGCCATCATGGCACGGGTACAGCCAGTTCGTTCACTCAAACGATGAAAGGGGCAATTTGCCTGCCATTGGCCATGTGGAGGCCTTTTTTCTGGACCTGTGAATGTGAACCGAAAAGGTCCCCAGTCAAAAGAATCCGGATGCGTTTCCGTTACTTTTTCTTGGCAGCGGGCCTTCTTCGCCGCTGGAAACGCAGAGTCAGAAGGCTGCGCAAGCCGCTTTGGTGGCGGAAGCTCCGCTGCTTCTGCTGCTGCTTCCGTGGGTTCAGAGGGTTTGGGCAGACTTGGTTCTGCCTCCTTCTCGCTCTCGGAAGATATGCTTTTTGCTGCGGAGAAAGAAGCAGGAGCAAGGCTGGGGCTATAAGCTAAGGAAGGCGCATCTCTGTCTTCTCCGCTCTCCACATCCTCCTCAGGCACAAAAGAAATACTCTCGATAGAATCGAGATCTGAAAAAATACCATCTGCACAATCATCGTCATGCCCTGGACATAAAGCAAGCATTTTTTGCATGGGATCTGCGTCACCGCTTTGTGTCAATTGGATCTGGGGGTTCAAGAAATTCTGCGGGGCCACATCTAATTCCAACTGTACAGCTGCGGGTTGGTCCGCTGCATCTTGAATTTGCAATAATTGACAAGGCTCTTCTGGAAGCCGGCCATCACTGGTACCTTCCAAAAGCTGTCCGTAATATTTCTCGAGCTGTCCATGATGAAGTTCTGCCAAGCACCCTTGATCAAACAGGCTTTCAGAAGCGCACAGCGCTTTTAAATACGCAATATTTTCTTTGCTTTGACTTTGCAACGTGTACATGTAGAAGACCCTGTGCAAAGATCTTGCAGTCACTGGCGGCAGAAGCTTCTTCTTAGCCCTGTCCTTTGGTCCCCGCTGCAGGTTCCAACCCCTGTGCTGTAATATTTGCAACAGCTCCCAACTGCTACACTCCTCAAGGTCCTCTACTGGCAGCGCAGCAAGCTCAGCCGCTGGTTTGAAACCTCTCTGAGGCCGTTTCACTGTATACATGTGTTTCAGATGGAGGGCGCCTTGTGCGGTCAAGGACCACAAGGATGCATCTGAAGTGGTTTGTCGCTTTTCAATAGCACCTGCAGCGTGCAATTCTTGCAGAGCCGTGTGACTTTCTGATTTCTCTACTGGCTCCTCCACTCGAATGCATTGCTCGTGCGAGCATTGCGGGAAGGCATTTTTCAAGACAAAACTCTTCAGCAAAGAAGAGGCCTCTGCGGAAACTTCCGCATTTTGCAAAACAAAGACAAGTTGAGAATCATGAGCCCATTGTCTCATAGACTCTTTCAAACCATCGAAGTCTTGGGAAGGTTGGCTCCCTGCAAGTGTTCCGGACAAAAGGCTCAAAACGCTGACTTCGTGCGAAATGCCGCAAGCAGCGTCAGGGTCGACGCAGACACACAAACGGCCTTCGCCGCCTTGAGCTGATGTCAACATGGCAGCTCTATGTATTGTAACGCATATGTCCGTTGGCTGCAGCTGCTTGGATCCCGCCGCTGGCAAAGCAACACCTTTCAGATGAGCAAGGCGGCTGTGCACAAGCCGGACAAACACCACATTCTGCATCGGGCTGTCAGCAAATTCAGCTTCGACAAGATTAGCTGGTGGTGCGAAAGGAGAAGCAACCAAAGCCTGGGCCTGAGAAGCTGGAGCATCAGCAGCAACGCATGCAATTGGCTGCATAATGTAAGGCTCTGCTTGGATCTGCAAAGGATGCGCGGCAGGAGGCAGAGCAGAAGTCTGCTCAATTCCTGGGCGCCGCTCTAAAGAATCCTTCAACCCTGTGAGCCGCAAACCAATGTGAGAGAAACTATATAAGCTTCCCCGAATCAGCTTGCTTTGCAAATGATGCGCCATTGCATGCAGTTCCATATTCTCCAGAGACCACCTCTGATTCTTTGATGTCCACCGAAGCTTCTGCATTGCGGCTGACACCCGCTGCTGCTTTTTCGCTTTTCTTCTTGCTCGTTCTTGGCAAATTGCCTTTGTCTTTGTATATTGCGATGCTGGGTCCATGGAATATAATATGGACGCAAGCACGCCCCATTTCATTCGGACTTCGAATTTGCGGCCCTCCGCTTCTTGCCACAAAACATGGTTGCTTATCCCGCATTTTTTCGCAAAGATATCTGGATTTGTGCTGAATTGTTTGAAAATTTCCAGCAGTCTCGGCAGTGCTTCTGGGCCTTCAAGAATTGCCCGGATCTCGGCAATCCGGAGCCGGCAGCTGATGTACGGAGCAGTCAGCTTTCCTCGGTGTACGGCGTGCATGTTTGTAATTGCATGATCTGCTTCTTGCACGCGTTCCACGACAGGAATGAACCGCAGGCCATAGACAATGGGACTTAATGTTGGGAGGTCACCCAATGGCGTGCCACAGATGAAGGCTTCCAACTCTTGTCTTCCCGGGGTGCCTTTCCTGAAGCATTTCAATGTCAGTCTGTGGTGTAGAGCATGCAAGTCATCCGCTGGGTTGGTCGTGCTGTCCGCTGTTTCGTCAAATTGAATAAGGGCATCTTGGGCGATCTGCTGAGCAACGCTCCTTTTGCAATTCAACGCGGCCAACTTCCAAGGAAAAGTTTCCCAGCATTGCAATTTCTGCCGCAGGTACGCTACAATGAATGCTTTCCCGCAAGAAAATTCTGTCAAAGCGGCACTTATTTCCGCTTCATCTGTGCATTGGTTGTGTTGCAGTAAGTCTTGCGTATACTCATCTGACCACGCGTCCAACCGCTTCCAAACCTCACCGCTGGCAAAGTCCATGGACCTTTGTCCAGCCAAGGGACATGGACCATAGCTACTATAGCCATCCCCCTCGCCTGCTTTGAAACCAGCCTCTCGCCGGAATGCGTCCAAAAGTTCTCCTGCTTGCGTGTCATCGTTCTTGTCTGGATCTTGACTTGACATGCCATTTGTTGGGCAATGTCTTCGTTTGTGCTGCAGCCACGGGTGACAGGAGCATCCCTCAGACCATGCGGCCAAATCCGCGGGGAATCTGTTCAAGGCCAACAGCATGCGTGTGTAGAGCCACCACGCTTCAGATTTTATTGCGGAAGTCAACGCAGGCATTTGCAAATCCGCGTCCTCCTCCATGGGTCCCCTATGCCTCGCTCTTTGGCCTGCGGCAGCATCGCCCGCTCTTCCCTCTTCTTTAGAGAATTTGTCAGCGTCCCAAGTGATTTGCAACATGTTCTTTCTTTCCAAAAGACGAGGCAGAACCTTTTGAATGGTACCCCATCTCCAAGTAGCTGATCTTTCAACACCTGTCTCTAAAAGTCGTTGAAAATGTTGCCAAGGAGTGCCCAGCAACAGCTTGCCAATGTATTGTTTCCGCAAGTGTCCGCTGTGGAGTAAAGCAGCCATAGCTCTGAAACCTACAAACCACTCCCCGTATTTTTGCAGACTTGTATGAAGGTCCTGGCACAGGTTGTGACAAATGTGCAGCATTCCTGGACTAGGCAGGGCGTTAGGAAATAAAAAATTGCTCTCTGCGCCCGCCTCACCTGCAAAGCATTGCGCCAGCACATCTTCTTCTGTTTGCAAGCAGCCGTTCTGCATGTAGGCCGGCAAAACCTGCTTCCATGCAAAGCCTTCTTCAAGCTGGGCGAAGCCGAGTTCAGTCCCCATGTCGGTGCATATCCCAAGCACTCGGGTCATCACCCGCTGAGCCAAATTCTGACTGTGCGTTTCCGCTAAAAATTTCTTGACAATACAAATCAACTTTTGTTCAAGGCTGGAACCTTGTGGCCCACTTCCCAAGCCAAGTGGAATCTGGCAATGTCTTAAGATTGCGTCTTGAATTGCAAGGCCTGCTTCGTGCCTCTCTTGCACCAAGTTCCATAGTGAACCATTGCTTGCCTGCAAGACTGATTCTGAGGACTGCTCCTGCTCCTGCGCTATAGAAACAAGTGCAGCAGCTGAATCTTGCAGCAGTTCGGCAGCAGCCACGCAAGAGGAAAGCTTGCCAGGCGGGATGATTCGCATTTGTGTCAGCAACCAATCTGTTCCTGCCTGCGGGGAAGAATCCGCCCACAAGAAAACACACAAATCAGAAGATGCAGGATTGAAAGATACATGTGTGTTTTCCATCCAAGCCGCAAATCTCTCCTTCCAAAACCCGCACAGCGCAGCGTCAATGCGAATCTGCGCGCGGCTGATCACGGCAGGCGATGGTATTCCTGGGTCTTCGCCAAGGTCGGACAAAGTATTTGGCCCGCTCCGGCATTGCAAAAGATGGCGGAAAATTTCCGCTAATTTTGATCTGTCTCGAACCCCCATGGCAGCACACAGCGCGTGCAACAATTCTTCTGGGCCAAAATCTGATCTAGAAAGGCGCTTATTGTTTCCTGCAAAGCTGTCTAGCCGCATCACTTTCTCCTCCAACATCATTTGCAACTCTTGGCGCGTCTCATCAGTGGCTTGCGGCAAAATTCTGCCGCTCCAAGAACGCAAAAAACTTGCAAGCTCCTTCGCATCAGTGGGCCGGAATCTGAGCTCTCTGGCCTCCTCTTCGCTGCGTTTCCGCTTTTGGTCCGCTCTTGCGTGATCCACCCATTCTGCGGGGGGAAAGCCGCCCAAAGTTTTTTGAAACGCTATATGCAAAGGCTCGTGTGCTCCCCTTTTCCCCAAATCACCTCCATTCAAAACAATTGCCCTCCATGCGCCTTTCGCAATCAAGTGACACAACAATATTGGTACCCGAAGCGCCATGGGTTTCTGCAAGAAAACCTTGATTTCTTCTGTTGATTTTCCAAAGTGGAATTCGAGTTCCTCGCGGGTCTTCCCGCTCCACATGAGGATTTGTTCCAAATCAAATTTTCCTGGCTCCCAAAAATCTGAATGAACCTTTGCGGCGAATGGGTGGGAATTGGCCTGCGAAATGCAAGGACCTTGTCAACGCGTAAAGAAAAAATCGAATGGTACGATGTACTTTCTGGCGTATCAAAGAACGCTTTGCGGTAATATTCTTCCTCCGCTGTCCAATCCGTCAAAATTCCATGCCCAAGTTTTCCAGGAGAAAGAGAAACGAGACACATGATTGGGGAGATCCCTTTGAATTCTTTCTCTCTGCAGTCAGCGAGCCGCTTGCGTTCCCGCTGCTCCTCCACAACATCTCGCAAACCATGCCGTTCAGCAAGATCAAGAACCCAAGGTTCTTCTAGCATAAAAAAATTTCAGCTCATTGCCTGCCCAGTTTTAGAAACAACATTGACGTGTGCGCGGCCGCTGCGTGGAGACAAAAACATGAAGACCATGACGGCACAAAAAAATAATGCCACTGGCGGCATCCAGGTTGGGGGTAAATGTTGGACACTGCAACTTGAGCCACCAACTGCGAAAACACAGCACCAATGGCGAAAAAAACGGGCAAACAGAACGTTTCTATTTCTTTACACCATCATTGGCAAAATTCTGCTGCGTAACACAATCGTGTGCAGATGAAAATGTGAAAAATATACAAGTATAGAACAGGATGAAAGGAACAGATGTGGATAGGGGATTTGTATCAAAACCCAAACGAGCAAGGACTGGTGGAAATCTCACACTTCGAGCAGGCACTTAGGCCACTGCCCTCTGTTGTTAAGGGCGTTCAAGCCTACCGCACTCAGGCCACTGCCCTCTGTTGTTAAGGGCGTTCAAGCCTGCCGTTTGCCAGGCCTGCCGTTTGCCAGGCCTCAAATGCCTAAAACGCTCCGCGGCAGCTTCGACCAGGCACTCAGGCCACTGCCCTCTGTTGTTAAGGGCGTTCAAGCCTGCCGTTTGCCAGGCCTCAAATGCC
>Ga0126342_10022885_pt1 | contig 10271 bp, 12 predicted proteins | sample Cyp1metagenome_FD_92528 | JGI IMG/M metagenome (GOLD analysis project Ga0126342, IMG submission 92528) | Coral microbial communities from Lord Howe Island, Old Settlement Bay, Australia - Cyphastrea 1 metagenome | ecosystem: Host-associated > Invertebrates > Cnidaria > Coral ... | reverse complement strand
ATAGTATATAATAATAGTATATAATAATAGTATATAGTAATAGTATATAATAACAGTAAATAATAATAGTATATAATAATAGTATATTGTCCTAGTATATAATAATAATAGTATATAAAAATATTATATAATAATAGTATATAATAATAATATATAATAATAGTATATAATAGTAGTATTTAACAACAGTAATAATATTGATAATAGTAGTAATAGTAATAATAGTAATAATAGTAATAATAGTAATAATGGCAATAATAGCAATCATAGTAATACTAGTAATAATAGTAATAATAGTAATAATAGTAATAATAGTAATAATAGTAGTAATAGTAATAATACGATCAACTCCCACCATTTGCCTCGCGTCTGGAAGAGTTTGACGGATCATCATCATCATCATCATCATCATCCATATTACCAATTTAGTACGAACAGTAATAAGAAGTGTTTTGCTGTTTTGTTTTTTTGGTTGTGTTTGCACCGTCCAAGTTGAAACGGCCTTGCTCATGGTCCAACGGCAATGGCAGGCCCGGTTCCAAAGGTTCCAAGCGCAGCGGTGCGCCAGCCATGCTGACTCCGGGAGAGAAGGGAGATACAACATACTGTAACATACTACACTTTTCAGGAACCAAGGCCATCCCTCAGATTGTTTGAAAACCTCAAACCTCAAAAATTGGAAACCAATGATTTGACTGAAGTGTATGTTCTTGTGGTGTGCCATGATTAGTATAGCACGTACAGTCCGAGAAGTGCCTTTCAATTCATGAGTATCAAGATGCAAATAACAAACGGTGCCACCGAGCAAATAACAAACAATTGCACCTATTTGAGTGTCAAGGATGGGGGGTTGAAGAGAGTCTGTTTTCCACCGTGATGTTGGACCCATTTTGACAGTGGACTATGCTGCCAGGACTCAGCAAACAGTCCTCGTCCCGACCCGGCACAAGAGAATCTACCAGAAGCGTCCGAAAGAAATAAAGAGAGGCACTGTAGAGCACTGTAGAGCAGGGCACCAAAGCACCAAAGCACCAAAGCACCAAAGCACCAATTTTGCGGAGTTTTTTTTTCTCCTTTTTCGATGTTCAGAGAATCTGCTTAAATCTGTAAAGAGTTGTTTGAGAAAGGCGTGTCAAGCCATTTAAACAGCGGTAAGAGCTTCGTTTGGTTCAATGTCAACTTGTTGACTTGGGAAATCCGCTGCCCATACTGATGTCTTTGAGTTGTGACCTTGGGCCCAGCACGTTTGCTGAATAGCATAGCCTCAAACAAATAAAAGCAGTCACATGGAGAAACAAGGGTTGTGGCGAGTTTTGCAACCGATGCTGAACTGATTTCAGATGCATCTCTGATCACCTTTGTATGTTTCAGACTTTTCAAAGTTTCCATAGGTTCTGAGAAACCAACTTGTTGATCCGAAACTTGCTCACTTCAGAAACCTTCAGCTTTTCGGAGCCGACCTTTGCCATTCTCATCCAACAGAAGAAGATCGGCAGTTTTGGTGCCTTGATGCCAGCATTTCGTTGCAGTTTGTACAAAGTTTGTGGTGAGGGATGCTGAAGAACAGCGCTCTCGTAGAAAAACTGGGTCGTGGCTGCACATGTGGTTGGTGAACGTGTCATGATTTGTTTGTTGCTTGGCAGCAGCACATCATGATGGCTGCCAGTTGCTCATGAAAGCCTTTGGCAACTAGTTGACTATTGGTGAATTTAGTTCAGGAAACGACATGATCAACAGTACGAATGCAGAGTGTTCGTGTGGGATGCTGATGGTAGGATAATCACACTGTCCAAGTCTATGTGGGCAGGCGCATGAGCTTGCAAGGGCCACCTTCTATGCACAGCTTTCAGCTTCAAGGCTCGAGCAACTTGTTTGCTAGTTTTGAAGGAAGAGAACAGCGACATCCGGAAGCATTGAGCACTTTGATGCCGATGCTGTTCAGCTTTGAATCTTCAACAAATGGATCATCAGATGCAGGTCTTGCGATTTGTGACAGTTTCCCTAGCAGCCTTTGGCTCAAAGCGTAGAACATTAGTAGAACATAGAATATTGCCGCAAAAGGATTGAACGGAACAAAGCCAATCCCTCTTCACACTTACTGCGCCAGATTTCGCCGAATGAAGACCAGCAGACCATGTTCATTTAATTGTTGTTTTCTTGCTTTCGAATGGAATCTTGATGTTTTCAGAGTTCTTTGGGCTCTAGAGCGGCAGAATGTTGACGACTCCATTTACTTGCAAGACGTGTCATTGCAGTAAAGATGAACGCGGGATTAGGAAACTCCCCTATGGACTTTGGCGCTCGACTCAGTCAGAACAGGGTGCACATTGTATATACTCAGTCTGGATGTGCAGGCGCTAATTTGTGAAAGAGAAGGGCATGATAAATATCATGAAATGAACTGACATGTGATTTTGCTTCCTGGAATTGGGGATGTTGATGGTTCAAGATGGTTCCAATATGTTCCAGTAGCAGATTTTTTTCCTTTGTAAGGGATCTTTGTTGGCTCAGCGATGGGCATCTGACATGCGAACCACCTGCAGCTCCTCAGGTGATGGCTTTTTACCGGATGGCCGAATCTATGTCTCCTATGAGGGCGTGGAATTTGTCCCCTGGAAGGCTCCAAATTTCCACCGTTTTTTATGTGATGTCTCTTCAGTTTCTGAAGATCTTGGTTTCTTGAGGATAGGCACCTGAGAGCAGATTCCACGGCAGGAGTGGCCGGCCGCTGGGTCAGAAGCAGCAAAGCTCCTAGCCATCTCGCCTTACAGGCGGATACAGTCTGCCGGACGTGTTGCCAGCAGTGGCCACTGTGGGTAGCATGTGTGATACTTAAATTAAAGAATGAGAAACAACCAGGACAGCAACAATATCAAGACATATCAAGACTATGTCCAATACAAAAAGCTTCATTGGATATCAGTTTAGTATCCTTGAGAAAACTCTGATGATAAAATGACGTAAAATGTTTATGGCAGTCGATGTAAAGGTCCTTGTAAGGATTTTTAATTGCGAAAGCCGTGCGTGTTATGTTGGAAACCCTCGCGAAAGTTTTTTTTTCTTTATTCGCGAAAGTTTCGCGACATATTTTTTTTATTCGTGAAGAATGGCTGTTCCCGGATAAAGGAATTTTGATCAACCATCATATACTTTATATATATATACATATATATATGCATGTATATATATATATTTAATATATGTAAATACATAGATATAAATAAATAAATATAAATATAAATATAAATATAAATATAAAAATAAATATAAATATACATATAAATAAATAAAATAAATGAATAAATAAATAAATAAATGTGGGTCTTGTAATTTGATTTCACTTCTCTGGCAAGCCCTCCAGGTATGATCTGTCCGAGGCCAGAACAGGGGGGAGCAACTTGCAGAACATGTTTGAGAGGAACATGCAGACGCCCAGAAGCCAACATATGAAATACACGGACCTGGGATACACTCAGCTACTGTGACAGGATGAGGATGAGAGCTGGGAATCTGACGAGGAGGTCAGATGCCAATGAACATTCCTGCCAAAGTCGACAATGTTGTTGTTGTTGTTGATGATGATGATGATGATGAGTATGATTGATTATGTTGCCATCGACCATGACAATGACGATGATGATGAGGATGGTGGTGATAATGTGGCGCTGTGTTTTGTTTTTTTTTTTGTGTGTGTCACACGAACATAGTTGCACTCACAAAATGGCGTTGCTTACTTGCAGCATTTGTATCACACAATCAGAGTCGAGAGATGTCGAGAGACGAGTTGAAGTACGTCCTCTGTTGGCATTTTGACTGAGGACATTCCAGGCGCCTTAGCTGCCACGACTGCAGCAGCTGCGGAGGCCAAATCAAGTGTTTTGATTAAGGATACTAAGGATACAATAATATTCAATATGAGGTGATTTGGATCTCATCATCTCATCATCTCATCATAGTGTGCACGGATCGTTCACTGACTGGCTGGTACTCCTGGAGGAAGTCCCGCAGAGAGTGATTGCCATTCTATCAGAGGCGCTCGTGGAATGGCAAGCTACATCATCGCAAAATGAAAACCTCAAACCATCTCAAACCCAGTGGCTCGTCAACATAAAATTATGATAAATTATGTGAATGAACAATTACAGAAGATCTGATTTATATGTTTTGATATCGATTTATGATCAAAAAAAACTGTGAAACAATGCGAAACGTTGACAGTCATGAGGACCTCCCCGTCCCCGTCCAGTTGGCATCCCCGAATGCCGGCCACATTGGCCACCGTATTTCTTCGCAACGTCGTGGCCGATTCAGGTGGCCGATGACAAGATGACGCTGGACTCTGAGCTGGTGGCAACGATCTCAGCGGATATATTTGGTAGCTGGTAGCCACATGGGCCACTGAAATTGTACTGAAAAAAATGGACATGACAGGACACATTTTTTTATATGTTTTTCATACTGATTAATATGATGAAAAAACGCCTGTCTTTAAGTAGGCTTCGTATTGAAATGCCCGATGCTGTAGAAATTAAAGATGGTTGAAGTTTCAGAAAGAACCCGAACATCCTTTGAAAAGGCCATGGTTTTTATTTGCATCCAAGGATGGCATTGACTCTTTGGGTGCAACGCTAGCCATGACCTCAGAATACCTCAGACTCCAGTTCTCACTTCTTCCAAATCTATGTACAGCCTGAGTGTAGCATGTGTATATGTGTAGCTGCGGCGGATTTGAGCCAAGGTTCTCAACAATCTCCAGATGCAGTTGGGAGTGAACATCTCCGTCACTGACTGGATGGACAGCGGCACTTCCACCAGCAATTGCATAGCTGACTACTGCCGTCTCTCACCGGCAATGCCCACAATAGGAACTTGTATGTTAGGAATAAAAACAGCATGGAACAGCTGCTTACACTCCAGCCTCACAATGCAGTGGTTGTTTGAGGAGATGGAACGTGTTTCGGACGTCGTCGATCGCGTGCTCAAGGATACATCAAAACATCCTCCATGTTGCGCATCTCCTTGGCTGTGTGTCTTGCCCACAAATATGACTAGCACAGGAGCTTCCAGCGCCAGCACCGGTGGCGCCAAAGCGAAAAATACGACCGGGACTCCAGCCTCCGAGACAAAGGAAGGGCAGATGAGGTCAAGGGAATGCCATGACCACGTCAATTCCTTTAGGATTCTTAGGTTTTGAGCAGTTTTGAATAGTTTTGAATAGATTGGAGGTGTATGGATATGTATGGATAAGTCGAATATGTGTGGATATGATATATATGATGATAAAAAATATATATATGAATACGGGCCCTCTTTGACTTGTTCTTGTTTCATTCTTGCCTTGAGAAAGTGCCTGTAGCCCCAGCGAAAAAGCCACGGGACTGAGATTGTTGCAAATGTATAGTGAAGTGGTGGCGCAAGCAAGCCAGCTGGAATATGCTGGAAGACCTGCTTCTGTACGTCCTTTTCCACTGCCTCTGTTGTTTCGTTTCTCCTTCATCTCCAGGTCACTCTGATTTTGCCAACAATTCAGATATAGTATTTTGGTGGGTTGATTTACGCAGCGCAGTGGCGCAGTTGTGCAATTCTAGAGCACGCAACTTGGAAGGGATTGAAAAGCTCAGCCAAGGCAATCGGGTACTGTATCAATTAAATAAGTTAAATGACAATGCTGTGGGATTCAGAATTGGTGCTTCTGTTGTTTTGAACTTCTGTCAAGGTTTTTTCAACCGGTCGCCCAAGGCCGTAAGCGGATGGAGGTTGACATGGAGGAGGAGGTGCCTTTGTACTTGTGCTTGGAAAGTACTTGTAGGGATAGTAGAGAACAGCTGCAAATCCAGTCACTGCTCAAATCCCTTCAGATCCTTTGCCATGTTTCATACTGTGCTTCTTCGGACTGATGGCAATGTTGTGGCTTGCGGAGAGAATTCGGCTGGAAAATGCGATATTCCAAAGTTAGATGCGGGAATGACATACACCCAGGCATCTGCTGGCTATGTTCACACCATGCTTCTCCGAAGTGACGGGAGTGCCATGGCCTGTGGCGATAATCTCTTTGGACAATGCGACATTCCACCCTTGCACGAGGGAATGTCATACATCCAGGTTTGCGCAGGTGGATCTCATACTGTGCTCCTCCGAAGCGATGGCAATGCTGTTGCTTGTGGACTTAATAATTGTGGGCAATGCACCATTCCGCAACTGGATGAGGGAGTCACATACATACAAGTTTCTGCAGGAGCAGATCATACTGTGCTCCTCCGAAGTGATGGCAGTGCTGTAGCTTGCGGATTGAACCTATATGGACGCTGCAACATTCCACGGTTGGATCAGGGAATGGCATACACACAAGTTTCGGCAGGTGGCCTTCATACTGTACTCCTCCGAAGCGATGGCACTGCTGTAGCTTTCGGGGAGAATCTATGTGGACAATGTGACGTTCCATGTTTGGATGAGGGAATGACATACATCCAGGTTTGTGCAGGCAATCTTCATACAGTCCTTCTCAGGAACGACGGCCGCGCTGTGGCTTTCGGAGAGGATTGTGATAGACAATGCAATATTCCATCATTGGAAGAGAGGGTGAAATACATCGAGGTGTTCGCAGGCAATGAACATACTGTACTGCTCAAGAGTGACGGCAATGCTGTTGCTTGCGGTCGGAATGATCATGGACAATGCGCAATTCCACCATTGGAGCCTGGAATTTGCTACCTCGGCCGTCAAAAGCCAATTGGGCCAGACCTTGTTTTACAAGTCAATTTTGTTTGTGCAGATGACATAGATGACGCAGTGGCACTGATATGCTCAACTTTGGCAGGGGAAGAGAAGTTAACCTTGACTGCACATGGGCCTGATCCAGTCTGGGATTTGCACAAGCGAATTGCCCGTGAATTGAACGTTGATCTTCAGAGTCTCCGAGTCGTCTTGTTTGATGGCCAGCTGTTAGCCAAAACCTGTCAAGCAAATCCTGTGGCCAAAGTTGCCGATTTGAACTCCCAAGTGCAAGCGTCTCACCTACCCGCGCAGCGTTTGAAAGGGGCCAGCAGGTCAATGATTCCAGGTGTCACGTTGACACTGCTATGAAGATTAAAAGATACTAAAAGATACTAAAAGCATCTCATTGCCCAGTAGGTTTCATTAGGTTTCCACATCTGTGAGGCAGTTAGAACCTTTGGAAAAACCTGTGTTGCAATGCCCCCACCAGACAAGTCCGAGAATCTCCACACATCTCCAGAGTCTCAAACAGGTGCAGACTGTGCAGACTGGGCCGACGGCGAGTCCAGCGGACATCTCCGAGAAGGCCGCGGGCCGCTGATGTGTTGCTGGAAAACCGACTGCCAATGGTTAAATTCACCGACTGCAAACATTTACAAACCGTGAGTTTGAACTGGAAAGCAGATTTGCAGGTACTGGCCATCTTGAACGAGGTGCCACTTGTCGACATTGAAAGCAGTTCGTTGGAAAGCGCGGTGTAAATCTTGGCGCACCAAGAGCTCCTTTGGCAGGTGGCAGAGGAGGATGAGAAACTGTTTCTCAGCAGAATGATGCTGGGTGTGTTCTCTTCTATTGGTAGGTATTGTATGGTATTGTCTTGTTTACCCTCTGGTTATTGAACATAGCCATGGAAAATCACCATTTTTAATAGCTATAAATGGATAATCTATACCATGGCTGCCATGGCTATGTTAAATAACCCGATGATAATGATGTTTAGTGAAAAGTCTGCGATCTTCGCTCTCCTGTGTGCGATCGAGGTCTTTGGATACCGCGCTGACGGATGGCATTGATTCCTTGGGCTCTACGTGCCCCAGCTGATTTGAACGTGGCGAATGCGGCGACACTTTATTTTGCCACACTTTGTCACACTTTGTCGGTGAAGCATCTTGGAATCCGGTTGGAAGTGTTGACGCTGTACGTTGAAGCACAGGCTGGTGATCAACAATATCCAAGCGGCCTTTGGAGTGACACTCTCCATCACATCCTGGATGGACTGTCCACATGACAACATGGCGACCGCATGACCATTTTCAAGATTTTCAAGGGACAGAGTCTTGGAAGGGAAGGAACTATGGAACAAGAACTGTATGTGGTGAGTACTCGTAGGAGCTGTTGTTTCGCTAGCGTTGGAACCTTACCTTTCAGATCCTTTCAGCATCTCTGCAAGTATTATTCAACCAGGAGATGGAGACCGCTGGAGACCTCACGAAGTTTGTGACTGGCCTGGTGGAAGAGCAGGTGCACACCTGGTAAAAGAGCTTAGTTTTTTTCCTTTTTTGCGTCGAGAAAAGAACTTAGCAGTCATCACTCAGCAACCCATGAACATGGAGGCCTTGGTCCTGTCCGATTTGTGCACCCACAGCCCACCAGTAAAGCGATGTTGATACGGCAGTACAAATATAAGATGGATGCCTTGATCGGAGTATAGCGGAGTGCACATTGTCACATTTTGATGGTGAAAACTCCGAATGTGATGTGTAGGCGCCAATTTCAACACCGGTAGCTCCCAAAAAGAAATCGAAGCCAAAGAGAGCGTCGCAGGCGCAGTGCGGGCGCTGCGAAAGTTCAGCATTTTAACATACAGTATTTTCAATAGCAGGTCCAAGCCTGCCTGTACAGGCCAGACGTTCAAAGCAAGGAGTCTGACCCTTGTTTAAAAGCTGTGCATCTTGAGATTTGGATTCTGCACATTTGAAAGTGCGCATCAATTTAGGTCGAGACCAAACCCTTACAAAGCTCTGCTTCCGTGGGACTCTCAATTATGTCTGTTCCAGTCTGTTCCCTCATCCAGATACTGTCTGCAAACAGCCACCTGCTCGTTTCGCTTCAGGTGTCGGGGGTTCGAGTTCATCGACAAGGGATCGGCCCACGGGTGTTCCTAGTGTGCAGGACCCAGTTGCTTCTGGAAGCTCTCCAAGCAGAGGCCCAAAATTCATCAAGCTGCAATGTGCGGACTTTGCCTTCGGACCCTCATGAGCTCATCATCACAAGGTGCTTTTCACCCTCTATCAGAACTATCACCGTTGAACACAGTTGAAGTTGTACCAAGGGATGCACACCCTCCCGAAGCCGAAGAGCCAGCAGGCTTGGAGAAGGCGGGCCGACGGGCCGACGATCCTGCGAAGCCGAAGCGATGTTTTCCACTGAAAAAATCATAAGCAAAGTGATGACATGTACTAATAACTAATACATCTATAATACAAGTTCAGTGCTGTTCATACAGTGGCAGACACGTCAGTACACGTCAGTGCAAAGCTACTTTGTTCAGTGTTTGGTAAAGTCGTACAAGTTTCATGCATATCACTCTGTATTGCCGGAGGTGCAGGAGCGACGCGCCGAACTTGCAGCTGCTTTGGCACCTTGCACGGTTTGCTCTTTGATTTTTGACGAGGCAAGTTCTCCAACCTGCAAAGATTTTCTCCAGTTTGCTCTTGTCATCTCTTGTCCGTGTCTTTTCAAGACTTGCACTCCGACAGCACAGATGCCCTCATGAATTGACTCACCTGCCACTCCCGGCTTGAATTGTGGCTCTAGGGGCTCTAGCGCTTGGCCAGGAAGCTTGCAAATGCGCGAACTTGGCCGAGTTGGTCAGGCTGTACACGCGCAGGGCTTTGGCCCCAGGACCTTGAGGATCAGGAAATTCAGGTCATCAGCCAGTGTAGACTCTGTAGACTTCTCTTCAACACTTTGGACATCTTTGGACGCTTCAAATGCAAGATTCAATGTGTACATATTATGTGCACTGTACGCATCTGTCAAATACGAAGCTTCTTTCCAAGCAAGCAGGTCAATGCACATCGCATGATCTATCCAGATGCTGTTGTTCCAGTCTCAGCTGTTGGGGCAGGGCGCCAAAGTTGACGCAGAGGTTGCACTCCTTGCCAGATGCTCTGCTTTTTTTTAGCACAGGAAGGAGAACCCTTAGCTCTTGCTGCCTGGTCCTTCAGCCGTCGAAGCCTCAAGCTTTCACAACAGAGGGGCAGCTGAATTACAGTATACACATTCTATAGTCTATAGTAGAATATATATATAATAATAAAATAAATAAATAAATAAAATATATATAAAAATATATTATATACTATATATTATATATTATATATTATATATTATATATTATATTATATATATATTATTATATATTATTATATATTATATTATATATTATATTATATATTATATTATATATTATATTATATTATATATATTATATATATATATATTATTATATATTATATTATATATTATATTATATATATTATATATTATATATT
>Ga0126342_10022884_pt1 | contig 10271 bp, 13 predicted proteins | sample Cyp1metagenome_FD_92528 | JGI IMG/M metagenome (GOLD analysis project Ga0126342, IMG submission 92528) | Coral microbial communities from Lord Howe Island, Old Settlement Bay, Australia - Cyphastrea 1 metagenome | ecosystem: Host-associated > Invertebrates > Cnidaria > Coral ... | reverse complement strand
CCCCACCCAACCCCTAAGCACTGACGTAGCAGCAGCGAAGCATCCACGTGTGTACGCAAGGCACATGAACGTTAATACCCCACCCCACCCCACCCAACCCCTAAGCACTGACGTAGCAGCAGCGAAGCATCCACGTCTGTACGCAAGGCACATGAACGTTAATATCCCACCCCACCCCGACCCAACCCCTAACCATTGACGTAGCAGCAGCGAAAAATCCACGTGTGTACGCAAGGCACATGAACGTTAATATCCCACCCCACCCCACCCGACCCCCATATTGAAAAAGTAGCACGACTACACGCGCGGTTTTCCACCCGCTAGCATAAACAAGACATTGCATATACATGATTACAAAATAGTGCCCGGCCCATGCCGGGGCCGGAATGTGTAAAAAATGAAACGGTTATAAGAAGTCAATAGCCTATAAGAAAGTTTTTGCGATGCAAAGCAATGAACTGTTGAAGTTGTGAGGTGCACCAACGAATGAGCAAAATGGTGGTGGAGATGCCAACACAATGACATGAAAGAAAGAATCCATGCAGAACTGACCGAATGAACCAATGAATCAATGCATGAATGAAATAGTGGGTCGATGAATCAATGAACAGTGGATCAATGAACGGGTGAATTTGGATGAATTTGGATGAATTTGGTGAGTTGATGAACCAATGAGCCAATCAATCAGTGAACAGACGATGAGTCTGTGAACCATGCATCAGTGGGTCGATGATTCAATGAATCAATGAACGGTTGAGTCAGTGAGCCAATGAATCTTGAATAAATTCAAAAGTGAACTAATAAGTCGACGAAACAGCAAACCAATAAATTCAATGATTTTATGAATCAATGAACCGATGAACCAATGAACCGGTGATTTAATGAACGGATGAGTCAGTGAATCAATTTGTTTTTAATGGATAAATGAACCGATGATTCAGTGAATCAATGAAACAATGAACCGATGATTCAGTGAATCATTGAAACAATGAATCCGTGAATCAATGAATGAGTGAACTAATGTGTGAATAAATCAATCATCAGTGAATCAATGAATTCGGTGATTCAATGAATGAATGATTTAATGATTGCTGAATCAATGAATCAATGAATGGATGATTCAATGAATCATTGAACCACTGAATCAATTAATAAATCAATGAGTTGCCAGTGGACGACGCAATGAACCAGTGAACCACTGAATCAGTGAGCCACTGAACCAATTAACCACTGAATCAATGATTCAATGAATCAATGAACCAAGTAATAAACGAATGATTGAATAAATGATTGAATCGAAGAACCGATGAAAACTGTAAATGAATGAGTCGGTGAATCAGTGAATGACTATATAAACTACTGAGCCGATGAATCAGTGAATTAAATAATGAATGAACGAACGAATGAATGAATGAACGAATGAAGGAAGGAATGAATAAATGAATGAATGACTGAATGACTGAATGACTGAATGACTGAATGACTGAATGACTGACTGACTGAATGAATGACTGAATGACTGAATGACTGAATGACTGAATGACTGAATACCTGAATGACTGAATGGCTGAATGACTGAATGACTGAATGACTGAATGACTGAATGACTGAATGACTGAATGACTGAATGACTGAATGACTGAATGACCGAATGACTGACTGACTGAATGAATGAATGAATGAATGAATGAACGCATTCGTGAGCCGATGAATCAATGATTCAACGAATGAGCAAATGATTGGCTGGATGGATGAATGACTGGATGGATGAATGAGCTACTTCTTTCTTGAGCTAGTTTCTTCACTGAGCGACCTCTTCGGTGAGGTAACTCTTCTCATCTCAGCTACGCCTCCCAGCTAAGCTTCTGCAACCTCCAGCTCCACGCTTTTCTGCGCGCAGCAGTGCCAATGCGCTTAGTCACAACGGGCTGCAAACCCGCATAGCAGGACAAATCGACCAACATTCGCGCAGTGTCAGCAAATCGAGCTCCCGGTACAGTCTGGTGCACATTTTGCTGACCTGATCTGCCAAAACTGCTCCGAACATGCCAGCCTTTAACGATTTTTCTCTGAAGTCGAACTCTCGCTACAGTCTGGTGCGCATTTTGCCGGCCTCATCTTCTGAAAGTGCTCCGAAAGTGACAGTTTTTTCAACGTTTTGAAGTGCAAATCGATCTCCCGCTGCAATCCTGCGCGCTTTTTGTCGACAACTGTCCCAGATCGAGGCCAGCAACTGCGGAAACAGAGACCCTGCGACACCAAAAGCCACATTACCCGAGAAAACAGCGCTTTGCGCACAAGAGTGTTTTCACCCCTGAATTCACACGCTTCCGAACTGTTACTCTCCTCTACTGCTCCACGCGCGAACTGCTCTTGCAAACTATGTGGTGCACATGATGACAGGACTGCCCTGGACAATCGTCCGTAACTGGGAAGTTTTCGAACCAAATGTCCTTTGATAATAAATGCGGTGCTGTTACAAACCTACCAGATTTTCTTATATACATAATATCATAAAGTTGACCTGTGACAAAACCTAGTGCAGCGCTTGAGCACCTCTGCCATGCTTTCTCAACCTCATCGCTGTTGCCTCCTTTGGAGGTGTCTTCTGTTGCAACAGGCTCCACTTCCGACCTCCGGTGTGAAATGCACAAGAGCCGGTACAATCGGTACCAAACACCTCAACAGCACCCATCTTCAAGACATCAAAATCTTCAAAGCTGTGCTTGGAGCCTTTGCGGTTCGGAGCCTGCCCAATCCTCCTCTGTGGCAGCAGCTCGCTGAATTAGCCTTTTCTGCGGACTGTGGCTTGCAGATTCTCGAGACGAAAATGATCCCAAAAGATCCCAAGAGTGCATCGATGTGGAATGCATGTAGATGTATGCGGAATGTATGTGAAATGTATGTAGAAATATGATGAAATATGTAGAATGTATGTGGAGTGTATGTAGAATGTAGGTGCAGTATGTATATATATATAGCGGAATGTATGTGGAGTTTATGTGGAAAGTATCTTTTCCCACGAGAAAAAAATCTGCAAAGCAAACTGACAAACATACTCCACAAACTGGATTTTATGTAGAAAGTATGTACAATGTATGTGGAATGTATGTCATGTACGTTATGAGAGCATGCCATGCAATGTGCATATAAAGTACAAGTTCACGCTGCACACAACTCCGCTTAACAGCGAAGCAAAAGCCGTAAATAACCTACCATCGAAAACCCATGGGTGCAGCAAAGTGACGAATCCATGTCAAAGCAATCATCCACTAGAACTCCCCTCTTCTTGAGGAAAGCTTTGAGCTCTCGAGTTTTCATTCCTTGGATTGTCGGTCTGGATATGGGCCACTGCGGCCACAAGCCTTCAATCAGGCCATGGCACCGAAAAGATCAACCAGTTCACGAGGCTCTCTTTCTGCAAGGACTCTGGTGCGATGTCTCGAAAATGAACCTCCCCAGATTTGCCCAAGTAGTTACGATTGAATCTGTCTGAATCCATTCTGTGTTTTTTCATATCATATCCATTTCAACTCATACACATGAAGTGTTTAAACTGTTGCATATATAATTGCATGCTTGATATGCATTGATATGCTGCACCCAAAGGGTGATGCAGTCGGAGTGACTGATGCCATCCAAAAGATTCAAGCTGCCCAAAGTTCATTCGCGTCCATGGACCCTACTGTAGGATGCCAAGGTGGGTTCTTTAAGACCTGGACTGCATACGTCTGGATATCTCTACTTTAGGTCAAGCTTCACTGCAGCATTCTGATTAGTTTCACATGAGTCATGTTTCTTTCTCTCCAGTGACCTGACATTGTCGAGTTTTCATGAGTTTTCTACTTCCTACCCACTCCCAGTTTTCCAAGCCGTCTTTTTGAATTGGACTACCACGATGCGCGTTGATACGCCAGGGAGTTCCTAAATGCCCTTGGGTTCATCTACGTGTGCAACGTGAATCATCGGCAATTTGATTGTGGCAACACTTTCTTCACTTTTCGACATCAAGCCTTTTGTGACATTTTGCGACCACATATCCCCTAACACAATCTAAGGCGTTTTCTACATGTACATTTCACAATGCAGCGGGTTGGAGCGTGACGTCCTTAAAAGCCCATATTTTCATGTCAGCATCAAACCGTCCAGGGCAAAGAGGGCGAGGTGTGCCTAGGGATGGCTTTCTCAAGTTGGCACTTTTAGGTGCTTTCTCTCATCGGCCTGGTCCTTGCCAAACCTCCTTCCTCGGGTGACTGCGATGTCTGCCCAGGTCATGTCCAAAAAAGGACAGCGATGGCAATTCAGGCCAAACATGGCCAAGTAAAAACAATCATACACATTCCAGCCTTGAGGCTGGCAAAATCCGGTAAACCGGGACAAGAGAATGAAGGCAGTGACCATCTGAATGCTCCACAACCGTTGTCCTCGGCACTTTTTCCAACTATATAGCAGCAACTGGTGCGGATAAACATGGATAAACATGCGCGAACATGTTTGATACCGATGACATGAATGCCTTTCAGCCCAGCTGCTTCCCCATCCAATCGCCGTGGCTTGCCCCATATGAGTGACAGTTCAACTGCAGAGTCTAGAACATCCCAAGCATTTCGTCCATCAGTTGGGGCATGTATCTGTCAGACCCATGGCAAAGAAAACACTTTTTCAGCTAGCACTTAGTCCCTCATGATACTCTATTACATTCTGTGTGTGTGCTCTCACTTGAGACTAGCAAAGTGCTTGATCAGGCAGCTTTTGGCACTTGCGCTGGATTAAGGTCATTTGGAGGGTCAAATCAAGTTGACAAGAAACGGACGATCTCTTTGATTTTTTGAATGGCGGGGCATGGGCGTCTCCGATCCTATGGCCTTGTATCATACAAAGATTTATACCAGCTATCACTGCTGAACTATCACTTGACCTTTGGTCCAAGTGATGTTGCAAAAATAACGTTCCCGCACTGCCATGAAAGGGTGCAGAACCGATTGGAATCGAAACATCCCATTGTCTGTGTTTGTGCGTGAAGTTGCAGCATGCAGGCTTTCATGGCAGCAACAAAAAATGCCAACAATTCTCGACACATCGTCTTTGGGTTGTCTGCCCAGTCGCGGAAACAGCTTCTCTTAAAACTATGTTGTAACCCATCGACATCGCAGGCTCCCAAGGGTTCCCATTCCAGAAAACCTGAGCAGGTGAGAATGGTCATTCGCACTGCTGCCAGGGACTGCGTCTTCGACGCTTTGGTTCTCTGTTGGGCTGGACTTCGACCAATTATTTCTTTGGCCAGGCTTCATGTAGCTGCCAGGCTGCCAGGCAGCATGATCGGAAATTTCGTGAAACTCGGACCGTTTCAATTTTGCAACGGCTTCAGAAAGGCTGTTGCTCCAATGCCACGAGAGCGGTTTTTTTTGCCCACTCTGTGTTTTCCGCAAATTACCATGAGACGATTGACTGATGCGCCGCGTTAGTGCAAAATGTCCTGTGCATATGAAAACACCCAGTCATTGAAGTGCGAATGCCAAGAGACGTTTTTTTGGAATTGTTGGAGATTGTTGGCATGTATGAATAGCTCATAACTCATAACAATCCTAAATTCCCTTACGGAAGTGCAAGCGCTTGTCGACCATCAGCCACTCCAGCCCCAAGAATCGAAACATTTCAGCTTTGGCATCAGTTTGCTACAAAGCACGTCAACCTGCCGACATAGCGTGCAGCAGGCACCTATGGATATGACACCCATGACCGCTCACTACAACATGACAGTGTCATGACAAGTTCAGCAAATGCTATTAGTTATCAACGTGTTTGATTGTTTCTTTTCTCTGTGCTCTATCATGTTCTATCTCTCTGGGGTCATCTCATCCTTGTTGCAATGGATTTCCGCGATGAACCCCTTTCTGGATCTTTTTGGGGGCAACGGGGTCTGGCAATATCTACGCGACAAAACATCACACAGCCAAAGCATCACGCCTTCAGCTCAAGAGTGTTTCCATCGGAGGTGGTGTCACCTTGTAAGCACTGACTTGTTGATGATGTTTGAATGATTCTGAATGACTTTCATCGTTGTTGCTTTTCACTTGTGATCATCTTGCACACGTCTCTGCCCCCATCCATCTAGCTGCATCCCTGCCTCCACGCTTGGACGGCCTGAGTGAAGACGTTGGCTCTCCAGCATAATTGAATGTCCGCCAGGCACGGTGCCTCAAACGAGACTTCAGTGCAGTTGCAAATAACCGCAATATAAGCTTAATGAGCCTTAACTCTTAACGATCTGTAACCTGCTTCAATAAGCTAAGCATGTGCTTCAATGCTCAACGATTCCTGTGGGAAAGGAAACAACTTTCCGCTCAAAAAATTGCCAAGAGTCTCAGGATGGCATCGATCCTGAGCGGCTTCACCCACCCCATTATCTCCACACCCCTCGATCCAATTCAATCCATAATCTTCATCTTTCCAAAAGCTGCAATGAACATCCAAAAAACTACGGTAGAGATAAGTAGAGACGGTGGAGATATGATTCTGCTGGTGCGTTTCCGGCCAAAAGCATCACTAACGCCCCGTATAGGTGGCTTTGGTCTGTCTGTGGAGTGGGTGCAGTGACGCTGGCGCAGGCATGACCTTCAAATCTCAGCTGAGCATCTTGTCTTCCAGCACCATTAACCTTCAGGGCGTGGAAACATGTGGGAATTCAACTGGAATACCCTGAGGACCTCGATGGCCCTTGAACTGGCTCTTGATGGTCCTTGGATCCCTTGCACCCACTGAGCTTTGTTGGGAGTGTATGGGAGTGTCGGGACTTCTAAGAGGCCTGTTGAGCATCGCATTGTCCACATCCCCTGTGCGACTCTTCTTGCTCCTGGCCAAGCAAAATTCTGACGGACTGCCAGTGCTTCCTTTGAGCAGTCACTGCTTGGGTCCTGTACATCGATTTTGATCGGAAATTGCTCACGACTCTTGACCTGCAGCTGTGTCTCGGATGTAGTCATACTAACAAGCCATGGGTCCCCATTCAATATTATTTGGCCACACAGGAGACAAATCTCAATGCCTCCACAACACAATCATAAGTTTATTCTACCCACCCTATCATAGCACAGTCTGCTGCAAAACATTCACTTGGCAAGCACTGAGATGATGACCTAGAGGAGTGAGCAGAGCAAGTGGAGTCTTTGCGCATCATCTCCGCGGATCCTGCGCCCTTTTCCCAGAAGGATTTTGCAGACTTCGAGGAACGCAGGGAACTTGACCCAGGTGGTTTCCGCGATACTGACGGCTTAAAGGGATCATCATCAGAGTCTGATTCTTCAGGTGCGCTTCCGTAGACCTCAGTCGGAGACTGATGCAGAGAAGTTGACATAGCTTACGGAATCACAAGCCGTTTTCGCAAACGCTTGAACTTACAACCTGTTTGAACCCTTCTGTGAATTTGGCATTGCCTAACCCGCGCGCAAAAAAAACGAGCAAAAATCTGATAAAAAGTGGAAACACAAGATGCACGGGCCATGCACGGGTGGTCGTCGCAGCAATCCAAATCAACTGTGGAAAAACACTATCCCAAGTCTTTGTACTCACAAGGGTCTTTCGCGAATTCTTTCGTTTTGCTTTCTGGTATTTCCTTTTTTTCTTTTCTTTTCCTCATCCTCTCCTTCTCCTCTCTTCTTTCCGTTTCCTTCCTTCTTTTTCTCTTCCTTCCTCCTGCTCAGATGGGCGAGATGTGAAGAGACCGTTGGCAAACACATTGCCAATGCCAGGTGTTCACCATAAAATAACAAATTTTGCCATTGGCAAATGGGGACTGGTGGACTTGGCCCATTGCGTCTTTCGGGGTCCTTTCGCGGATCTTTCACGGTTCTTTCTGAAAATTTGGGTGCCAAAACCTGCCAATTTACTATGACAATGGTGGGCCTGGTAACATTCATCAACGGGTGTTTCCTCTTGTTTCAAAGATTCGCAAAAATAACCAAACATTGACATGTGATGAAGAAACACATATATAAAATAACATGAGCTTTCGCGACCTTTCGCGAAGCAATTTCACTTTCGTGATCTTTCGAGACCCACCATTTCCCTTTCGCAAAAATGCTGCAGGACAACTCCCTGATTAAAGCAATCTCAAATCATCATGTCAGGCAAAACGCAGAGACATGCGGCTACACCTCTCGCCACTAGCAAGGCCACGGTGGCCATGATGGCAAAGTTAAAGGGTTATGAGTTATGAGCAACTTGTGTACCTAAAAGAAACTTTTCTCAGATTCTCCGAAGGGGAGTAGACAGGAATGGGGAAAAGGCAACATGAACTCTCATTCTCGTATCCCAAGCACTACACAAGTCAACCAACCAATTAATCTGCAAATTCCAAATTGAAGCGGTACTGCTCCAGTTATGCACACAGATAAACAAACGCAAGAAAGGTAGATGAAAAAATAGATGGATGCGCTAAGATAGGATAGCATAGGATAGGATCAGATAAGAAAAGATATAATAATATACAGGTAGACAAACAGGCAGACAGAAGTAAACAGACAGACAGACAGACAAACAATCAATCAATCAAACAAACAAACAACCACAGGCAGGCAAAAAGATGACGGAATAGATACATGCAAACAAACACGTACAAGGCATTTATGCTGCATACATTGCATTGCGTTGCGTTGCGTTGCGTGGCGTGGCATGGCATGGCATGGCATGGCATGGCATGGCATGGCATGGCAATACATGGCGTACATGACACACACATGACACACATGACACACATTAAGTACATTACATGACATTACATGACATGACATTACATTATATTGCATTGTGTTGCATTGCGTTGCATTGCATTCCATCACATTACATTTCGTGCATTACATACGTTACATTACAATCATTACACACATTAGACTAGATTGGACTAGATTGGATTAGATTAGGTTAGATTAGGTTAGATTAGGTTAGATTAGGTTAGATTAGGTTAGATTAGGTTAGATTAGGTTAGATTAGGTTAGATTAGGTTAGATTAGGTTAGATTAGATCAAATCAGATTAGATTAGATTGCAGCACATTACTTTTACATTTACATTGCATTACTTTTACCTTTGCATTGCGTTTAGATTACATGTACATTACATTTACCTTGCATTTACACTTGCACCTAAATTTGCATTACATTACATTTACAAAGACAATTGGCAGTTCGGTGTGCTGCCAGTGAAGGTGCAGGATCGGATTTTGTATCGAGCCAATTATCTATATCAATCACCAATCTTGCTTACTGTAATCAATCCAGTCCAAGCCTCCACAAGTATCAAAGCCAAATCTTTTTCGCAGGGTACGAAATAAGTAATCTCTCTCTAGGTGCTGTATAAGCTCTTCTCAGGCCGAAGAATGATACACACCAAATCCCAATTCATTTCAAAACAAACATCTCAACTCAGAGCAGCCTTGCTCTTGAATCAATTGGGGCAGCGGGGTCCGCCTCTGTTTGCGACTGTGACACCCCTCCAGCACAAACCAAAAATCAGCTGAGCAGCAGTGAGGACAAAGAGATAGAAAGTGACCTTGTACCGTTAAATAGAAATGTGGCTTCATTCATGCACCTTCATGCTGTATCATCCGTCGCACTTGTTGTATCACTTGGGAAACTGATGAAATATGTGGCTGCTTTTGACAATGCGACCACGCGTGACCATGCGTTACCTATGAAATGTCAAGTTGCTGCGCCACTCTGCTCCTCATCCAGTTCAGCCCACAGGAGCTTCTGGTCCAGTTGGCTCACCTGCTGATTTTTTTTTTGTAATTGAGCTTGAGACGAATCATGACGACATTGAAAACGATGCTAGGATATGATCGAATATGTTAAACTGATGCTATGAGGCGATGCCATAAGAATTCCTTTCCTTTCAGCTTTCCTTTCATGTTCATAGGATTCTGCCCTCACGGATGCCGTTTGGCCTGTATGCGAGATAGCAGGACTTGATATCTTGTCCACGTGATGAGACCTCTCCACAGCGAGGCTCTCACGTCTTGCAAGGTGATTCCTATGCTTAAATGATTGCCAAGGAAAAAGAGGTCACAAGAAATGCATCCCATCCAATCAATCAATATGATTAATCATTGATCTGATCAACCAACCCATCCACATATATATATATATATATCTATCTGTCTGTCTGTCTCTGTCTGTCTCTGTCTGTCTCTGTCTGTCTCTGTCTGTCTCTGTCTGTCTCTGTCTGTCTCTGTCTGTCTCTGTCTGTCTCTGTCTGTCTCTGTCTGTCTCTGTCTGT
>Ga0126342_10022883_pt1 | contig 10272 bp, 8 predicted proteins | sample Cyp1metagenome_FD_92528 | JGI IMG/M metagenome (GOLD analysis project Ga0126342, IMG submission 92528) | Coral microbial communities from Lord Howe Island, Old Settlement Bay, Australia - Cyphastrea 1 metagenome | ecosystem: Host-associated > Invertebrates > Cnidaria > Coral ... | reverse complement strand
GACTTTTTTGGCGAGTCCGGATTTTATAACTTATGTAAACCCTAAATGAAACACCTAATAGAAGTATGCGTATATGTTCCATGGGGCCGGGGGATTTTATAACTTATGTTATGCCCTAAATGAAACCCCTAATAGAGGTATGCGTATATGTTCCATGGGGCCGGGAGATTATGACAAGGAAATGTTATGACAAGGAAATCCCCTGGCACTGGAATGATGGAACATGATGGAACCAATGGGTTGCTAGCTCCGCTCTCGGGTATGGCCCTCCGGGCCATACCCTCATAGGACGAGGGGTTGTCCCTTCGGGACAACCCCTCGTCCTGTGGGTAATTTAACATAGCTATTGAAAATGACCATAGAAATAGTGGATTTACCCATTGAAAATGGTGATTTTCAATAGCTATGTTAAATTACCAGAGGGTAGATTGTGGATGCATTGGTGCATATGTTTTTCCTGACTTGTATCTGTAGTATCTATGTGATTCTATGTGCGTATAACCCTGTTATACCGTTCCCAGCCCTTCATATCACAGTTTCCAGCAACGACCAGGCAGACCTTAATCGTAGACAGTCTCTCACGTCTTCTCAGCCTGTTGCATTTTTTCAAGGGGTGACCAGCCTGGAGAACACAATTTTCAGGTGAGGTGTTCCTGATCCAGAATTCTCAAATACTGTTTCCATCCGCCAAAAAATAAGACATTTCCCACCCTCCCCAAGTATTTTTCCATTTTCCCACATTTCCCCATCATTTTCCCACATGTTCCCAAATTTCCCTAGCATTTTTCCTATATGTTCATTGATTTTCCCAGCATTTTGGCAGTTTTGGTCACGAGGTGATCATCGTGGTGGCTGTGGGCGTGGCGTTAATCATCGGCTTGGCCCTGACGTGGTACTTCCTGCGGAAACCCAAAGCCGCCACCGAAGTGGGCGGCTGTGCAGCACGTTGCAGTGACCCAAGGGCCCTTGGTGGGTCGGTTTCCACCGTGGGCCAACATAACTCCAATAACGTTTGTGATTTACCCTCTGGTAAACTGACATAGCTATTGAAAATGGCCATTTATAGTTGATTTTCCAATTAAAAATTGTGATTTTCCATAGTTATGCTAGTTTACCAGAGGGTATGGTATATCTCAGTATATCTCTAGTTACTTATGGTTTACCAGGGATGAACATTGGGATGACTAATGGAACTTCATGAGAATCAAATGGATAGAATGGGGATTTCTAGATGGTTTACCCGGTAGGCGGCAATCAAACAGGGCTGGAGAATCCCACATTTCGTACGATGATCCCAGCAAAACACCAGGGAAAGCCATGGAGTGTTTGTGTTAGCCCCTTTAAGGCCCCAGGGTCGATGATACAGGACAAACCCGTAGGGATGGGGCGATGTTAACATCTGTTCCACAGATGTTTTTTCGGAGATGACGGTGGGGAGTTTGATGGAAACTTATCCATTAAACATGGGATCTTAAGCGGAAAAAATTGGGCATGGCACCAGCAACCATCAGCAAGTCGGAATGGTCGAAACTTGGGGTCGAGACCGAAAAAGACACGATCTCAATTTGGATCAAGGGACTTATTGTGACTCTTACCATCTGGTTATTTACCATAGCCATGGAAATTCACCATTTTTAATCGGTAAACATAAATGGGCCATTTTCCATGGCTATGTTAAATAACCAGATGGTATCTATTCAGCTGTGCCAGTCATTTCGATTTGAAAATTGATCTATATATAGCCATTTGGATGTCCCAATGGGCAGCCCCTTTTCTGGAACCTAAAGCATTATTTTGGGGAACATCATTAGACAATGAGCAAACATGGCTTGCCGGCAAACACGGGTACCCTCCAGTAAAATAATAGTTTGCTATGGAAAATTGTCCATTCACAGATGATTACCTACTACAAATGGTGATTTCCCATAGCCATAGCAAGCCAAGGTGGAGATGCCTTACAAGCCTATGAGCCGGAGGTGTCCCATTCCTACCACCAGGAGAGCTACCAGGGCTATCAAGGCTACCAAGGCTATCCTGGGGAGACCCAAGGTTACCAGGGCGAGGCCTACCAAAGTTACCCGGCCTACCCAGAAGGATATCAGGCCGGCTGGGCAGATCAGCAGCTTGGCAGCCGTTAGGCATGTAGCAACCCCCAAACAGAGCCAAAAGTTGAAAACCTAGAATTACTTTGGGTAAGCATCATTTGCACCATCCTGGAAACACTTTCCCATCTTTATTTTGGGGATTACTATATATATATATAGAGATTATATTACGTTATATATATATATACATATGTACTATATATATATATACATACTATCTTTTACACGCACACATGCCCGCCAAGTTTCTGGACGGCTTTGAGCCCCACAGTTTCCCAGGCAGGCGCAAGCGCCACAGATGGCGCCTGCGGCTGCGGCGCCAGCCTGGCCATCCGCTGGATGATTTGGTCCTTGCAGCGGTTGGGAAAAAGTTGCTGCGGAAGCAACAATCACTGGTTGGTGGTTTGGAACATGACTCTTATTTTCCATTTCATATATGGGGTAATCCTGAAGCAACAATCATATGGCCAGGCAGAGAGAGAGAGAGAGATAGACAGAAAGACAGACAGTTGTATTTCCAGAAGTATAAGAGCTAGTCTTGGGATATAATAGCTATTACACACATGATAGATAATCGCGTAACGGTAACTTCTAAACAAATAGAAAAAAAATAGTAGGATTTAACTTTTCTATCTTGGTTGCCTTTGGCTCAAAGGGCACCTGGGTTGTGGAACTCAACTGGCCCTAAGGGAAAAGAATGAAGGACACTATGATGGCTTGTTTAATTGGTTACATGAAAGTTGTACCTTACGAAGAAGTTTTAGAAAAACAAATGAATTGCTTTCCACAGTTTTATGAATGACAACTTATGTTAGACTTTGACATGTTGCTGCCATGAGTTGTCGGGTTCTCGTTTTCATTCTCGTCTTTGAACAACTTTTGGGAGGACTTGAACTTTTGTTGCCTTGTCATGCTTTGTCCAAAAGACACAGGCAGAGATGCTGGCTTATCACAAAGCTTGAGGATGGTTTGATGTCTCGTTTGTAACGTGTAACATGTAATGTATAGTCTGTATATGTCTGTATAATGATACCTTCTGTTTTCTGAGCGCATATGTATATAAAATTATATAGATCATTATAGATTTATGAATATATATATACATGTATAAAAATATATTTATCCATCTATTGCCTCTTTCCGCCGTGCCATGGCTTGAAGACTGTCGCGCATGGATTTGGATCAAGATGTGCTGTACTGGAACGCCCATGCGTTCTTCAACTCGAAGTTGTTGTTGGCCTTGAAGGAACCGCAGCGCAGGGGTTGGATTTCTTTTTTTTTTGTGTGTTCAGCATCAGTGAGATTACCCTCTGGTAAACATACAAAAAGCTATTGAAAATGGCCATAGAAATAGTGGATTTTCCCATTAAAAATGGTGATTTTCCATAGCTATGTTAAATTACCAGAGGGTAGTCCACACAGACGGGTGCAATTTGTGATTTGCAGTACACTATACATATCTAAATCTATATATATATATATATGTATATACATATGAAACATGAAACACTATTAATGGATTTGACTGATTTTCAGCTATGATCACATTAATGATACACGAAAAAACATATGAAACATGAAACTAACTTGATGGTGAAATCCCCAATTTTTCTATGTCAAATCCTGGTGCTACTGTACCGTATGGCTCCCGTTCCAAAAAATCCAGAATGGTTGTTTTCTTCTCCTAGTTATGTGGTCATGCCCGAAAAGTTAGTTCACCAGCTGGCAATTTTAATTGTTATTTTGCATTTTCATTTTATTTTACTATTTTTTTGATGTGATTCGTCCAGATTTTAAAGATGATTTATCCAGATGATGGAAACTTTATAGATGATCTATATACCCTCCGGCGTCCTCAAACGTGGCTGGAAAATCCCCGAACTAGCCATGGAGGTTCAGTTCGCTGGGAAAATCCCATGATTGATGGTTATGGTGCCACCATTATTCCCATTATAATCCCAGAAAAACCATCATCAACCATCCAGTTCTTGGTAAATCCCATTAACTATTCCATTCAGTATCCATTATTATCAATGATTCACCATTATTAAGTATTCTTGATTATGAATTCCTATGAGTTCACCCATATGATGATTCACGAGAATTGATCATTATCAATGATTATTATCATTAGACAATCATTATCAGCCATTATTAACCCATATTAACCTATTATCAATGATTAACCCGTATTATTAACCCATATTAACCCATTATGAACCCATATAATCACTATTCTTACTAACCATTACTAACTATCATTACTAACTATCATTACTAATAATACTAATAATTACTAATCACTATTATTACTATTAACCCAGTACTGATCACCATGATTGCTATAAACTATCATTAATGTCAACCCCGGATTAATAAACCATAGTTTAGAAAAAATAGGGGGTACTTCGCCAATAGTCATAATGTGATACTTAAATGGTACCCCCCCAATTAAACAGTCTAAGGGTTTATTAATCCAGGCAAGGTGGTGCCCCATAGTTAGCTAAGTTGGTTTATAAGTCCCATAGCTATGGTTTATGGCAGATATAACTATAGTTAATGGGGTTTATAAACCAACTTATAACTGGGGGGCACCATCCTGGGGTTGTCATTAACCATTATGAATTTCATGACCCAACCGGCCGCTGGGCCGCCCTTGGGCTTCCCTGGAGGACGTGGTGGCTCTGCGTGCTGCCGCCGAAGCCGTGCAGCGCCACTGGGATCCCTTTGCTGAAGCGCGCCTCGGCGAAGAATTCTCTTATTCTATCTACTTGAGGATGAGTGTGTGTATATACAATATATACATATATATTATACATAATATATATATATATATACACATATGATATATATGTATATATATACATATGACACACACACATACATATATATATATATATGTAATGAATTAGTGCATATAATGCATGCATGCACATATATGTATTATATATACACGCATACACGCATACACACATACACACATACACACATACACATACACATACACATAAATACACATACACATAAATACATATACACATACTTATATCACGACTAACGGTATACAGCCATTATCTACAAATTGCGGGTTAAACATTACAAGATCTCGGGGTTGCTCCAACATAGAGAAGCATGATCGCCACAAGGCAGGCCTGATATCCGGGGTGCTGGGAGCAACCATGTTTTTTGGAAATAGATGTTTACTTCATCAAGTGGGCATATCCCTCAGTGATGTCCAAGGATCCCTATCCCTTTTCACGAGAAGTGGCTGGAGCAGTGTGCTGAGATGGCAGGGCTCATCATCGAGCAAGGGCTTCATGAGGTCTGCTGGGAGGCCGGCGATCGCTGTCGCTGGAAAATGCAACTGGTGGAAACATAAGGAACCGAACAAATGTTCGCAACAGATTGCAGCATGATATATACAGTAGATTTTCGCTTGCTATGTTGCCTTGAACCAATCTATTGACAATTCAAACTATTCAAACCTCCATTTTTATCAGCTAAATCATGCTAAATCCAGATTCTACATCAGAATAGTCAGAGTCAAATCCAACATTTCTCAGTGAAAAACACCTATTTTCATGATTTTTCATGGCATTCAGCTGGGTGTTTCAGCCCATCGTTAGGATGTGAAACCCATCATCGAGAGCAACAGCGACAGCAAACTCATGAGGCGTTGGAGTCTGGCTGGTGGCGTGACATGGCGTGACACTGTGGGTGGAAGAAATTCTGCACCACCTTGGATGGTTCAAAAACCCTACAATGTGACCCCCCCCAGTGATGTTTGTTGGTTTAGATTTGCCCCAGTAACTATAGTTATAAGTACCATAAACCATAGTTATTGGAGTTATAAACCAACTTAGGTATCTTGGGGGCCTCACATTGTATGAATAATGGGATGTTTACCGCCTATCAACTGGTGCAGGATTTCGCTGGCCCATCCACAGCATCTTTTTTTTGAAATGGTGGTTACCCTGTGCTTATTTAGCATGGGAATCCAGGGCCCATTTAGTTCGGTGATTTACCGAAAAAAGACTGATGATTTCCATAGCTATGTTAGTTTACCAGGGGCCAACTTAAAAGTCAATCTTCCTTTCTGGATGCAAATTAGTGGGTGTGGTGGCGACTGGTTGCCCTCCAATTTCATGAAAGTTCTTCGTTGCGGGAAAAAATGAGGAAACCAAATGGTTCTGGGCAGCCCCAACTGCCACCCATTCTGAATCCGTTCCATGCAGCAAAAAAGGATGATCCTCTAATTGGCTAATTTAATAGTCTTCATGGGGGTCGTGGTCGAGATGCTCAAGATGCTTAAGCACTAACCAGTTTGGTAGTCCCACTCCTCAAAACATTCGCCAAAGGCACCTAAAATGAACAGATGCAATACCCAACCAGGATTTCTGAGAGGTCTTCGCCGCCAGCAGTTTGGCGCATGTTCCGGTCTTTCTTTGGTCAAATTCTGGTCTTTGTGGTGTGGGTACCCTTTTCTTGATAGGTGAACGCTGCCATGTCTTCATGATGCAACAGAAATCCCCCCTGTTGGGTAATGATATGTGCGTATGCATGCAGATACTTACATGCACACGCACAGAATTACACACACAATTACATACATGTATATACAGACACACACACACATATATATATGTATATATACACATACACACACATATATACACACATATATGATATATCAGATGTATATATATATGACATGTGTACAGACATCCACCCCTCTTGAAAATACTTTGAAGTACATTCCCTTTTTACAAATCTGTGACCCCAAGCCTTAGCCGGGCAGGTTGATGACGGACAAGTTGGACTGGGCCTTGGAGGTTCAGAGCTGCTGGCTTCACTGGAAGCGACTCCAGGGGACATCCGCGCGACTCCTGGAGACCTTGGAAGAACGGGAGAGCGAGCTGCGCGCCTTGTACCTTGGGGACAACCGGAGCGGTGAACGGCCAGATTTTGATGTGCGAAAAAAAACAGCATACTATGGATAAACTAGGGAACACTTTCAGCCATGTTTTTTTTTGGGGGGGAACACATGCAAAAGATTTGGGAAAATAGGGGAAAACACTTGGTTCCCCTGGAAATGTTGGACGCCTTCCCCAGGACAAACGATCTCTGTATCCGCTCATGGATTGTTGGTTTATGTGGCGGCTGACCCCGCTCAATTCTTGGTTGGATACCCATCTCACATAATGTTCAACGCCAATTCTGTTAGATTCCATGTCAAGTTGCGCATATGGATAGATGTGCAGTTGGGGTGGGACAAAATTAAGGTACCAACGGACCCGCAATCTTGGGAGACTTTGAAAAGAGGGACATTACTTTTCAAACCATTGGATTGCAGGGATTTGAGACAACCCCATCAGTTTTTTGATGTTTTTTTGGGGTTGAAGATCACCAAATTTTGTGGGACATGATGATTTAAGAACTTTCTGGGCTATGACGAGTTAGCACGGTTCTTTCGCTGAAAGATCACTGAACTTTGAATGGTGGTGGTCAACGGCCAAGATCACGAAGGAATATAAAACTAGGAATTGCAAACAAGTTGTACTGTTTGCAAACGGCTGGATGGGATGTACACCTGGAATTGAGAGGGGAAATCACTGAAGGGTGGAGAAAAATCTGGATCCATTTTGGGATTCTTGAAGGCCAGACTGCAAAGTAAAGCTGCTAAGATAGCTGGCCATGAACTGCTTATTTAAACGCATGCGATGCGATGTAGAGGCTGTGAAGTGAAGCTTCAACTATTCTGACTATCGATAAGATTTGATAAGTAGAGATGGGCTTTATCTTTATTCATATGCTTCCAGCCGGCTAGCCGCTCTCATACCGTGCGGCACGTACCAGCCGCATGACACCGTCCCTTTTTGCCTGACGACAGGCAGAATGATCGCCCCCGGCTGCTGCTGCAAAAGAAGATGGGTTCGAAAAAGAAGACTTTTGGCCGAATGGGTCAACCTTTAGGTGACGAACTGAGCCTATTGCCATACGAAGGTGCACTGCTAAACAAGACATTTCTAGCGTTTTATAGCTTTTTTTTTAGGGGGAAGGGTATCTGAGATTCGTGTGACTTCGCTTTAGTAACTTTAGTATGCTCTAGTCGGACTCATAGAAGAGGCCCAGATGGGGGTGGTTGCACGACCAGGTTCCATACGTATCCATACGTTTGGTGTTTTGACCATGGAACTTATTTCATAAATTTTCATAACATGTATGAACTTATGGTATCTTAATGTATCTTATGGGTTCTTATGGTATGAAATGATAACATGTTACGGACCCTATTGTAACTGTATGGACCATGTGTTGACGATGAATGCTCCATATGCTCCTGCCTCAGGACGGTGGAGGTGGAGTTTTACCGCGCCGACCTGACGGATCTGCCCTTCTGCTTTGGCGACACGTGCTTCTACTTGGTCTCGAAGTTTGCAGACCTGCCGATGGCAGACATGCTGAACCCTGGAAAAAATCAGGGGATCAATGGGGATCAGAGTTGACCATCTGTTGACCTTTAACGCCATAGATGCCATAGCCCAAGACGGGCAACAAATGCAGTTAAGCCTCCACGACCCTCTGCGCGTTGAGTATGTCATGTGAAAGTCAAGACGGGCACCTAATGCCCGGCTAGAAGCTGGTACAGTAACTACTGTAGGTGGGTTTATCTCGATTCCCTTCTGGCATCATCCATGATCATCAATAGTTCACCATCAATATAATCCACATCAATCCACTTACCTTCATAGTTGCCGACAATATCACCGTTCTTGTTGCTGAGCATCCTATATTTCTTCGCGCCTATCGTCGCTATTGATGAAAGCAAGTTGTTGCGGTGGCATCTCATGTGCAGCAAAGGAAACTAACGATGGCTCTGAAGCAGCTGTTTCCATTTTTCATGGGTCATACCCTCTGGTAATTTCACATAGCTATTGAAAATACCCCAGTTATAGTGAATTTTCCCATTAAGAATGGTGATTTTCAATAGCTACTGTAACTGATAGTTTACCAGAGGGTACCGCATACCAACCACACTGTAACCTAAAACTCCATGTTCTTCCTGCGACACCCAACCCATGGTTGGTGACATGACCGCACTTGGTGGACGGCTTGAAACAGCGGGATTTTAGGGCGCAAGCTACCTATTTGGGGAATCTCATCCACCGAAATAGACATTTCACAAGTTTTCCCATGGAATAGTTGATGCTTTATCATTCTTTATCATGAATATTGGTGAATTGGTGATCCATATTTGTGACAGTGATATCCATATCTTCGCTTGGTAAGCTTTGTGGCCGCAACCCTTTACCACCACAAATATTTCTCACCACGTTTATAAGTTAAAACATCTTTCCATATCCCAAATCTCATAAATCTCTGCAAAGCTTTCCCATTCTTGGTCATATCGCATGCACAACGTTTGCGAATGACGACGCCCATATTTTTGATATTTTTGGATGGCTCAAATCCCCTCTCCGGCTGGTGTGAATCCCCACTTAAGCCTGCATTCCGATTAATGTGTTCTTCATGAATCATGGCGGAGATGGGTGCAGATGGCCCAATCGCCCATGTGCAAATGTCATTTACAACCCTGCTATAGATGATAGATATAGAGACATAGATATAGACTATGACATAGATCCAAAGAATATATGAATATCTGTTTAGAAAGCCAGTTCACACATGGCCCAATAAACATGTTTTCCCCAACCCAATAGAAGGATCATGAAAGATCACTTCGGAACCCTAAACCCTGCAGGTGCTAGCCTAAGATCTGAAATCATATTGAAACACATCAAAAAATCATAAAAAAAACCTAGATATCTTTGGTCCCCGAAGCCCATCCCTGGCCCAGGAGCAGCCGCACCACGGCCCTGGGTGCCTTGGCACAACGCTTCGACGGCTTGAGGCAACACATCCTGGCGATCGAAGCGGGGCGGCTGGAGGACTACGTCTCGGTGGCGAACGTCGAGGCGTTTTGGATGATCTTCATGGATCAATGGATTTTGGGATTACTTGGGGTGACGGTGAATGGATGATCTTGGATTTTTAGATGATTCACCTGAGTGAAGGTCTTTTAATTTGGATTTTTAGATGATTCACCTGAGTGAAGGTCTTTTAATTTGGATTTTTAGATGATTCACCTGAGTGAAGGTCTTTTAAT
>Ga0126342_10022882_pt1 | contig 10272 bp, 9 predicted proteins | sample Cyp1metagenome_FD_92528 | JGI IMG/M metagenome (GOLD analysis project Ga0126342, IMG submission 92528) | Coral microbial communities from Lord Howe Island, Old Settlement Bay, Australia - Cyphastrea 1 metagenome | ecosystem: Host-associated > Invertebrates > Cnidaria > Coral ... | reverse complement strand
GACGTTACGAATCCAGATTAATTAATCAGGATCATACCAAAACCTCGAGAAAACCGAACAAACATGACAGGGCAAGACCGGACACAGACGCAGAAGCAGACAAGCAGGCCCGAACTAAGAGCCGGAGTCAAGCAAAAAGCTAGGGTTGTGATGTATGATGTTAAGCCAGTGATTAATCAGGATTGATCTGGATTAATCTGTGCAGTCAATGCAGAGAAGTGAAGGCAGATGTTGGAAACAGATGTGTGTAATTGGACAAATGTAGGGCAGATGTAGGCAGATGACTGATGTAGTGTAATTACATGGTGCCATGACATGTGTCAGAAACGATTCTTGTGAGGGCAAGCAGTAGGAAATTATTCTGATGAAACTTTTCTCCCCCAAAACTTGTGAATTCTGTCGCTCACAACAGTCCTTTCCGATATTAAAATAATTCAATAATAATTCATGATTTATCAATTTTCACCAAATAATATTCCACCAATGTTGGCAAGTTTCTTCAACCTCCACCATCAGCTCGTCATGGATCTGCAACAACAAACGTCCCACCAAACGACATTGACCATCAGACGCATGGCTTCGAAGCTCTTTCAATCCTGGTAGCTGAAACATATACTGCATACTTCTGAAACTCGTGGAACTTAAGACTTGTTTGCTTCATTGGCTTAGATCGGCTCATCCAAGCCCATGACCTAAGGCTTATCTTTTGTTGTGTTCTCCTGTATAAGCTCGCCGTAACAAGGGGGAACCCTCAAAACGTATAGATATGTTTAAAAGAGATCAAACACACAAAAAAACAGAGTAAATATACCAAGAAACGATTGTGGATCCCAATCATGGCAGCTTTCATCAGATCCGCCGCTGACGCTTGGCAGGCGGTGTTCACGGCCTGCCGCTCCGCATGCGACCGCTGTGCCGCTGAGGAGGATCCCAAGCCAGGCAGGAAGCGGCGACGTCCGTGGACCGTTTCCACGAAGCCTTGCTGACGGGCTTGGTCTGTGCACGAAGTGATCCAAAAGGCAACGCCAGCGTACTCCTTCATGAAGGAAGCTTTGAGCTCATTGGCTTGATGGCGAGATATTCCAAGGTCTGCTGCTAACTTGCCAGAACCAACACCATAAATCAGGCTGTAGCAAATGCGCTTTGCCCCACTGCGCTCTTCTGGAGTGATGTCTGAAGCGGATTTTCTCAACCAACCTGCTGCGACTTGTTTGAAGACATCTCCACCTTGATGCAAGATGTCTAGAAGTCTTTGATCACCCGAAAAGTGGGCCATCAAACGAACCTCTATCTGCGAATAGTCCAAGCTCAACAGCACGTAGCCAGGTTCTGCTGACAGCAACTGCCGCGGGTTGACCATGATCTTTGCAGCCTCCTTGGAAACATCCACTGCTGCTGCCAGGCGCCAGACTTGATCTGCAGGATATGATAGGACTGACGTGCCATGTTGAATCAAGACCTGTCGCACTTTACTGCTCCGGGCCTGATCTGCATAGACTTGCCAACCACGTGAGAGCCAATATTGTGCTAAGGAGGTCTCCCCGTCCTTGGATTTGCTTAAGAGGCCCCCAAAAGATTAGAAACAATCCCTGCAGATTTCCCAGTCATATCAGTCATGGTGGATTCATGGACCAATAATGACCAATAAAAACCATCACTTTCAGCAAGTCCAAGCATCGCACATGGCTTCATCACAGCTCCGGGTGGACACTTCTTGTACTGCACCTTCTCTGAGAAGCCGCTGCTTGGGCGGTGCCTCAGAGGCTGCGGCCACAAAAACTCTGGCACCGGCCACTGCAGCAGCTTGGACCTCGCCCTTTATCAACTCTTCATGCAGCGATGGCCGCACCACTTCGCTGATTTGAAAGGCATTCTCCAAGCACATCAAAGGGACGGATCCTGGAGAGGTTAGGTGAGGATGGAGTGGTTAAGAGAAATTATAGCAACTTCATAATAAGATTTTATAAGATGTTCATGATTGTTCATGTAATTCAGGAAAAGTATTAGTCAACAAGAATCAAAACTGTTGGCTTTTGAGCCTATCTCCTGCAGCAGTTGCCAATCTCCCCGTTGCCGTGCCAGTCTGTACAAAGTCTGTCCGAATGCGTGGCTGCGAAAAAGGATAGCCTGTGCAGACGGTGCAGGGTTGACTACTTGAAGCTCCGATGGTCCCATTGGTCCCGATACATAAAGGACACAAAGGTTCCATCCGCGGAGCTTCTGCAGATCGTTGAATTGTCTCAATTCGCTTGACCGCATGAATCAGCTGCCGATATTCCAGGATCAAACTGACAACTTCATTTGGCAGCAAGCGCTTCAATAAGTCTTGAGGTGATTTGTAACAAAGTCTGCCATTGGCCTTGCGACGCATCTGTGCCCCTCTTGGCAAAGGAATTCGAAGATCTTCAAAGAGCGCACGGCCTACGTCCTCACTTGAGTTTAACAAAACTTGCCTCCCCACCACTTTCTTCACGTGTTCCTGGATGGCTGCCATCTTGTACAATACATGGCAACGTGTATGGCTGGGATCCCTGGTTTGGCATCCAATTCCAAAGTGTTCCATCCATGCCAAGACCGTGGCAATTGGCATTTCAATCCACCAAAAGCTCCCCAAGAGTTGCTGTCGCCCCAGTCTTCTAAGCAGCTCAGCCAACACAGGCAGCACTACAAAGGCTTCGGGCCATGAAGTTGCAAGTCTGGCTCTTAATACTGCACTGAGACTTGAAGCATTTCCAGCAATTGTAGCACCAGCGGATTCCAAGTTGATCTGACAAAGTGCTGCCAGATTGGAAATCGCCACGTTCTGCTTGTCATCTGGATCTAACAACCAATAGGCAATTCGAGGCTCCGCCAAGGAGCATTGAACATCAATGCCCCGCTTGAGAAATGCCGCCACCAAGTCTTTGGCATTCGCTGTGAGGCACAGATTTTGCTCATCCTGAAACCAGCTCCAAATAGATCCCGTCAGCGGTGCTGCGGTCTTCTCAGAGGTTGGAGGTGGCAAAACCAGGCAATAGGCCTCGCAGGGACCCAATGATAAGCACAGCGCTTCCTCTTTGTCACCACCAAGCACAATGGTTGCTCCAATCCAGTCAACCTCCAGCACACAGGTCAGGCTCTCGTTGCTGCGTGTGTGTCATGAGGTATGAGGAGTCGATATCTTCATGTGAGCGCTCATGTGCTTCTCTCTTTCAAGAAGACTAAGCTTGGCACAGTTAGTAGCCGTGTGCTCAAGTTTTGAAGTGCCGGATCTGCCAAAGAGAGAATCTGCAATGGAGGCAACCGAAAACGAGCACCTGACGTGGCAAGAACGTTTCAGGAAGTTTACAGATTGTCACAGCACTGCCACTCGGTTTGCTGTTGTGTCTAGCCTACAGTAGGTAGAAGAGGAACGAACACACGCTTCCACAACTGGTGGCCACAGATAAACCATGATCTGACGCAATTGATGGCAATTAGCCGCTAAACTGAAGGCTGTGGTCAGCCTGGGGTTGCCAATGCAGATGCTAGGAAGTTGGCTTCGCTCTGCACGCAGGGATGGGGTTCTCCACGTGCTGAAACCAGAGCTGACTGTGAGTCTGCAGAACCACCAGGTGATGCTCCTCGCATGAGAGGGGATTGCAATGAGTGTAGCCATGCAAACAGAAGCTGAAGGAAAGGATTAAAGTCATGCTGATGGATTTGGGTGCTTTCCGCTGGTGAACATTTCAACGAAAATCAAAGTACACGTAGGAAACACATGCCAAATTCGACGTCTACATTGCAATTGTATACATACCTTATTAAACTTAACAAATCTACATAGGACAAGTCAAGGACTTGAGTATGTATATATATATATATATTTATATTATACACATATATACGTGTATATATATATACGTAATATGATATTGATGATCCAGCCATCCTCCAGATGCAACTCCACAGGAATGGGCACCAGGAGATCCACCCACAGCTTCCTCAGATTTAGCATAATTCAGCTTTCTGCTGAAATCCAAACAAGATAGATCAAGTAACATCAAACAAACCTGAAGCAGTTGGGATCAATGAATTTCTTCATAACCTTATTTTGTAGGTTGAATTAGGATGAATTTGGCTGAATATGTTAAAATCTTCGGCTGGTACTGAGTGCTTTAATCTAGGCTATCATAGGCTGACAATCGAGCCAAAAACATCAAACACATCCACACATATCCACACACCATTGGTGAGAGACTCAGTGTGGATGATCTCATGACCGTCATGATCCCAGGTCCCGGCGAAGGATACAAAGGGATACAGACGGCCGTCAAGGCTCTACATCCCTTGGGCTCAAACTTAACCGTCCAACTCTGCGCAAGCCTTCGCCAAGCCTTTCCGAAGACAGTGGAGATGTTTCCTCCTAGAGAGGAAGAAACCAGGAACAGCAACATCTCGAGGAAAAGTGCCGGAACATCAGAAACACTTAGGGTGGTTGACTCAACATATTTTGAGGATGTCTTGCAAGTTCCTGAGTCATTTCTACAAAATCCAACATACTCGAACAGCTGTCCTCAACAGCAGCTCCAAGTCGACAGGGCGTTGCACATCTGCTCACTGAGTTGCAGAGTTGTTCTGTATCATCACCTGCACATGGCTATTTACGCGCGGGATTTGATGCAGCATCTACATTAAATCAGCTGCAAATACACTACTGACATCTACTGACTGCAGGCCGATACTTCCGAAATTTTATGTTGTTGCTTAAAAAATCATTGTCATCAATTTCCACCTAGCCCAAACTTGGTCACTGCCACATCAATTCGCTGACCTTCAGATGCCGCTCCAATGTCCTGGAGGCCACAAGCCCATCACATGACATGATGATATTATACAATATTCAGATATTCATGTATTCATGATTAATTATATTTAGTTGTTCATGTATTTAATGCAATTGTGTTTGTGAATACATTAATATACAGTATTTATATACATTTACATCATTTATACGCTTGCATGATGCATATCCATGGGCAAACTCTTTCCCAAAAATGCTAGATATTCAATGTGGCAGTTCCGGCTGGTGAGTTGTCTGTCGGCAAATACTTGCATGACAAACATGTCATGTCTTCCAACTTGTCTCCTCAGTGTCGCGTCTGGTTGTCGGTGGAGGAGTCATGACGGATGGGTGAACAGGCGCTTCACATCTTGGTACAGCCGCCATAGCACTTGCAAAAACCGGCGGCGGCTGCTGCTGCTGCTGCTGCTGCTGCTGATTCTGTGGCCACTGCAACCCACTGGGGCGACCCATGTGACCCATGGGGCGACTGCCAAGGTTTTGGGGCTGCACCTGCGGCACCATGGGTGACGGCCCTGTCATGGGCGAAAAAGCTGCTCCAGGCATGGCTCGCGGATGCACTGTATCCATCCTTCGGCTTACCTGGGCTGGCTGCAGCCGCGTTGAAGACGTGGCAGCCGTGGCAGCTGTACTTGGACGCTTGGGTGGTGGGCCTGCAAGGACATGTTTCAAGAATTTTCAAAACATGCACTGAAACATGGACTGACAGCTTTTCAACCTTTCGGACCAAAAATCCACTGGCACCTATGACCTATGTGGCGCTATGTAGTTAAAGATGAAGTCGGTTCACCTGCTTCACTTTACCCCAGGAAGCCTGTGGTGAGTCCTTGCTCGGCATTCTGGGCTCGTGCGCGCTTGCCTCAATCAGTTCATTGGTGAAATTCGTTGAAAGCTGCTTGCACTTTGCTGGTGCTCACTTAAAACCGAACATGTTCCGTCAAGATTTTTTTTTCAATATCTACAACATATACTGTACAATGAATCATGACGTAATGACAGGCAAAGCAAATTTAAATGAAGACTTTGACTTTGAAGGCCACTAGCCGAGTCAGCGTCCTTGTCTCTTGATTCACACTGCATTGCATGACAGTAATTCTATGTTTCTTCGGCCAGAGTCGCGTTTGTCGTTGATCTGAGATTTGGCAAGGCCTGCCACCATGGCATGACATAAAATGTGTCAACGGCATTCAAAAACTGAAACAATAAACACATGCAAGACCTTTAGACTCTAAATGCTTATATTATAACTTATATTATATCATATTATATCAACCTGAAAAAAACATACACAAACTAATCGCCAACCTCCTTCCCATGTACAACTTGTAAAGGCAAACTCATTTCGCCAAATCTGCTGGGTTTGGGTTAAAACGGGTTCTGATACCCTTCCTGCCGCGGCTTCAATGAGGCGATCTGCATTCTCTTCCGGCAACGCAGCAGACGGTACCTGGGATATCCGATTGCCATTGAAAGACCATGAAAGACCAAGATTCAGACGAAGGATGACGAAGGTGACTAAGGACCTACAGCAAATATCGGCAAATCAAATTACGGATGTAATTGTTCCAGCTCTCTTGTTGCCTTTGATTAGATGTCACTGATCTCCAAGTCTCTATCTATATCTATATCTATATATGCTCTGTCCACAACCTGTCGCAAACCAACATGAAAGACTATCCAGCCTGCAAAGAACAATTACTGTAAATGAGAAGAAACAAATTCTTGCCTCAACAAGCCACATCATGTCGCAAGGTCTTTCGCAATGTACGCAGCAATTCTGCTCGTGATGCAGCTGCCACTGACACAGGCGTAGTAAAGCCTTGCTCGTAAAGGGCACGGGCAACGGAGCAGTCCATGCCTGATCAATCGCTGCATTTGCGGGCCTTCTCGGCCTGGATACCTGGAGTCAAAATCAAGTATATCTTAGTCTTCAACAAGTGAAAGTCATGTCTGCCATCATGAAACCATGCTCTGCCAAAGTGCCAAAATTTATCTCTGGACATGATCTCACTATCCACTGTATATGAAGCAATTCAGATCACAATGAAATGACATGTGATGTAAGTTCATCATCACTTCAGTCACTAAAAATTGGCAATTAATAATGACTAATATATCATATGGCTATGTAAGGCTATGTTGAATAAGACCTGTAAATATCTCTAAATGGCATTATATTGATCCCCAAGTACCAAGCTAAAATTCGGTTATTTTCTGAGTTATTTTTGTAGTTTTGGGATGATTCCCCCATCTTTCACCAGCCTGGGATCTGCATCAAGGGGACCAGCTCCAAGCGCACCCCCAAGGCCAAGCGCTTCTGGAAGGACAAAATCAAGGCTTCCAAGGTGTACCACTGAAGTCGATTGCAAAATACCTGCGGTGTTTTCAACATTTCTGACAAAAGAGGGGAAGACCCATATATAGATGATATGTGTATTATGTGTATATTGAAATTATATTAGATTATATAGATATGGTGTGACACGTTGCCATGCATATATTGATACGTGTATCTTTACATGAATCTATATATTACATGTTGATGTGAGGGTGTATGAATTTACTATCACTATGTATTTATATCTACACTGCCATACCAACATGACCAACATGTCATGTCGTGTATGTATGTTATCTATATCTATATCTATCTATATGTACGTATATATGTATATAATATGTTTTTCCAGCATGGGTAATGTTGAATGGCAACATACCCAGCTGGCTCATCTGACATGAGCTGGCTAGTTTTTTTGAGAAACAGCGATGCGCCTCGGTTTTTGCCCTTCCAGATCTTCCAGATTGTGTTCAAGGAATTCATGGAATCTCAGACTATCTCAGACTCCACAGATTACAGATGTCAGTGAGAGCTACCTCAACTATCTTTAGGATTGTTTAGGAAGCTTAACACACCTAAGCACCTGAGAAGATACAAGGAAGGTGTACGGTCCAAAAGAGGGGAGACTCTAATATATTGTACGCACCCCATGAATGCTTATAGTGTCCTTACACCTTATCAATAACTTATCAAAGTCTCTCTTCTCTGGCCGAAACACGCCCACTGTGTGGGTGTAGGATGCTGCAGACTGTTGGAGTTGTTGCAGCTGCCCCTTGCTCAAAGCAAATTTCTTCAAGAGTAATGGTGCCGGCATCTCATGAAGCAAGGCCCAAAGAACCAGCGCACTGTAAAACCTGGAGTCAAAGTGGAAGGATGTGGAAGATGCTAAATTGTTCAGGGCTCCAGTACACCGTGAGACCTGTATAGAATCACAACCCTCCCCAGTGGAGCCCAACCACAGAGGGAAACCCCTGTATAAAATGAACCTGTTTTTGGAGCTCAACCCCCGTGATTTTAATTTTGTACAGCCTTGTAGACATCTATCAAATCCTGCTGATTCTCTTGATGGAAGTCCGCCGCAGTGTATCAGTGTGCATACGATGGCAATGGCTACGCAGCTGCTAGGACTAATAAGGCGTTTCCCCTGCGGATGAGCGATGCATTTAGAATCAAATAAAGTCATACAATTAGCATTAATTAGCGCTAATTAGCGCTAAAACATATTAATTCAGCAAACATACTGCTCTGCTGGTAGCACATACCAGGACATTCTTCCACACTGTTGCGGTTTTCCTGCCTGATGATCCTCTGACCGTCCACCGACTGCACGGTGCTGTTGGGCAAGCGCCCTTGGAATTGCGCCTGGTCAACCAAGTCCAAACGTAACTTGATGCGTTGTGCCACCCGGCGTTCTGCGGCCGAAAGGTAAGCAAGCGCCTTCTTGTACACATCCCAATCGACGGTCAAAAGGCTGTCAGGAGTCACCAAATAACAAACATGCAGATCAGTGTCTAGGGAGATGCAGCTTCGGGCCTGTTGCATCTCTTGGAAAAGGAGCTGTCCTTGTGGAGGTTCCAAGCCAGAAGCACAAACAGCATGACCCAGCGGCGTTGCTCGATACGCATTGGATCGCTCATCCAAACGAGCCATATCGTGTGACAGAAGCCATTTCATTGCTTCAGCAATTTCTGGATAACGTTGGGCAGGTTCCAAGGACTCATCTGGTGAACCTGCTTGAGTCATCAAGAGAGTGCTTGAAGAGAATCGAATCAAATCTTCTCCAGCACCTAGCTGTGGTACCACACACAGTACTTCCAGAATGAAGCGTTTTAAGCCCCGCTTCTCATTGCGAAGGCAACTCACTACTTGAGGCAGCTGCTGTTGGACCAAGGCCATCACTTGATTCTTAATGTTTGGCGCCGCTATGATGATCGACTCTCCCATTGTTCCTTGTCCTGCTCGACCAGCACGACCTGCCATTTGTTTATACTGAGTTGAATCCAGTAGCTGGTTCCCCATGAAGGGTGACTGAAAAACAACCCTGCGAGCCGGTAGATTCACTCCAGCCGCAAGGGTGGATGTAGCACAAATCACGTTGATGTGTCCATTTTTGTATCCACGTTCGATGACATTCCTCTCTTCTGTGGTCAAACCACTGTGATGAAAGGCGATTCCAGCAGGAATGGTTTTCTGAAGAGCTGGATCAGCTCCACCTGCACAGAACCGGCAGCTTTTGGCAGCAGTTGCAGTTGCTAAACAAAGGGTGTTCGGTCCAAGGGTCGTGTGATGTCGTGTGCAAGTGAGATGCCTCACTACCTTCTACTGACAGGAGCAAAGTCTGCAAAGAGCCTCATGAACTCGCGCATTCTTTAATCTCAACTTCTAAACCATGATCGTTCTGGTTTAAATACACTATAGATATATCATATAGATATATCTATAGATCACCTTTCCATTCTTCTCCCTCGAATCCCTGCCTATCTGTTGTTGCATCTGATTCACCAAGGCTTCCCTTTCCTTTGGGCAACGGAGGCGATCCAACACGAATGAACGGCTGAAACCAAATGCACATGGAATCAGCCGTCACATGCTTTCTTGGCAAACGCTGAAAGAAAAGCCTGCCAAAATGTTTGGGTTCGTCTAAAAGTAGAATACAACCAATTTCGATGGTTATATAATCACTATTTTCCCTACTGAAATTGTCACGAATGGGGGTAACATGTTCAGACAAACCCGTTTCTGACTATGGCAAATGATAGATTTCAGCTGGCTGATGCGGAGAACTTGGAAGCTTCGAAGCCAGAAGTTCGGCTGTGCGCTCACACTTCACCTGCTTCTGTTGCTGCTTCAGATCTGTGAATTCACTGCATTTCCTCTGGCACCTCACATACCTGGCACCTCATGTGCCTTTTAAAGAGTCGAGGCCCAGGCAAAACACAAAATGATAACATCAAAATACATTAATAACACTTTGAACAAATAATACGTCTCCTAGACCTTCTTTTGGTACAGAAAAACTTGCTCAAACGAAGTTTTGATACACAAAAAATGCAATCGAGCAGAATTCTTATTCAACCCAAAATTCGAGCACCTTTTTTTAAAGGGGCATGTT
>Ga0126342_10022881_pt1 | contig 10272 bp, 8 predicted proteins | sample Cyp1metagenome_FD_92528 | JGI IMG/M metagenome (GOLD analysis project Ga0126342, IMG submission 92528) | Coral microbial communities from Lord Howe Island, Old Settlement Bay, Australia - Cyphastrea 1 metagenome | ecosystem: Host-associated > Invertebrates > Cnidaria > Coral ... | reverse complement strand
GGCGTGCACTTTTTCGACATCTCAACTTCCAAAAGTGGTCCGGACCTGGTGTGTTTTGTACATTTTGACTTGGAAATGTGCTTCGCGCCACAACGGCGTGCACTTTTTCGACATTGCAACTTCAAAAGTGGTCCGACAATGGTGTGTTTTGTACATTTTGACTTCGAAATGTGCTTCGCGCCACAGCGGCGTGCAATTTTTCATCTCTCATGTGGCCAGCTGGCTCCGCACCCGCCGCTTTAGCGAGCCTACTTTTCGACCCTCAGGAGCCACAAATCATTGGAAAAACACAGTGTTTCGCGACTTTCCGACTTTCCTACCTTTTCGCGCATGTGCATCTTCTTTCTTCTGACTCTTTCTCTTCTGATCTTTTTTCTTCTAATCTTTCTCTTCTCTCTGCCTCTGCCCTGCTCTGCTTTTCATCTGTCCATATTGTCGGAAGTTTGACTTCTAAACTTCCTTCGATCATAGTCACATATAGTCACATATAGTCACATATAGTCACATATAGTCACATATAGTCACATATAGTCACATATAGTCACTATGGTTACGTATAACTTGGGGAGTAATTGAACAATTTTTCATTTGGGATTTCAACGTCAATGTTTGGTTAGAGAAATGGCTTCACAAATATTAGGGGATAAACAATAAGTCGCTCGCCTTGCATGGTGTGGCAGATGTTTGCTAAAAGATTCTCCCGCCAATGTCTGGGCTTTGCTAAAACGGAATACCTCACCAGCCCCAGCTGGATATCATTAGGTGGCCTCTCGATAATTGTCAAGGCACCCATTAAGTGATGGACATGTAAACCAAATGAGACGACAATGCCCCTGACAAATTGCCAATTGACGCCGCTTGGAAAAAAACGTTTTTAAAACTAATAATCCAGGTTTAGTACAGTATTGCATCTGTTCAATTTTGGGGAGCTATAGCAGGTATTTCATAATGTGATAGGCTCTCCATTGAAATATGGCTGTCCCACGCGCCGCAAATTTGAATACTGTTGCTGCATGCCCATTGATCGATGCCAGAGGTGTTTCATCGTATCCTGCCAAGGTGTAGAAACCCGAGATGCTGTGTACATGTACCTGGGACATGTTGGGGTAGTTTGGGTAGACCTTGGTGGATGGTTGGCGAATTTCATGGGTTACAGTAAGAGATAGACATGGTTAGAATGTTAGCCACCAGTGGGGGAGATCTGTGGGCAATTCTTTGAAGACTGCTATTCGGAAATTTTGAAAAAGGCACGCTCACCATCAAACGGACATTCCCCCGATTCTCAACAAAGATTGCCAAGAGCAACTAACTAAACTCGGATACTTTTCCAACTGGGACGTTTTTCCAACTGCTTCTCGATATGAATCCAGACTTGTGATCTCCTGTCACATTTTGTCATCCCAGATATATTTCAGCTAAAACATGGCCATGTTCCCAGGCTCCCATAGGATCCCATACACCACGAAGTCTGCCTCCTGACCTTGGCGTCTTCCCCAGCGCCCAAGGTACGGCCTACGTTTGATCGTGGATTCAAGTGGCATCGGGCGACAGATCAGCCTGGTGCCCATTGTGATCCAGCTGGGGTCCTGTGGCTCGGCGACACGAAACGTGCCTGCCCCTGGTTAGTGCACCACGAGAACGCACGATGCTTCTTGTGTCTATGATTTGATATATGAGACAATATGACATGTATTTATATATATATATATATTATAACTTATATTTATATTTATATATATATGTACATTTACATGTATGATTATAATGTATACCACCATATGCTCAGATTAATGATAGCTGAACATGTCCATTGAAGATCTAGAGCCTCATGCGCAACATCGTATAAATTAATGTTGTAAACCCAAGGATAAATCAACAATCATTAGCACAATACCCTCTAGTAAATTCACATAGATGGCAGATAGGGCTTTTGGAAGATGAGTTTCCACCAAACAGTGGCTTATGTTTAGAATTTGGTTATTAACTAACGGTTATTGATGATAATTGATGATTGTTGAAGATTATTGATGATTATTGATGACTATTGAAGATTATTGATGATTAACATTTATTAACTAATGGTTGTTGGTGATTATTGATGATTATTGATGGGGTCAAACTGTTAATGTACCAGATCGCAGCAACGCCCAGGCTTAGCCCTTGTGCAGCTCGCCAGCATGGCGGCCGACTTCCTGATGTTTCGCATGTACGACAAAGATCGACGCGATGCCTACTACAAGTGCAAGGCACCGATCTCATGGAAACCCGCTGAAAAACAGCAAGCTGAAGTGGCCATATAACTATGTACATAGTATATTATTATTAATTATTTATTATTATTATCATACTATTATTATAATATCATTATTATTGATATTTTTATTTATAGCTATGATTATTATTACTGTCTTAGCATTATTATTTGCATTAGTAATAGTATTATTATTGTTGTTATTGTTATTATTATTATTGTTTTTATTATTGTTATTACTGCTATTATTGTTTTAATAGTTGTTGTTATTCATTATGGAGGATAAGTAGTTGTTCTTGGTACATCCCCACCCGTAAAGTTATAGTAATTCACTATCCCAACCATGCGTAATAGTTGGATAGATTACAATGACTTCACGGCGCGACATCACTGGAATGGTGGTTCATATATATATATATATGGGTAAGCATCCCAAAATGACCTTACTGCAGTTTAGTGAGCTATTAGATTCATCGAGAGCCATTGGCAACACGACATGTGCGAAAATGTATCCATTCTAAAACATGGCATGATGATCCACATTAACATTCATATTTTGGGGATGGGGCTCAAACCACCCACCACCGATATGTGCGTTGTTTTAAGCACAGGGCCAGGATGGGACAGGTGGGGCAAGCCAGTAAAACATTGGGATCAACAGAGCCAGTCTTGCGTACCGGGAATCAAACATGGCTGGGAGATCCCGCAATCGCCAATCTATGGAGGTTTCTAGCTGGGAAAATAGCCGAATTACAAAATATTACAAATGTATCCGACGTTTTTTTTTCTATTTCCATGTTTGATGGTTATACCAGAGGGTACTATTACTATTCATGCCCGACACTTGGTTGAGACCCAAGGTTTCCCACAGATAGCTGACCCTTGCTCGTAGCCGCCTGGAATAGGTCATTGAGACCAAAGACTACTCGGAGATGCAGGACAAATCACAGCACCGATTGGCATCTTCACTGCCCATTTTCCATCCCCATATTTCTGGGCTAATCATGGCTAATCCCCCAAAAAAAATACAGTTAAGGTGACACTATGTGACATTCCATCCATGAAGTCCTATGACATATTTGCTAAACGCCCGCCTTCAGCTTCTGTTGAACTCTCTGAGATGGCGATGGAGAGAAAATCTTTAGCAACTACTGTAAGTCCTCACTCTTGTGGGTCAAATTTCAGTTTTGTAGGTCACATCCACGTTATTGCCGCTTCCGCCCAAATCCCTTTGTTGGTTGGTTCAGTTCATAACCCGGCTGTGATATGCGTACGTGTATGTTAAAAGTACATTGGCCAATCATTTGCGGCCAATCCCAATTTTTCCAAGCATACGTCTACATACTCAACTCCAACTTGATTCCTCAATTCCCAACCGTTTCGTCATCATTCCAACTTCCACTTCTCCCCCACAAAAGAGGGTGCCACATCATCCCTGAACCCCCACTCTCGCACCCCACGTGGTAAGTGTTTACCCTGGTAATCTTAGTCCCTAATCCGTGGGGTTGTCTCATTTATATCATGTTACATGGGAAACCCCCACCTTCGATCAATTTTTGGGGCCACATCATCATCCCCCAACCCCAAGCCCCACCTCCAGCAACTCCCCATTGATAAGTTGGTTTACAAACCCACCTGACTATAGTTATAACCACCATAAACCCAACAACTCAACTTCGCCCCATGAAATTCCACCAAATCTCACCAAATCCAGCCAGCCATTTTTTCCAGGTAATATACCTGAATGCCATCAAAATCAGCCATGCCCAGCTCCGCCATCAGGAGCGCTTGGACCTGGTGGGCGACCAACGCACGCGCGCGCGCGAGATGGTGGCCGCCGGCCAGGTGCGCAGCGGCGGCACCGGCGCCGGCGTCCAGCTGGGTCTGGGCGCCGGGGCGCGCGGCTCCATGGCGGCGGCACTGAGAGGGAGGAATGTTGCCAGGTCCTCACAGGGATGAACAGTTGTGGTATCGTAACAATGGTGAGGAATGATTAATATACTAATAATATACTAATAATCACAGGTATAATTATGGTATAATTACCAGGGTCCTCTTGAACAATAATTATGGTGATTAATATATGTAATTCGTCAAGAAATGTGATGAATTACCGTGATTTACCTCTTAAAGAATATTGATGTTCTACAGCTATGTTGAAATATCAGAGTTCATGACAAGCCAAATCTGCAAGCAGAATGAAGATAAAGTCAAAGTAAAAAAACATGTAAAAATCGTTAAATCCGATTTAGGGAAGAAAGTTTCATAGATGAGTGGCTTCATATTACATGGGCCAAGATATTTAATATATTTTAATATGATTTAATGGTGAATGGTAGTTGGTGTTCGTGACAGCGAGATGGAGTTGGTGTTCATGGTTTGATTTTAGATTGTGGGCTAGGTTCACACATGTTTGCTTGTTCTTGTTGTTGTTGTTGTTGCTGCAGGGTATCAAAGGTCAGAGATACTGTAGGATGGATAAACCCTGTTCTGTAATTGTTGACAAACTGAAAGGCAAAGGGTTGGTTGATATTCGTATTATATCTACATGATTTGTGATGATTTGCGTCTTCAAAATTGTGATTTTTCACTTCGGTGGATGTTTTTGCCGAACGGCCTATGGCCTACGTTCATCCCTGGGGACTGGCTCACACATGTGACCCTCGTTCCCCTGGCCCGATGGATGTCTGCACCACCGATGGCTTGAAAGAAAAGGGCCCGGGAGGATCATCGAACGCAACAATGGCTGACTACGGCCGGGGGGTGTGACACTATTGTTTCACCATATCAAGCCATATCAAACCCATTTGCACTTGGAAGTGAGTTAGTTCACAACTTGGTTGACAACTAGCGAAACGATTTGTGGAAATGGTTCATCCAGTTGTTTGATTTGTTTTGATGGTTCTTGGCCAAGAACAGATGTGAGATGATTAAGGCAAACTTGAGGATGGACACTGGCTGGAGTTTTGCACCTATGGGGCGTTACGAAGCATCATAGCATCAGCCGTAGCTAAAGGTTTGTGAAATACAGGGCTCTTAAAGTTTATCAATTGCTTGATTTGTTTCAACTAGCCATGCTAGCCATGTTTGAGTACCAGAGTGTATAGACATGTTTTTTTCCTCATGATTTCTCCGAGTTTGGGGGGCGCCTGTGGGGCTTCAATGCTGGAATTCCATGAAGCGTTGGGGGTTGTTTCTGAGAGCTTCGCTCTGTGCTAGCGGGTTCTGTGTGTGTGTGTATTGCAACATACCGTAGCTTTCAGTCATGGCAGGTCTGGCTGGGAAATGAACTCCGAAAGGAATCCCATGCTATCCTGGTGACGATTTTCATGCCCATACTATGGAATCACATAGTTATTATCAGTCGCAACTACATGGTACCATCTAAAAAAAAGAACAAACACTAGTTTAAAGCCCTCAGTATGATAGCATGAACAATCGGAATCCTGGAAGTGGTGAAACTGTGACAGGTGTAAAAATATAGTTCTATCATGAAAAGGTTTGGAATGTGTTTGTCTTTTTTTTTGTGGGGGAGACCAGTTTGTACACCTTATGTATCAGAGGCTTGCTGAAGTCACTGCACTGGAACTCAAAGTCTGTTGGTTTTTCAGCGGGTGTTGTGGCTTTGGCTTGCCAAAAGAAAATGCGTAGAGTTTTTATCTACATATTCAGCTTTTTTTTTGAGGTATATAGTGGTTTGACATTTCACTGTAGTTTAACATTCTCACTGGCATTTCTATCTCCAATTTCTTTTGGTCACAAACCTCATGCTTGCACAAATTACCCTAATCTGCATATTTCTTGATCGGTGAATATCAGAAGCCAGGTTGATATCCCAATTTTTAACGGTCAGATATATGTTTGCTTATTGGTCGGAGACATGTTGCGTTTGCGTTCCTCGCTGGCATGATCAGCTTTCTAGTGACGATCTTCAGATGGCTTAAAAGCATTTAAAAGCCATCAACATTTAATTGGGGAATGAAGGCAATCTTTTCCCCCATATTCAACACCAAACGAAACCATGGTTTAGAAGGGTGCATATATGTGGGACCATATGCAGGGAATGGAGGGTGTTTAAGGTGGGGATTATTCAAACCGACTATATAATCGGTTAAAGCAATCATAAACCATCCCTCAGTGTACCATAAATGGATATAAATGGGTGGTATATGGTGGTATAAACCATCAAAACTGGGTTGATGATCTCCCCGTCAGCTCATTGAGGCGCACATCCAGTGCTACTGATCATCCTATCGATATCTTGCTGCGGGAGAAGGGCATGAATATGTCACGTTTCTCGGGATGGAAAGGATTTGGGTGCTGCTTCCACTGCACAGGTGGAAATTCAAGCATAACTTTCATATGACCTCTACCTAGCAAACCTAGAACCCTGGAATTTGTAGGTCCAAAAATGAAAACCTGGTTTTGGAGGAGATTCCCACAAAAGACATGTTTTTTTTAATACAGGTTTTTAAGAAACCATCTTTGTTTGCCCAGTTAGATGATGTTTACACATATCTTCGCAAGGGAAAACGTCGACGAATTCCCATGGAGTGGCGCCACTTTCCGAAACCATGAACTCAATAGAGGTGAGGTTTCTATTTCATTGCCTGGGAGGGACCAGAACTACACATCCTAACATGTTCTCTTGGTTTTTGAATTTTGGGGAACAACTAATATGTCTTTTTTAAGCACTGGCACGAAAAGATAAGTTCTTGTAAAGAACCCGTATTTATCCCGTAGCGGGCCCATCATTATCCCGTAGCGAAGCCGTATTTTGTTCAAACTGGGCAGAACCTATGCTCAAACCGGTATTTAAACCGTAGCGAGCCCGTCTTGAACCCGTAAGCCGTAAGCCGTAGTAAAAATATGGGTTCTGGGCTCTGGTTCCTGGGTGCCCTGTGACGGGTGTTTAGGCCCGATTTGCAGGACAAGCTTGCCCCAAAAAGTTGGATCCATGACTTGCTGCCTCAAAGCTGAGGCCTTCAGCATTCCTTTCTCAAATTACAGGGATGTCAGGAATGATAGATGGCTTCTTGTGGATTCCAGTGGATATGATGGGGCAAGTGCAAAAGATGATGAAATATCAGGGAGATGAAAAGCCGGTTCTTTTTCAGAACCTGGCTTTTGTTGTCAAACCCCGGCTTTTTAAACTGGCCCTACAATTTTGCAGGTCTCCGGTTCTCTTGGTATATATTATATAAATTATATATGTATATGTATTCTATATACGTTTGCTGGCAATACATGTATATAATATATTAGCACACACATAATCATACATATATTTGCCATAAACGGTAGTTTGTTACGTACCAACTTAGCTATGAGGCAGCACCCTGCAGGGTTTCCTGTACCAGATCTCGCCAGGATGGGTTAGATCGGAATCACACATTCGGTCAACGATGAAAAAGGAACAAAAACGAACAAAACTGGAAAACACAAACAGCATTAATAAAGAAAAAGAAACAACCAAGAAAATCAAGCATTACAGTAGCTTCTAAAACAATAAGCGCATAGTCATTGTATAACATATATACATGTTTCCAAATGATGACATAATCTAGAAAATACGAAAAAACACGTTGAACACATCTCAAACAATCTCAAAAAAGGTAAGGGCGGTAAGGGCAAAAGCAAATAGTAAACAGAGAAAATCTAAGAACAAAACAACACATCTCCAAAGATCTCAAACAATCTCAAAAAAACAGAATAAAACAAAACTCAAGAGATCTCGAAATTAATAACACTCAACATCAGAAGCATAAACAATAACATCGATGAGGTGACCATACGTCACTCAGGGATTGATCAGATATCAACCCAGCAGTTTTTCTTACTGCAAAGCTCAGTAAACAATGTGATAAAATGCCAAAATATGCACACAACAACTAACAAATCGGATAAAGTTCGGAAATATGCAAAACATAAAATGTGTTTGAATCTTTTCATAAAATGTGTTTGAATCTTTTGTTTTGAGTTATTTGGATTTTATTGATGTGCTGTGGGGTTACGAAAGTCTTCTGATCTAGACCCTTCTGATCTAGGGCGCTTAAAGTTTTGGTGACATATATATAGTGAATTATAGTGACATAGTCAACCCTTCGTGGCTCGCGTTTTATGGAACTGTTTGGTGCTTGGGAATGTGGTCCCGTTCCTTGGGATTTCGCGGCGTTTGTTCGTTTTTGGTTTTCCTCCACCCGAGGCTACTTGGTTGTGGTGTCATCTCTTTCTTTAGACTGGAAGGACTGGGGGAAAAAAAACACCGAGACCAGATGCTTGCATCGTCGACCGGCCATGCAGTCAATGCAGTTCACCCCACGTTAGGTCGACTGGGACTTCAAGTTTGCGATCGGAACACCCAGTGTATGGATTGGGGATGATTGGGGTGATCATCGCACCACTGGTACTTCCTATAGAAGCCGTAGCCATGAAAATTCCCTGACAGGAATTACGTATCCCATTGATCACCTTGGTGAGAAGCAATTGAACCGCACTGAAGCACTGCATCATCACATCCCGTTGATCACCGTAGCAACAACTTAACTGCACTGGATGATGGCCATCACCATCGATTCCATGTCTTTTTTGGGTCGCGAGTCGCATTGGTTTTCCCACCACTTCCGGGGTCGCCACATGCCAGGAGTTAGTGAAAATCCCCGGAGTGGCCGGCTACGAACTGCGTATGCTTTGGCATCTCTACTTTCTTCGCGCTCGAAAGATGCATGTGGCCGCGCGGAGCATTGAAAGTGAGCAAGTTCAAGCTGGGAGGGCGACATTTCTCGGATTCCAGACAATTCATGATCGGATAAGTCGCAGGAGGAACCAAATAAGAGTGATATATGTGATATATAGTGATATTATGAAACTATTATAGTTCCAAATTTGGTGCACATGTTGGGTGTCCGGGGGTAGTTGTAGATTATTTTCCCTTGAATATATGGTAGAACATGCCCGATGTCATGATGGAGCAGTTTGAGGTCATGCGCACCTCCCAGTACATTCCAGATGCTTGGAGCGGGAAGTGGAAGCGGTTTAACGGTTGGGAGTAACTAATCAAAATTTCACCCTGGTATGAAATTTAAATACCTTCAAATAATCAAGAACTCAAAATGAATGCAGTATAATGCAGTAATCCAGTGCGAAACCAGGGTTTCTAGAGATTCCTGCTAACTCTCATGGCAGGAGCTGGCGGGATTTCTGTAGGCACAGTAGATACTGAATTCGAAGCCAGTTGTGGAAATACCCTTTGGTAATTTGTTACATAGCTATTGAAAATGGCAATTTATAGTTGATTTTCCCATTAAAAATTGTGATTTTCCATAGTTATGTTAGTTTACCAGAGGGTACATGGAAATTACTGTCATATCATGTCTCCAGTTGTATCCAGTTGTTATGAGTGGCCACCTACGAATTGTGTCTCAGACTCACACTTGCGAATTGTGTCTAATGCACTATCTGATCTATCCGTCATCGGCCGAATGGCTGTGCCTGGTTTTTTCCCTATATAGTCTATGTTAATCATCGAAAATTGAAATAGACTAGGGAATTAGTTTAAATATGTTTAAATCATTTGTCATTTTAATATATTTTAATCATCAATGTCAACCAAGGAAGAATTGATCAAGTACTACTTGAGCTACTTGCCAGGACTGATGATTCCTCCTAAAGGATGATCCAGCAGCTGGGTGAACAACGGAAGAAATAAGACATGTTAAGCCGTTTATATTTACAACATATTACTGTACATAATATTTATTTATATATATTATTATTATTATTAATTATTAATTATTATTCCCCACCTGCCAGGTGAGGGTTGTTAGATTTTATGTCAGTTGCTTCCTCCTCGTCCTCCTCCTCCTTCTCGTCCTCCTTCTCCTCCTCCTCTCCTCTCTTCTCCTCTCCTCTCCTCGTCTCCTCTCCTCCTGCTCCCTGCCGGGCCTCAACCACGACCATCCACGCTCAGTGTGCCCTGCCGGACCTCAACCACGACCATCCCCGCCCAGTGTTCCCTGCCG
>Ga0126342_10022880_pt1 | contig 10273 bp, 11 predicted proteins | sample Cyp1metagenome_FD_92528 | JGI IMG/M metagenome (GOLD analysis project Ga0126342, IMG submission 92528) | Coral microbial communities from Lord Howe Island, Old Settlement Bay, Australia - Cyphastrea 1 metagenome | ecosystem: Host-associated > Invertebrates > Cnidaria > Coral ... | reverse complement strand
TTTCCTATCTTTTCGCGCATCTGCATCTTCTTTCTTCTGATCTTGTCTCTTCTGACTCGTCTCACCTCTGCTTTTCAACTGTCCATATTGTCGGAAGTTTCACTTCTAAACTTCCTTCGATAAATGTTTTGGTCAAAGCTCGCCAAGTAGCTCACGTTTTAGCAAGCAGGTAGAATGCGCACATATAATTTCACACAATCACATAAACATATTCTCACCACTTTGCAACACTGTCTTTGAGAATTTCTGAACCACCACCAGACTAGCGCTTCAAGTAACTTCCTTCCGTTTCTTTGAAATGACTTTGCGGAGTGCAAAAGGGCTTGAGTTGGGGCTTCCCTCTTGAAGCAATTTAAAGATAATTCATGATAATTCAAAGAAATGCATTTGCAGTTTTTGAGTGTTGCACTTTGTTGCACTTTGAGGTCTTGCTCCTGAACATTGGCACACCAGCCTCCACCGAGGCAAGGCCACGGTTTTGAATCGACAAAAATGCGTCCGTTTAGAACCACCAAAGAACCACCAAACCCTCCAGGCACACATTTTAAAGATGTTTAAAGCTTCAAATGGGGCAATGTTGACCCAGTTGAGCCGTTGGACCCAGGGAGGGTCACGCAATTCATCAGGTTTTTGTTGTTCTATTCATTTGCGCTCAAAGACTGTACCCCATTGTACCCCCCAACAGATATAATCGTTATTTTTTCTTGGGAGCCAAACAAAACCCGAACAAGCAAGTTTGTCTCGCAAAAGTTATTTACAGTTGTATACATTCAACATCTCCGCCCTGCAGTTGGTACGCAATCCATGCTATCGAGCGTAGAATTTTCATGCAGTCTCTGCCATTGGATTCCCAGGGCTTTCAAGGTTCTGGACAGCACGACGGGATGAATGTAACCAGTACCATCTCCAAAGGTTTTTCACAAAATTTAAAATGCGTAAAGCATCATAAAGCCAAAAAAACTCACAGGAACAAGACATACATTGGCCATGTTGGTGGTAGGTCGGTGATGCGCGCGACTATCTTGAAAAGTTCCTTGCAGATGACCGTGTGATTGAAATCAAGCCTGATGCCCAGAGGCATGAAAACGTCAAACGAGCAGCTCTGACCAATGTAACACTGTGACTCTCTCCCTCTCTCTCTCTCCCTCTATTATATTTATATTTACATATATTGAAAGCGCGTATATATATATATATTCACATGTAATGCATGTACGTATGTATGTATGCATGCATGCATGTATGTATGTACGTATGTGTGTGTGTGTCTGTATGTATGTATGTAGGTAGGTAGGTAGGTAGGTATGTAGGTATGTATGTATGTATGAATGTATGTATGTATGTATGCATGCATGCATGCATGTATGTGTGTGTGTCTGTTATGTTATGTTATGTTATGTTATGTTATGTAATGTATTGTATTGTATTGTATTGTAATGTATGTATGTATGTATGTATGTATGTATGTATGTGGTGTTCTGTTCTGTTCTGGTCTGTTCTGTTCTGGTATGTTGTTTTTTAATGTTATGTAATGTTGTTTTTTGTTTTCTTATGTTATGTTGTGTTATGGTTTGTTATGGTGTGTAATGTACTGTAATGTAATGCAGTGCAACGCAATGCAATGTAATGTAATGCTATGTTAAGTTATGTTATATTATGTTACGTTCATGTAATGGAATGGAATGGTATGGTATGGTATGCACGGTATGATATGGTAAGGTATGGTAATGTATTGTAACCCATTGAAGTTGAATGTAATGTAATTAAATGTATTTATGTAATTATGTAATGATGTAATTTTTTTGTTTGTTTGCATGTATGTATGTATGTATGTACGTACGTACGCACGTATGTATGTATGTATGTATGTATGCGTGTATGTGTGTATGTATGTATGAATGTATGTATGAATGTAATGTAATGTAATGTAATGTAAGTTAAGTATGTAATGTAATGTAATGTAATGTAACGTAATGTAATGTAAGTTAAGTATGTAAATATGTATGTATGTAAGTATGTATGTATGTTTGTAGGTAGGTATGTATGTATGTATGTATGTATGTATGTATGTAGGTATGTATGTATGTATGTATGTATGTGTGTATGTATGTGTGTATGTATGTATGTATGTATGTATGTATGTAAATATGTATGTATGTATGTATGTATGTATTGAAAAAATCAAGGCAGCTGTTGATGCCTTTTGTTGCACACGCTGTGTTGTTGTCCTGCCACACTGTTGTATTCACAGTTGGCTACCGGACTGACTCAAGGCCTTATGTTGGGCCGAGATTTTGTACCAATACCAAGGCATGTTGGAGAACTATGTTGGTCAAGGGAGTGCAAAGTTGTTGTTTTTTAACACACCCTCTTGGATTGGTGTTGCACACTGATGCACACCATTTCATCACTATTTACATGTTGAACCGTAACTATATATGAAATTGTTGTATAGTTGGTCATTCCAACCTGTGCACTTTACATACTGTTGAACGGACTAAATCTGTTGTCTGGCTAGGATGTTGAGAGCCAGTATGCAAATGTTGGTCTAGTCACTCAGTTGTTAGCCATCTCCTCAGGCTCTGCTGATGTTTAGTGCCTGTTGGCACTTTCAAGGAGGTCAGCTTCCTCCATGCTGGCTGTTCTCAGCTGCTGTCTCACTCTGCCATCTTTATTGCTTGTTAGAGTTGAGACTCCTCGACCTGTTGCTCTTCGATGTCGTTCTCTTCCATGTTCGACATGCTGATGGTAGTTGTTGAAGGCCTCCATGTAACTTTCCCAGTTGAACGTGTTGTACAACCAGTTGCAAATCTCTCGTCGTTGCCCCGAAGACGTTCTGTTGTCTTTGCTCCTGCTAGACTGAGTTGTTTCGAGGCATGGTGGTGCATGTTGTCAGTGATCAGATTCCATAGACATTGTCCTTCTTGTTGGGGGAGTCTGTTTAGACGTGTAGCTCCACCATACTCAACTGCGTGTAGTAGAGCTTGCCAATGGTCACTGTCACTGTTGGTGACCACAGCTGTTGGGAACACGTAGTTGTAGGTCCAAAGGAAGCTGTTAAACGATGACAGAGTTGCACCAATCTTTGCCATAACTGCCTGGTCATTGCTGGACATCAGTGTCCAATGTTGCGTCGAGGAAATCTCATCTGTTTTGAATCTCCACGTTGATCCACATTCCGCACTTGGAGTTGGGGTATGATGTATGCCCTGTTGAACAGGTTCACGGTCTTGTTGCCAAGTCGAACCAATTGTTGGTCTTTGTTGACCGTGATTGAGGTCAAAACGTCCTGCTCCTTGTTGTCAGTCACAACGTGTCCTGCTGTTGCGTGATAGAAGGCTGTTGTGACAGCTCCTGTTTGGATCTTTGACAAAATCATCTTGTGGAAGTTGGGCAATGTTGAACCCATGATGCCACGCAGTTGGCAAGTCTGTTGATCAACCATGGCTTGATGAAGCTCTGTTGGCACCTCCATGTCATGTTGGTGAGTCTCTTCGTGGAACTGTTGTGGATCCAAATTGGTCATGCGGACAGCAGGTGAGAGCTTGATGGCTCTTGTTATCAGACCAATTCTTGCCAGGGAAATCTTGGCTGGGATCCTGACTGCTAGACCCTGGTTCACGGCGATGTTGGTCAGCGACATCGTGTTGGACCCAAAGTTGTTCTTCTCGGTCACGTTGATCGCAGCTGTTGAGAAAACGTCACGGCTGCGGTAAACAAGAAAAGTTGAGTCTCACTGTTGTCAACAAAATGTTGACTCTCAAAGTTTGCACAAATCAAACTGTTGAATTCTTCAAACTGTTGAATTCCGAGCTCAGCAAAAAGAACATGTTGTGTATCACAGACATGTTGTGTGGGACGTGTACATATACTTCACCATGTAGTCGACATTCATGTTGAGATAGTACATATCGAGAATCGTGTTGAAATACGTGATGGGATATCATGTTGATATACTCCAGGATGTTACAGCAAAAGGTTGATCAACTGTTGTTGATCCCATGGCTAAGGACTGTGAAACTTGTATGTTTTGGTGCACGCACGCTGCAGTAAGTGCTGGTGTTGCTGCTCGCTTGCTGCAAGCTGCTGGTGAAACTGTTTTCTTGTGGCTTCAGTGAAGGTTGAGATGCTGGATGCCAAGTCCAGCTTGTTGAAGGTGTCGTTGCAGAGTCTCTGTTGAGACATACTTGGTCAATATGCTGGGTTGTCGTTTGTGTGAATTTTGATCAGTCTCACTTAGTCGTGTGAGATCAATTGTTGAATGAAAAGATGTTTGGGTTCAATGCGTTTTGCTTTTCTTGAGGTTCCAATTCTTGTGTCCATGCTCTTGCCACTTGATGAGCCTGTGTGGATCTTGATGTTGATCTTGTGGATGTTCATTGAGAAGCTCCATCAAGAGGCTTCTGATGTGAAGTGCTTCTGTTGCGCCTGTGTTGATGGCATATAGCTCGGCCTCTGCACTTGAGAGGGCAATTGTTGCCTGCGTTGCTTCCATAGTTGATTGGTGTTCCAAGAAGCGCAATGACAAATCCTGTTGTGGATCTCCTTGTTGCTGGGCATCCTGCTCAATCGCTGTCCACAAAAATGTTGAGATCAGGGATTGCTTTTGCTGGAAGCTTCACTGTTGGTCGGATGATCTGCTTGTAGTGCTTTGTTCCTTTGATGTATCTGAGAAGGCGCCTCAGCTTTTATTGATCGGCTGTTGTTGGCTGCTGCAGTGCTCTTGCTAGTTCTTTTGCTGCGTTGCTGATGTCGGGTCGTGCGTATGTCATCCATTGAAGTTTCCCGACTGCTCGTCTATATTGAGGGTGCTTTTCTGCTGAGAGTGTTTATTCGTGGTCTGCTGTTGCTGTCTTCGGTGCTGATGTTCCTGGTGCTGTTGCTAGCTTGCTGTCCTGCAGATTTGTCTCTGTCAGGAGTGTTGTGGTGTAGTCATCTCCTCTGTTGGTGATTTTCCTGCCAAGGAATGCTACTTGCTTCCTGGAGACAGGGCGCCTGTTGTTCGAAGTAGCAAATGCTGTTGAATCTCCTTGAAGAGCTTGTTGACAATCTGTTCCTCGCCTAGGAAGAGAAGGTCGTCGACGTAGGCCAAAACAAAGCAGTTGCGTGCTTCTGTCATGTAGATGTCGGGTTCGGCTGTGCTGTGGTGAAGTCCGATTTGTTGAAGGACTTCCGCAAGGTGTTTCTGCAATGCTTTTGAACTGCTGCGTAGATGATAGATTGCTTTCAGCAGTTTCCATGCGATGTTGTCCTCCGGGTTGTAGAACTCCTTTGGCGGGTACATGTAGAGGTCCGCCGTTGCTGCTGCCGCATGTAGAAATGCTGTTGAAATGTCTCCTGTTAGGCCAATCCATCCGTTGTTGCATGCTAGTGTGAGGGGCGTTCTCAGCACACAGAAAATGGGTGTTGACGCATAGATGTAATCCAAGTCAGTCACTGTTTCAGTAAATCCTTTTGCGACAATTCTTGGTCGGACCTTGTTGCCCTTGTCGCGTAGGACCCAGCGTGACTGGATGATGTTCTTGCGTTGTTCTGGTGTCAGAGTGTTGATGTCAACCTCCATGTAGACCTGTTGTTGCTTCATTGAAAGAATCTCCTGTTTCACCCCTTCAATTGTCTTCTGTTTGTCAAGTCCATCTGAGCTGTTCACGATGGGTTCAAGGGGAATCCTTTCGGTCTGTTGCTCTGTTGCATCTTCACAGGAGTAAGCTGTAATCTCCTCTCCTTGTTTTGTCTTGATTGTGACTTTTGTAATTCTGAGTCTGCTCTTTGGCTGTTCCGATGTTGACTCTGGGCGTGCCGGTGCTTCTGGTTGTGCTGGAGTTCGCTGTTGCTTTGATGAGCTTCCTTCTACTATGTCATCTGCCAGGTGTCGCTTTGGTGGTGATGGCATTGCTGGTGTGCTGTGACAACTTTTTGGTGCTGTGGCCATTGGTGAACTGGCCAATGCTGGTGCTGCTGATGCCATTGGTGTGTCTGCTACTGCTTTTGGTGGAAGTTGTGGTCCACCTGTTGGTGCTGGGGTGACTGTCACTTGTTCCTTGGATGTCTGTGTCTCTGTCGTTGTGGTTGGTCTTCTGGGCCGACGGAAGACCATTGGTGGCTGTAGTTGTGCTTGTGATGTTGATGGCGGTGTCATGGTGTGTCCTGTCCTGCTGATTACGTCAAACATTTGTTTGTCATACTTGTCTGCTTGGGCATCCGAAGAAACGTTGTTCCGTCTTTGGTAGTTGCTTCATTGTTGGCAGTAGATACTGCGCCGTTTCTCGAAACTCGCAGAGTGGTGTTCTGTGGTCTTTGTTCCATCTGCGAAAGAAGCTGGCATTGCCATCCGCATGTGTTGCATATCTGTTGAGTAGATACGCTGTGTATCGTACCAGCCATGGTACGATTGGATGCTTGCTGGTGCTTGTTCTGTCGTAGTTTTGTTGTAATTGGCTCTCAGTGTTCTGATTTGTCCCATCCCTGTTCGATGGAACCGTTCGATCCTGCCTTGTGCTTGTGAGCTGTATGCTGGTGACTGCCGGATGGTGATGTTGCCGCCCATCTTGCTTGCTGCTGTGTGTAGGAGTGCTATCAGGTGATCCTCTTGATCTGATTGTAAGATGGTGCTGTTGAGTACTGCTTGTACTCTGCCGCATTCCATGAGGAATGATTGGATGCAGTTGACATGGTATTAATTGGAAGTCTTGCTGTTTGTCTACCATCGTTGCCATAACCATGCCTGTTTCCACATCACTCCCAGTGAGGTTTGCGGTCGTTGTTGGTTCTCCTGCTGTCTTGAAGTGGCAGAAGTCAAATTGCACTACTGGCATTTTGCTCGTTTGTTTTGGATGGTTGCCTGCTCTACCCTTGTTGGCTACGCATGTTGGAGACTCACCAACTTCTGAAAGGTAGATGTGTGAGTTCATGCTCTGCTCTTTCCTGTCGTGTTGGCCGTGCTGGTGCTGTGATCCTCTTGCTGGCTTTGCTTGTTGTGGATCTTCTTCATCTACGTCATGTACCTCATCTTTGTATGAGGTGCTCTCCTCAAAGTTTGTTGAGCCAGTTGAAAGTTGGCACGCATCAGGCAGAGACTCGCAATGAGAGACCGAAGGCTGACCGGAGGGAGATAGTCACCTGCCCGGTTGAGAGTTCGTTGCTTGTCGCTTTGTTTCCAATCGTCATCAACCCTGTACCATTTTGCTCCGGATGTTGGTTTGACGATTGTTGTCCTTTGGGATCAGCTTGTGACATCTGGCCCATCTTGTGCCTGTTGTGGTATGTCAAGTTCTGTTCTGGGCTTTATGTGGGCTCTTTTCCACAGATGTCCTTCTCGGATCCAATAGTCTTCCGTTGTTGGAAGCTCCTTTGGCCGTGGAATGCTTGTTGTTGGGTGTGGTTGCTGTTCACTGCTTGGCTGTTGCTCATTGCTTGTTGCCATCTCCTCTGACCTCTCTGGCTTCTTTTGTGTGTATCTCCTCTTCTGTTGCGCTTGTTCCTGCTGTTGCTGATTGGGTGCTGGTAATGCCTTGTTTGGTGTTGTCGGTGTTGCAATCGGTGGCTTTGGTGCTCTCGCATTCTTCTTAACTTTGAACCATGTTTCACCTTTTCATTCTGTGTTCAGCATCCTCTTCTGTTGGCTGTGCTGCAGGGCTGTGAAGTTTCTCCTCGAAGTCTTCTGTTGTGCCGTTGTGTTTGTGGTCTATTGTTCTTCTGCAATCCTCAAGCTTGTCCATCGGAACTGGACAGTGTTGGTCTGTCACGTACGTTGCTCTGCGCTTGGCTTTGTGGAGTCTCACCAGGTATGCTTGACGGTTGTATGTGCAAATGTCGTGCTGGTGTTGGTGTGTCTCTCATTGTGCTCCTTCTCGTGTCAATGTGATGGGTGATATTGTTGCTTTGATGCCTTGTTGTGCGTCGTGTACGTCAAGCTTGTAGTTGGATTGTGTTCCTGTGTTGCTCACAGGTAGGAAGTATGTTCCTCCCTTTGCTCGTAGCCTTGCTTCAAACCCGTTTGGGTGTGTGATTGTTGGTTGCTCACTGAGGTGGATTGTGAAGCCTTGTTCTGTCAGCCTTGTTACCGACAGTATTGGTTGTGAAACCGAGCACACGCAGAACGGAATCACGATCTGTTGGTTGCTCTCCTTGGTCATGTAGGCCCACTTGCACCCGTAGATTTCAATGGGATCTTCTGTTGCTGTTCTGAGGTTTGGCCTTTCGTGTTCGGGTATGTCATAGGTCTGAGTTGTTGAGGCAAACCAAATTGGGCAAAGGTGTGTTGCCGTTCCACTGTCGATCATCAGTTCATCCTTTTTGAGGTTTGTGAACATGCTCATGTCTGGTGCTCTTATTTTGTTGCGGTGCTTTGACCGCTGCAATCTGCAATGCTGGTGTTGCATCTAATTGTGAAGGTGCTGGCAGTGTGCAAGTTGCTGTGGTTGATGCGCTGCGTTGACTTGTGGTTGGCCGTTTGTCCACCAATGGTTGTAATATATGGCTTGTGGTCCATACCACTGCTCAGTTGCATCGTTGTATCCTTCCTGGACGTCCTCCTGAATGTTGTAGACTGCAACTCTACAGTCTTTTGCGATGTGGCCTGGTTAACCACATCTGTAGCAGCCTGTTGTGTATCCTTTTCCTTGGCCGGTTGCCTTTCCTGGTGCTTTTCCTTCACCTGGTGCATAGTTGTTGCATCCTTTGTATTGAACTGTTTGTCCAACGGGCCCTTTTCCTTTGCCTTGTCCTGAGTAGCCGTGGCCTTGTTGTCCGTAGCCTTTTCCTTTGTTGTTTTTCTTTCCTTTACCTTTTCCTGTCTTTCCTTTGCCTTTGTGCTTGCTCTTTCCTTTTCGTTTGTTGGTGGCTCCTATGTCCCTCGGCGCAGCTCCTCCATTGTAGTTTATTGCAACACTGGATGACGCGCTCTGCTGGAGCCTGCTGAACGCCGCAGTCGTCCCGCAGTACCCCATGATAGCCGCCCTGATGTCAATGTAGGTTGGCGTCGCTCCAGCCATAAAGTGAAGGTGAAGGTGTTTCATTCATGAAGACTGCAATCTTGACTTGGTCTGGTAGTTGGGTGTTGTTGTCTCTTTCATGCCTGTTGAGTTCAAACTCCCACTTGGAGAATGACTCCTCAAAGTTGTTGTTGTCAAATGCTGGCTTCAAGAGCTTTGTGAGGTATCCTATGCTTCTTGTTCCTACCGGCAGTGCAAACCTCATGTTGAGTTGTCGGAGTACCTCGAGTCCAATCTCATGTTGATGTTGCCTGCAAAGGGTGGCTGCTGCTCCTGTTGTCACGTTGATCAACGCATACTTGAAGCTTTGATCGAGTTGGACCCATGCTTCTGCTTCCTCCAGTGTTGTAGCTGCTTGTCGTAGCTGTGCCTCTGTCACTTGTTGTGCTGCTGCTTCTGCCAGCCTAAACATCCTTGAGAAGAATGGGTCCTGTAGGCCCATGTGTGCTGTGAACTTGTCTTTCCATTCTTCATATGTGGCATAGTTGCCATCATATGTTGGGGTTTGAGTTTGAGTTTGTGTGTTGCTGCCAAGGCTGTTACTTCATCATCTGCTGACGCTGCCATTGTTGTGTGTAGGTGCTTGTTGTGTCTTGTTGAGGATCCCCCAGTGTTCTGGGATCAAGTCCTCTGCCTGTTGTTCACTGCTGTTGCTTGGAGATGCCCCTGGTTAGGCAGAGCTCCGCTACCATTAAAAATTCAAGGCAGCTGTTGATGCAGTCTGTTGTACCGCTGACGCTGTGCACTGTTGAAGTGTTCCTTTTGTTGCACACGCTGTGTTGTTGTCTTGCCACACTGTTGTATTCACAGTTGGCTACCGGGCTGACTCAAGACCTTATATTGGGCCGAGATGTTGCACCAATACCAAGGCATGTTGGAGAACTATGTTGGTCAAGGGAGTGCATAGTTGATATTTAACATGTATGTATGTATGTATGTAAGAACGTACAGTAAGTAAAGTAAAGTAAAGTCAAGTTAAAAGTAAAGTAAAGTTAAGTTAAGTTAAAGTAAAGTATGTATGTATGCATGCATGCATGCATGCATATATATATATATATAAATATCTATATCGGTAATATATCATTATTTGCATATATCACATATATATATATTTATGTGTGTTTATGTATGAACAATATGTTGCTCTTTGGAGTCTGCGAAAGTCTTGGAGGTCTTGGAAGGTCTTGGAAGGTCTTGGAAGGTCTTGGAAGGTCTTGGAAGGTCTTGGAAGGTCTTGGAAGGTCTTGGAAGGTCTTGGAAGGTCTTGGAAGGTCTTGGAA
>Ga0126342_10022879_pt1 | contig 10273 bp, 5 predicted proteins | sample Cyp1metagenome_FD_92528 | JGI IMG/M metagenome (GOLD analysis project Ga0126342, IMG submission 92528) | Coral microbial communities from Lord Howe Island, Old Settlement Bay, Australia - Cyphastrea 1 metagenome | ecosystem: Host-associated > Invertebrates > Cnidaria > Coral ... | reverse complement strand
TCGTTTATGGATGAATGAATGGTCACATTATTTGGGGGGTTCGGTTTTTGGACCTCCTCACTGGACCTTGTTGACCTAGTTGACCTATAGGGGGGGGGTTATTAATCCGGGGTCAACATTATATATGATATATGTATTATATATATATATGTATTGCACTACATTATTTATCATATATTATATATTTATGTTATTTATATGAATCTAAGCCCGGGTTTTCCATTAATCTAACTACGGTAAACTGGTCATCACCCGCTGACGATTCGTCACCCAAGTAGCCAGCCTTCCAGATACCGATTTGGGACGACTGTTGAGCTATCTGACTGGGAAACAGAAAGATGACGGTTAATAATGGCTAATAATGGTTAATGATGGTTAATAATGGCTAATGATGGTTAATGATGGTTAATAATACTGGTTGGTGGTTTTAACCATCTTGAAAAATATGAAAGTCAATGGGAAGGATTATCCCATATATTATGGAAAATAGAAACTGTTCCAAACCACCAACCAGTACGAACTATGGTGCTGGAATATTTACCAACAAAACTGGGTAATTTTGTTCGGGCAAATGTTGGTAAATATCAAGCACCATGGTTCGCATATGGGATAGAAGAATCTGTTTTTTTTGCATTTACCGAGAATCGACATGGTCTAAAGGATCTCTATATTAAGTACACAATTTCCAACAGTGTTGGGGATCATCATGCGGACACTACATTGTCCCAATGGAATGTGGAAATTCAGGGAAATTCCCTTCTAAACCATGGTTTCGTTTGGGGGTGTTTAATATAGGAAAGGACTATTAATAGTTCATAGTTTCTATCAATAGTCATTGAGTCAATAGTTACTAGACTATAATAGTCGATACTATATATAGTATATGGAGGTTTCCTAACATGGGGATAACCCATGTTATCATCCATTTCAATGGTATTTCCCCTTAACCATCCAGGATTTGTGACATCGGTGACCGAGACCCTCTGTACTCAACCAACTCGCTGATCAACTCCCAAGTTTCCCCAATCAATTTGTGCCTTCAAATTTCATGGCTAAAACGGCTCAAAAAACCCATGGGTTTCCGGTCACGGTTCTATATCATCCTTATGGTATCCTCCTTATGGGTGATGATAAAAACATATAAAGACCATGCTTGAATCCCAATGTCTCCTGATTAAGCCCATACTTGTCTAAGCAATTCAGGTCAGCAGCCGAAGGCAAATCACGGAGGCTTGGAAAGAAACAAAACGACGAAAGATTCGGGTGGAGCCGTCAAACTAAGCCATATCCGTACATCTCCAGGCTTGAAGATAGAGTTTTCATCAAAATATATGGCTCTACAAAGCTCCGATTTTTCTTGGACTTACTATAACTTACCCTTCAATAATCAAAGATAATTTGCTGACAATTCCACCATTTATAGAAAACGTTCCCAGCAATTTTCCATTTACAGTATAGGGGATTTCCCGACATTTTCCCATGATTTTCCCATATTTAGTGCAGGGTTGAGGTGAGACTTCGAAGGCCCGTCTGTCCTTGGCCTTCTTCTCCAGTGCTTTACTGGACACCCGGGTCAAAGGCCGTGATCCAGGGACCTGATACCCGCGGTCGTCACCATGGTGGTGGATGTAGGGTTTTTCACATCACAAATCACTCGGACCATTGATTTAGGGACCGCAACTTTTTTATGTGGCCGGGGGAATGGGCTAACATTTTCTTGGTTGGCTGTTTGTTCTCACAAATTTGATATGAAAAACATACTATAAAAATTGTTTGCTGGGTGACCCCCCTCCTCCAGAGCTCCAAAATCCTCAAAATCCTCATTTGGAGCCAGCCTTCGGGAGCCTTAAAATCATACGAGTACCCTCCCCGAGGCTTTTTGAAGACCTTTAATTGGATGGAGGTTATCAACAATACAAATAAACAACTGCATTGGCAATTATCTATGGTGATGTCAGACGGGGATCTGCCTTTGAACATAGATTCACTTTTGTTATCTTACTTCAAATTAGAACACATAGACAGTATATATACAAATATCGAGTTTGCTGCTTGACATGGGTCCACTTCCAAGCGGCTTTGCAAACAAAAACACTGGAAGAACCATTTTGAACAAAGGATTCGGGCCCTTCAAAAATGAATTCTCAGAAAACATGTTTAAGAGAACAACATACTATGAATATAAACATATATAAACACCAGAAATTAGCAAAAAAAAACATGTTACCTGGAAAAATGGGGCCCCGGGGCCGTTGCTTGTGCTCTTTCTGGGGAAAAATCCAGGTGGTCATGGGCCATTTCTCTGGTCCCAACTTTTGGCAAAACGACCCGCAAAACGCCATCCTGGCTATCCCCAGTGCTCCAATGATCGGTTGCATTTCAGTTACCCTCTGGTTATGACACACAGAGCCATGGAAAATCCCTTATAAATGGAGGTTTTAATGGGAAAATAATCTATTTCCATGTGCCATTTTCCATGGCTATGTTAAATAACCAGAGGGTATAAGTTAAACCCATTGGGTTTTGCGACCTTGTGGTTGAAAAACTACTAGCGTGCTTCACCACCATCTGTCTCATCTGGGATTTTGTGAAAATTTTAATTCGTCTTAATGAAATCATGCTCGAAACATGTCGAAACAATCATTGGTGGCTGCATCAACTAACCTCTGGTACTTTAACATAACCATGGAGAAAACAGCAGTTTTCATATATAACTAAATCACTGAACTAAATGGGCCATGTTCCACAGCTATCTGAAATAACCAAAAGGTAAATGGTGAATTTATGAAAAAATCCCTATGACGTCAACATCTACAAACTAGCCTCTGGGACCTGCAGGACCTGGTTGATCCATGGTCAGCCCCTGGTGAACTAGTATGAGAATGAATAGTTACCTTAGTATGGGAGTAACCCATACATAATATCCCATAATAATGGTGGTTAATGGTGATGAATGGTGATATAATGTCAACCCCGGAACCCTCTGGTTATGACATTCACAGTTTGCCATGGAAAAGCACCATGCTATCAATAGGTAAACCATCTATTTCTATGGGCCATTTTCCATGGCTATGTTAAATAACCAGAGGGTATAAACCATGGTTTATTAATTAAGGGTGCTATTTCCCCAGTCATGATTTGATATACTTAAATGGTACCCTCCCAATCAAACAGCCTAGAGGTTTATTAATCCAGGGTTGACATTACCAGGTTTTAAACAAGTCATAGTTGATAATGTGTCATACCATATCAGGCAATAACATCAGTCCCCTTTGGAGGGTATATACATGTACCGGATACCACATCTTCAGATACACAAAAAAACATTTGGTATCATGGTATCCCATGATTCTCTGTGTTTCTCTGCAACTCTGTCGATGACCTTGGCAGCTTGCGACTTGGCGCTACCTGCAGCATCTGGCAAAGTGATGCCGCAATTCGGAATCGCGCTCAGTTGGTTTAGTTCACTGGGCTACTTTGGGTTTATGGTAGTCAAATAACCAGTTCGTCAAATGGGATTGTACACCAACAAACATAACTGCGGTCGGGGGGGCTTAGCCTAGAGTATCATGATAGGTATATCGAACTAGTTGATGGGGTAAAACGAAACCAACAAACATAACCGGGGGGCATCAACTTGTGGGGCACAATTTGCTTAAGCAGGAACCTCAGCAAAATAAAAAAGTCCCTATATAGATTCCCCAAGTAATGGATTTACCTTTGGGAAAATAAACCATCATCTCCAGCACAATGGATAACCTTATCTGGTTGGTGGTTGACCTACCCCTGTGAAAAATATGACAACTCGTCAATGGGAAGGATGACATCCCATATAATCCCATATATTATGGAAAATAAAATTCATGTTTGAAACCACCAACCAGATGAGGTAAACCCAAATCATAATGTAACCTTAAATACTGTGCTTACTGCTAGGAGGACACAACTCCCAGTCCCAGCGACCTCCAGTTGTTGAGGCAATCCGCGACTTCGGAGCGGCCAGGGCCTGCGGCCAAATGGAGAAATTCCTACATGAACATGACGAAATATGTATTTATATGTATAATCACAGTATATTAACATGTATGCGCACATGAACATGTTCAAAACAATGTACACACATATATATATATATATAATTCAGTATATATATATATATGATTGTTTTAATATACATACATACTCATATATGTACATGCATCTGGTTTCACAAAATATGTTGATGTTACATGCGTGTCACTTTTGTGGCCACGTCGGAAGGAACAACTTTGATTGGACCGTCTGCAAGATCTTTATCATTTTGGTAACCCTGCGGTTTGTTGGAAAAAGGATGAGAAAGGATAAATCTATGTACCCTCTGGAAAACTTACAAAAAGCTATTGAACATGGCCATTTATAGTGGATTTTCCCAAAAACTGTGATTTTCCATAGTTTTTTGTATGTTGACCAAGAGTGTAAAGTAAAAGATTTCAGTAACTTAGAGTAAGGACATTTAGGGATGCCGCAATGATGCCCCACATTCACCATCATTCTGCGGTCACAGTGAGGTTCTTAGAATTAAACGTAAAAATTCTTACCACTACTGAAACATTGGGTTTTTCCCAGCGGTGAGATTCCCAAACATTTAGTGCCCACATTACTATATACCCTCTGGTAATCTAACATAGCTATTGAAAATAACCATTTCTAGTTGATTTGCCCATTAAACATGGTGATTTTCAATAGCTATGTTAATTTACCAGAGGGTAAGTTCAATGCTTCATTTTTTTTTATAACATCCCATGCCATCGTGGTGTTCAATGCGTGTACCCCATTCCACTGGTTCATCATTTTCCCTCGTGGAGCCATAAAAATATCCCACTAATCTCCACATAAACTGCTTCCCTGTATATCCAAATACTTTCTTAGGAAATATTTGGTGTACAGGAAGTGTTTGGATCCTCAATTTTTGTCATTTTACACCTCGTTGTAATACACATTCCATCACAGAATCACATCCCATTCTCATCCCATATAAACACATATAAACACACAGCATGAACCATATTTTTTACTGGTGAAATTCACCATTAGTGGTAGCCAGCTTCAAATCCACACACGCTTTGGCAAAGGATAATACCACACGTTCAGACACCCGAATTTGATATCAAGTTAGTAAGATACAATTCATATATATATATATAATGTAAACAAAAAACTATGCATACACACACATACATTACATTACATTACACTACATGATATCACATCACATTACATTGCATTACCTTGAATTACACTACGTTACACTACATTACACTACGTTACACTACATTACACTACATTACACTACATTACACTACATTACATTACACTACATTACACTACGTTACGCTACATTACACTACATTACACTACATTACACTACATTACATTACACTACATGATATCACATCACATTACATTGCATTACCTTGAATTACACTACATTACACTACATTACACTACATTACACTACATTACACTACATTACACTACATTACATTACATTACATAATTAAAAATAATCGAATATTATATATATAGCGCTATATATATATATATATAAATAGGTATATGTATGTATAATAATCACACCTCCCACTAACCCCCTGTTAAAACCATCGCCTTCAACGCCGGCACCTGCTTCGCCGCCGGCGTCGCCGCCGGCTTGGCCGGCTTGGCCGGCTTGGCATCGACCGGCGCGGGCGGTGAAGCGGGCGGTGAAGCGCTGGCAGGTGGCCTGCGAAGGAGGTTCATTGTTTTATAATAAAAACCATAGAACTAATGGGATTTAAATAGGATTTAACGGGGTTTGAATTGGATTTAATTGGATGTAATTGTGTTTTAACCCCATGAATACTATCGTTGTAAGATGCTACCAGTAGGACCGCACAAGGCGATGGCGGAAGTTTCAAAGGTAGGAAACCTATAGGAGAGGTGAGTTATTGTGATTCATGGATGGCAGACCGAACTGCTGGCAGAGCGAACTGCTCTCTCTCTCTCTCTCTCAAACTATCTTTCTACTTACCTACCTATCTATCTATATATCCATCTATCTATCAATCGATCGATCGACCTATCAATCTATCTATCTATCGGTCGATCTATCTGACCATTTGTTTATACTTCTATCTTTCTGTCTATCTACCCATCTACTTATCTATCTACTTATCTATCTGTCTATCTATCTATCTATCTATCTATCTATCCAATCGATCTAATCGATCTAATCGATCTAATCTTTCTATCTATCTATCTATCTATCTATTGTAAGTGGTTAAGCAGTTAAGAGCCAATGCTATATTATTCTGCGATATATCGCACCTCTTACTGGAAATAATTGTCCTATATGTTCGTAACTACCAATAGTAGATGGTTTGCACATCCAAGTATTGATCTGGATAGTTCTAGAATCAGAAATTACGAGTTTGATTCAAGGCCACTGGGAAGCCAAATACCGTACCATCCCCCAAAATGTCGAAACTCCCCCATGAAATAGGGCTAGGGTCTCTAGAAGTTTGGGGGACAAGTCTTTCCTCCAAGTTGGTGATCCTGTGAACTGTTGGGTTTGGGGTCAAGGCGGGTCAAGGTCAAATCCCAAATTTTCATAGTAATCTGGTTGGTGGTTTCAACCCCCCTGAAAAATACTAGTCAGATTGGATCATCATCCCAACTATTGGGGAAAATAAAAGATGTTCCAAGCCATTGGGGAAAATAAAAGATGTTCCAAACCACCAACCAGTAATATAGAACTCTCTAGGGTAGTTTGACAGTTTGCGATGGAGAATCCCTTGTTTTTTTAAAAGCTAGGTCATCAAGTGAAATGGGCCATCGCTTCCATTTCGCTTAGGGGATAGAAATCACTGGCTGGGATGCTATACCAGGCTATAAGTCGATACATCACCGTGTGAAACACCACCAGTTGTATATGGAAATATATGAAATATCCATGAAGTTACATAGTTCGATCTTCATATAGATTAGTTGCTCAGCTTAACTTTTTTCTTTGAAACTCTGATTGTGGCGAAGTGCAGTGCGCCCTGGCTCCCACTTCAGGAATATCTCCAGTTGTTGCCTTTACATTCTTTTATGTTGTGATATATACAGTATATATATATACGGATTTGCTTAGGGAAACTTTTGTGAAACTGTGAGACCAAACGGCCCCGGCAAACAGCCGGCTGCCATCTCAGATGCGCCTTTAGATCTGGAAGAGGAAACCCTGTCCGTATTGGCCCGGGCTATAGCACACCCACACTGCGACGCCGTGAGACACGAACATCTGTCCTTCAAATTCCATGACAAGCAGTGGCGGAGGAGAAGGTACAGTTGGCAAGTCCAACTGTGTGCAGGGCTAATCTTGGAGAGCCACCAAAAAAACAGCTGTGGCCCGTCAAGGCCGACCGCGGACAGTCAGCCGGACCAGCTAAGCGTGAAAACGGCTAATGGTCAGGTGGTGCTGGCAAAAAGAAAGGCAAAATAAGAGCAAGAATGGTCGGGAACTTTTTAAATTTCTAAACGCAAATAAACACATGTAGAATGCCTTTCTTGATTCCCCAAGTAATGGAATCCATCCATGGAATATAGATAATAATGCAACATACTTGGTTAGTAAGTGGGTTATAACAGGATAAGGATTTAAGACGCAATTTATTGATTTTACAAGGTGGGGCCACCAATTATGTAAGTTGCTTTTTAAACGCCATTAGCATCCATTAACTATCGTTATATATCGTTATAAGTATCACAAACCATAGTTAAACTATTGTGTTATTGGAGTTTTGTTCACCAACTTAGCTATCGTCGGGCGGCCCCACTTTGTAGATTTTGACTGGGCATTTTGATGAGCAAAGCAGTAGTAAACCACCAGCCTTTTACCATTTTTATGGCTTGTACAAACCATCAAAATATGGGTGGTTTATCGCGTTACTCGAAAATTAACCCGCCCATAAATGCCCATGATTATCCCACTAGTATCCCATTAAGATCCTACTGATCATCGCAGTTTTATTGGGTTTACCCCAGTAGCGCCTGGCGGGTTTCGCTGCTTTCACTTTCGCTTTCACCGCTTTCACCTGTGGAGGTCGAGACGCCATGATGGCGACATGGGAAATCCAAGGAGAAAATGATGGTTTTGATGGGAAGATCAACGAACTAAATGAGAGATTACATGGGAAATAATGGTATATATTTATATAATGTTAATAAAAATATTATATTATATGACCTATGCGGATTTGAATTTAGGAAAGACTAAGAGTTTGCTATGATATAGATGGCCCTTCTGAATAGTCCCATCATTCACCGCTTGTGAAAACGGCGATTGTCCATTGCAAACTGTTCAATTACCAGAGGTTACCCCGGAAAGTTTTTACGGGGCTTGAGATTCGGACTTTCTGACGGGTACCGTACAGACTAGCTCTCTCTTGCCCTCGCTGTATGTATAAAAATAAGTATGATAATAATAGTGACAATAGTAATACTAGCAGTATACACATGTACATGTAATCCATGGAATTATCACTTTAGGAACTCTATATCTATTTGGCTAATCTAGAATGATCCCTAAACCATATGGCCATGTTGTATTTCAACATTAAGGTGGATTCGATTATGAAACATTAGATTTATGAAACATTAATTCAAACACATACGCATGTAGAGAAAAGCAGGGAAAAAACACACACACACAATGTGGGGCCCCCAAGCGGTACCTAAGTTGGTGAACATAACTCCAATTTCATTGTGGTTTATGATATTTGTAACATTTTATAACCATACAGCCATTTAATGGGCTTTATAAACCAACTTAGCCATGACTGGAGGGCCCCACATTGCAACTACTTGTAGCATCCAGGGCGGCACCTCCATGTCTCTTGGGCCCTCGCTTCCAGTTGCCTCCTTCAGTTGCGGCTGAAATGGATCTCAGAATCACCAGGTCAAAATATTGGGGTACCCTCTGGTAAACTAACATGGCTATGGAAAATCAACATGTTTAATGGGTAGTTCACAGCTATAAATGGCAATTTTCAATAGCTATGTAACAAATGACCAGAGGGTAAAATGTTCGAAGAATTCATCCATTGATGATCAGTTTCATCATGATTATCCATTGGGATCCCCATATTGTCGAGGCCCGGAAGCCTAGATCCATGGTCATTTGACGGCCTTGGGGCTGCATCCCAGTTTGTACTTCGGTTAAAGTTAATTATACCCCCAGATATATTTACATATGGGATGAAATATGGGTGATATAAGTTTTATATGGATTGTAAACCATGGACCTAAGTGGGAGGCACATCCAAGTAGGGAAAACTGATTATAAACATTGATAAAGCCTGGATTTTGGGGATATCCTATTCTCAGACCCCTGTATCTTCTCAGAAGCGATTGAACATATCCTTTGGGGGTTAGGTACCTAATGAGGATGTTTTTTGGATCCTTTTTGGGAGGATGAAATCATCTATGTTTGGAGAAATCTAAAACAATTGACGCGTAAACGAACACCTAAACACTCAAAGCACCCATGAAATGGCTTCAAGCACCATAATAGACACAATATTCCGGGTAAAGTACCTAATCTCGACATAGTCAATCTTAGATACTTTTTGCAGGTTCTTTTTTTTTGAGCTGTTATTACTGGATATACCCCCGGTAATCAGCTCCACGGCTGGAAAATCCATGATTTCGTTCGATGATCTTCCCAGCTAGCCCTCGGGGGTGCAGCTGAGCTTACCTTTATTGGTATAATCATGGTTGTCAAGGCCATAAGTTGGGTCCCATGTGGCCCCTATAACTAGTTATTTATATATCCACTTTTGTTGCTGGAACTGCACTTCCAATGCCTCCATGTGTGTTATATATATATATATATATTTATGAATATGATTGGTTACAAACATATGTAGTATATTAGTAGTGTGAAAATATAAATATATAGTATACCAATAGTGTGTATATACAGTATATAGAATATATTTATAGCAAATATATTGTGTATATAGATATATACACATATATGTATATACATATAGTTATAGATATAGATATATATATATACATATATATATATACATACATACATATATATATCGCTAGTATATAAACAGTAAATATAATATATATATATATATTTATAATTGTACTATTTATATCTATCTATATACTATATTAATAGTGTAATTATACATAGTATAAGCATACACTGCATATATACACTATCTCTTTATATACACTATATATTTTTATAATA
>Ga0126342_10022878_pt1 | contig 10273 bp, 7 predicted proteins | sample Cyp1metagenome_FD_92528 | JGI IMG/M metagenome (GOLD analysis project Ga0126342, IMG submission 92528) | Coral microbial communities from Lord Howe Island, Old Settlement Bay, Australia - Cyphastrea 1 metagenome | ecosystem: Host-associated > Invertebrates > Cnidaria > Coral ... | reverse complement strand
TTACTAAAATGACTAGCAATCTCCTGAAGAATCAGGTAACGGGGCTGGCCGCCCTCCCCTTTACTTCGTAAAGTAAAACTCAAGGTAGCCCCTCTGGAGCTACCTTTCGTGATTATTATCATCATCATTATCATCATCAACAACAACGTCATGTTCCTCCTCCTCATCCACATCCTCATCATGATTATTATTATCATACTCATTATCATCATCAACAACAACGTCATGTTCCTCCTCATCATCCTCATCATTATTATTATCATCCTCATTATCATCATCATTATCATCATCATCATCATTATTACCATCATCAACAACGTCATGTTCCTCCTCCTCATCCTCATCCTCCTCATTATTATTGTCTTCATTATCATCATCAACATCATCATCAACAACAACGTCATGTTCCTCCTCCTCATCCTCATCATTATTATTATCATCCTCATTATCATCATTATCATCATCAACAACAACGTCATGTTCCTCCTCCTCATCCACATCCTCATCATGATTATTATTATCATACTCATTATCATCATCATCATCAACAACGTCATGTTCCTCCTCATCATCCTCATCATTATTATTATTATCATCCCCATTATAATCATCATCATCATTATCATCATCAACAACGTCATGTTCCTCCTCCTCATCCACATCCTCATCATGATTATTATTATGATTATTATTCTCATCATCATTATCATCATCATCATCATCAACAATGTCATGTTCCTCCTCCTCATTCTCATCATTATTATTATCATTCTCATTATCATCATCATCAGCAGCAACAACGTCATGTGCCTACTCCTCATCCTCATCCTCATCATTATTATTGTCATCCTCATTATCATCCTCATTATCATCATCATCAAAAACGTCATGTTCCTCCTCCTCATCCTCATGGTTATTATTATTGTTATCATCATCATTATCATCATCATCAACAACAACGTCATGTTCCTCCTCCTCATCCACATCCTCCATCATTATTATTATCATCCTCATTATCAACATCATCAACAACAATGTCATGTTCCTCCTCCTCCTCATCCTCATTCTCATCATTATTCTTATAATCCTCATTATCATCCTCATTATCATCATCATCACCATCATCAACAACGTCATGTTCCTCCTCCTCATCCTCATCCTCCTCATTATTATTGTCTTCATTATCATCATCAACATCATCATCAACAACAACGTCATGTTCCTCCTCCTCCTCATCATCATTATTATTATCATCCTCATTATCATCATCGTCATCATCAACAACGTCATGTTCCTCCTCCTCGTCCTCCTCAGCATTCTCATCATTGTCATTGTCATCGTCATCATCATCATCACCATCATCATCGTCATCATAATCATCAACGTCATGTTCCTCCTCCTCGTCCTCCTCATCATTATCATCATTGTCATTGTCATTGTCTGTGTTATTGTCATTGTCATTGTCATTGTCATCATCATCAACATCATGTCTCTGCTCCTCGTCCTCCTCATCATTATCATCATTGTCATTGTCATCGTCATCATCATCATCATCGTCATCATCATCAACGCCAAGTCCCTCCTCCTCGTCCTCCTCGTCCTCCTCGTCCTCCTCGTCCTCGTCATGATTATCAGTATTGTCATCGTCATCGTCATCATCATCATCAGCAGCAGCAGCAGCATCTTCATCCACATATTCATGGTCTCAAAGTAGAGCAAAACGAGTGACCTGACCACATTGACTTTTCTCCCGTGCTTATCAACCAATTCAGCCATCATAAATCTACTATAGTTGTTATATTCAATCATAAATCTTCACTTTTGCCACAAAAAAAAACAGGTTTACTAGTTCAAACCCCTTGTTCACTGCGCTGTGGCATCATTCTGATCCATAGGATTCCACAGGCACCTGGTGCAGTGCTCGAAGTAGCCCTCCATAAGAGCCTTCTTTGGCGCAAACATTTCATTCCTGACATCGACTGCGATTTTTGACGCTTCCCCATGTGGGGCCAATTTGGGTATGGGTCACAAACGGCCAATTGTAAAAATGCAGGGTTTAGTCATGCTTCGTATTAAAATGTATTAGCCATCCAATTTTTGGGGGACCCAAAAAATTGACCCATAAGCATCTGAAGGAAACAATCTATCAATGGATATGAATGAAAAACATTAACATGTGAATTGGTTTGTGAACCTGGGTGAAAGAGGATCAGAACCAATAAAATTGGGCTATCACCTGCAGACATAATTCAATACACCAACATGAACAGCGTTTAAAACCTGAAATATCATTCCATGAAATACTGGTTCTGTAAATAGAGTTTTCCCAGTTCATGTACATATGTACTATGATAATCCTTGATCATCTCCAAAAAAAAGCTGGGTAGTATCCGAATGAAACCCATTGGTCGCAACATTGCTGTCCCTCATAGATTTAGGGCAACATTGGCAACATCTCTAGTAAGTAACCAGCAAATAGAATAAAAAACTTTTTTTTCAATAGTCAACATCGATCTATTGGGTTACTTACTGCTGGTTACTTACTATAGTTCTCATAAAACCAGCTAGCGTGGTGATTTTGATCGAAGAATCATCAATTGGGATCATCGACCCAGGTGGGATTGAAGCTGGAAAAATCGAGTGCAAACAAACGCAAGGCAAAGTAAATGGCCATTTTAGGAACCTAAATTGGAGGTACCTACCATATATAAGGCCTATGTAAGGAGATATAGCCCCAAAATATGGCCTTATATGGTACAGTACCTCCAATTTCGGATCCTGGAATTCCCATTGACAAAGGGGTTGTGATCAGATGTCTCTGTTAGGAGCTGGCTGGAAAAAAACCATGAACTATGATATATCTGCCGTACCCTCTGGTAAACTAACATAACTATGGAACATCACCATTTTTAATGGGAAAATCAACTATTTCGACTGGGCCATTTTCAATAGCTATTTTGACATAACCAGAGGGTAAGTCCTGTTCTTACTATACTTAGTTTCATCAACTTGACGGGCATCACCTTGCCTCTCTAGCACATCAGTGATAGGCAGAGCGGATATTCCCTTCATTGCTGCCGGCACTTGTTCTGGAAATGGGGCTGGTACAACTTTGGATAGTTGTCATAGATGTTTTTAAACATGTGAGATAGTCATAGTCTATCATAGTTATAATGGATAGTCAATAGCTACTAGAGCATTATAATTATAAGTATGGTCCATCATATTATAATTAATAATAATTATGTGTAATTATAATTATAAGTAACAATATTCCATCATATTATAATTAAGAATAATTGTAATTATAAGTAACAAAAAATAGATGTGCAAAAATGACGTTTTTGTTTCGCAACATGGTCCACTTCAACAAAACCTTCACTGGTCTTAGTGACTCGAAAAACTACCAAATTGGGCCAACTCGGCCTTCTATGGTGCCTGGCCCATGATTTAACGGAATGCTTCCAAATGGGAAATGGTCCATTTATAAATGATCTACCTGTAAAAGATGCTGATTTCCAAGAACAAACTGTTACTCTAGCACAGGGTAATTCATAGTCATCCCACTCTCAATCACTATCAATGGATATTAAGCATGAAATATCTCCTTAAAACGTATGAAATCCCCATTAACTCCCCATTAAATGTCAATGAATCCCTATTAACTCCCTGTTAGCCCCTTTTTTTTCTCCAGTCCCTTGGTGATCGCTGCCCAGAAACTTGGAAGTTTGGGTCATGGAGATGGCCTGAAAACAGTGAACCATGGGATTGGTTGTTATAGTTACAACCAATTCTTTCTTTAATGGGATTCAATGGGACGGATATGCAATTTCGTGATTTAATATATTAATATATGATTTCATGATGGTGACTGTGAACTAAACAAAAATAACCACAAAGAACGTAAAATATTTCATAACCTAGTTGGATATAATAAAATGTACCCTCTGGTAAATTAACATAACTATGGAAAATCACCATTTTTTAATGGGAAAATCCACTATAAATGGCCATTTTCAATAGCTATTTTGACATAACCAGAGGGTAAGCTATGATAAGGTGAGGCCCCTGTTTACGAAAGAACGCTAAACAGGACGTTTGGCGGCCTCACCTTCCAGGATACACCCTGACATAGCTGCGGAAAAACACCATGTTTAATATTTTTATAAGGTAAATCAACTATGAATGGATAGAAATGTAGGTAAATCAACTATAAATGGATAAAAATGGTCATGTTTCATCATGTTTCATAGCTACGTTAGTTTCCCACATGGTATTTTTGTTCGCCAACGTGAGAAGGAAATCTCTGGGCACCCATCTCTGAGACTTCCATGAAAGCTAAAGCATGGGAAGATTATAACTGGTTGGTAATTTCAATTTTTTTGACCCCTCTGAAAAAGATTCATGACTTCATATGACTTCGTCAGTTGGGAGGATTATTCCCAATATGTGGTAAAATATAAAATGTTCCAAACCACCAACCAGATAAGGATTCAATGATATGGTATAATTGTACAGTATCATATTGTACAGGATGGGGCCCCCAAGATAGCGTTCAGTTGCCTTATAAGTGGTTTAACTATGGTTTATGGTAGATATAACTATAGTTAATGGGGGGGTTATAATTATAATGGTATATAAACCAACTTATAACTGGGGGGCCCCATCCTGTATCTGGGTAAATCATAATCTCTTTCACCGAATTAAGACCATTTTGGGTTTAGCTACCCCTACCAGTCATCATTCCAGTGAAGTCGCAGTGAGGTCGTCGTTATAATGGGTCGATATTCTGAGTATAATGGGATACAAAGTGACATCGGGCCAACGGCTGAAACAGTTTAGTTTGTTGCTATTGCTCCCAACTAGTTCGACAAATCCAGCATAAATCCAACAATTCGGAAACCACAATCCAGGTGGATTATTGACCCATCTAACCATATACCCTCTGGTAAACTAACATAACTATGGAAAATCACCATTTTTAATGGGAAAACTCACTATAAATGGCAATTTTCAATAGCTATGTTAGTTTACCAGAGCGTAATTGTAGTTTTAACATGATAGAATCACAATAGACTGTAGTAAATCTAGTTATAAACCGGTTTTCTTTCGTTCACATCAACGGCTTAGAATACAACGATGGACCAACAGGAGTCGACTGCATGCTTTGTTGAGTGGTTCAAACATGTGGGATACAGTTGTCATATGTATATGTATATACATGCACATAAATTTGTACATATATGCGTGTTAAAAAATGTGCAAAAGCATTTACTGTACTATACATATAATATACACATACACTATACATACATGGGGGCTTCCGTAAATGGGGGATACCACCAAATGGAGGTGTTTATAGTTTATAATGAAAAATCCGAAAGTGAAATGGATTAGAACTGGGGGTAGCCCTATGACTCAGGAAACCTCCATAGATATTTGGCATTCATCCTCATTATTGATGGTTATGTTGGTTGAGTATCCCATTGATTCCTGTTAATGACCCATTAAAACATATGTACCATCTGGTTATTTAACATAACCATGGAAAATCACCATTTTTCCATAGGTAAACCATCTATTTCTATGGGCCATCTATACCATGGCTATGTTAAATAATCATGAGTTAGTTCGTAACCTCCATATATAGTATAGTAACCTCCATATATAGTATCAATGGCCATTCCAGGATCCTAAATTGGAGGCACCTACCATATATAAGGCCTATATAAGGCCTATGTAAGGGAATATCCCCACAAAATTGATAGTATAGTAACCTCCATATATAGTATAGTAACCACATATTGCCAATATATCTATATATATAAGATGCAATAGATAAATCACTTCCCTCACTTCCCCGGTGCGGCGAGGCACATCCGCGGGTGCCAGGTAGCACAAGATCTGCAGCACCTGGTTCCTGGTAAAATTCCAGACAGTTTGCGAACTGGAAAATCCACCCATTTTTCATAGGTAAACTATCTGTTTCTATGGGTTTCCCATAGCTTTTTGTTATGTTTACCAGAGGGTAATGTGATTTTCTTGGGACAGCCACAAGAATGTGGCTGTTTTCTGAGTTTGAAATAGTTTCAATGTTGTCTTATTGAGATAATAATGGTAGATAAACTCCTTCTCAAAGTGCAATGACAACGTTGTAAATCTCCAAGGGGGTTCAAAATCGCCAGCATAGGGATGTGTCTGATGTTGGGATGTGTCTGATTCAAAACTGGTTAATCATGAGATCCTGGGGGTAAACCATATTTCCAGACAAACTCTTATTCTGTTGTAATGTGGTTAGTATGGTTAGTATGGTTAGTATGATTAGTATGGTTTCATAATGGTTAATAAGAGTTAATGATGGTTAAACATTGTTAATAATGGAAAGTTGATTATCTGGTTGGTGGTTGGTGGTATACCTACCCCTCTGAAAAATGATGGACGAATCGTCAGTTGGGATGATGACATTCCCAATAGATGGAAAGTCATAAAATTCATGTTCCAAACCACCAGCCAGGTATCGTTGGGATTTTCATTTATGTTTATGGCAAATAATATGGCCCCAATGATTGATGGTGTGGTGAAGATATGTGAGGATTCGCCATCATTCTTCTGGTTGCTGGGTGCTTATAGGTTAATAATCCCTATCCATAAAGCCAGACGTTTTTGGTGAGAGGTCACCGAAATGCAGGGTCTGGTGTCCAGGCTTTTGGAAAAGCTGGAGCAGTTTTTTTTTGCTATTCCATGACTTGACCACACTGTTTCCGAGTGGTATACGAATTCTCCAAAAAAGAGGATTCAACCAACCAGTCATCAGTTGGTCTAGCCAAGTGGCTCATTCAAATTTCCGAAGACGCCCGCCATGGCTGCCTTTCAATCTATCTTCTCATTCGGCGTTTCCTATTCCGACCACGTTTCTTTTTCGTTCCAGGTCTTTGCTTTGTGTTTGAAGTTTGGCATTTTGATATTTTTCGTGACCAAGTGTGAATCATTCAAACATGTGCCAAAGAAAATATCAAACATCTGAGTGAAATGGAAACAATGAAGCAGGAAAACATGTTTTGTGTTTACAATGGTTTTACCCATTGAACAACAAAAAAGTTGTTTTTCGCTCTCACATGTCATGCTTCTGATGATATCAATCCATTACCGACAAATGGGGGTTTCCATAAATGGGGGTACCCCAATAGCTGGATGGTTTATAAGGGAAAATCCATCATTAACATGGATGAGAACTGGGGGTAGCCCTATGACTCAGGAAACCTCCATATGTTTTATGGATAAATCATGTGACAAATGTCCATTTCTGATGGACATTTACCCCCCTCTTTAAGTGTTACCTTCCTGCGAACCACACAGCGGCAATTCATGATGGAGCCAGAGATGCCAAAATTTTGACACCATCTCTCAAATTAGTTTAGCAACTGCCAAAAAAGTGATAAATGACTTACCATCTGGTTATTTAACATAGCCATGGAAAATCACCATGTTTCCATAGGTAAACCATCTATTTCTATGGGCCATTTCCCATGGCTATGTTAAATAACCAGAGGCTAGTTGCTATAAATCATGAGTTAGTTCGTTTCTATAGCTTGGATCCAACTTATCATCAACAATAGTAAAATCCAATCCAAAAGAAAGTGCCTCTGTCCTGTGTTCTATCTTCTTGGTGGCTACTATACTATATATGGAGGTGTCCTAAAATAGGGGTACCCCCAGTTCTCATCCATTTTATTAATGGATTGTGCATCAAAAACCATCCAGCTATTGAGGTACCAGCATTTATGGAAACCCCAATATAATAATATATATATATGGATATAAGTTATAAGATGTTATAAGTGTGTTTAAGAGACCCCTTCAGCAAATCAAGACCTACATTAATCTGGGATAGATGGATTAGTTGAGTAATTACTTTAATATGCTTTAATCCTTTTTCAATAAATGGGGATTTCCATAAATGCTGGTAAAGAACAGCATCTTCCCCAATTTTACCCAGAAAGCTCACCGTCCATGATATCGGCTTCCCTAAGTAGCTCAGCATCTTCCCATCCATCTTCCAGCTCTATGGTGATGAAAAAAGGTGAGAAATGAAAAGAATCTTCAGCAAAAAAAAGATCTGGGAAAATTATCATATTTCACTAACCTGAATTAAGATAATTGAGGCCGTTTTGGGATGATTCCCCGAATCCCAACTATGATTTCCAGTGAGGGAGAACAGTGAGGTCGTTATAATTTGCCCAGGAAAATGATTGGGAATTGCCACAGCAATGACCAGCGCTAGATTTCCTAGATACTGTAAGGAATCAACAATGAAAAACAATGCCTGAAACTCATTTGCTAGGTTAGAGTCATCCCAAAAAGATGCTCGTTGATGGGGTAAATAGGCTTGTGAACATAATTCTTCAAATAACCAATGAGTAGTGATGTACCAATCATAAAATGCCGTTTCACCGACAGGGTAATCAAAGGAACAAATCAAATTTGCCTTACAAGGTGAGGAAACGCTCCCAGAAAAAAAAATGGACACCCCCATTGCAGTATATAACTAACTATATAACTATAATCATATCCCCGATAAACCATAGAACGGCGTAAACTTAGCTATCTAAAATGGGGTTCGCCCCGTATTTCCGGACGCCAATTTTTCAAACGCTGCCTCCCAAAACTCCTGGACTCTCAACCCTGGATTAACAAACCCCTGGGTTGTTTGATTGGCGGGGCTTCGGTGGTGCATCATTTTTTCTGGCTAACCCAGTTGATTTAAAAAAATCAGAGGTTTCATCCTAGTACAAGGTTGGCAGTATAGGTGCTGTTGACACAAAAACACAGGAAACCATCAGCCGATCGCAGAAGTGTCATTTTCAATCATTGAACAACCACATTCCAATCAAGCTCATGGTGCAATGCAGCATCGTCTCAGACTTACCTAGTTATTTGTCCACAAGGTGGGTTAGTTCCACTCAGCACTCTGAGACACTTGTCAATCATCATGCGACGACATGAGGTCATGTCAAGTGGTATCACAAGCAATGAGAGTCAACAAGCCAAGGGAGCATCTATTCATATGGGGATGGGTCAAAACTCTGGTACCTAGTGAACCCCAAAATAGCTGGTTTAGCTGGATGTTCATCCCACTAAAAATGTATCTATAGGTATTGACCCATACCCATATCTATTCGCCAGTCAATATGAATCAAGGACCAAATGCCGCATAGATGTCAAGGCAATGTGCTGCCAAGCTCAAGATAAACCATTATCGAGGCAAGATAGGGCTGACAAAAGAATCGCGCACATGCAACGAACAAGGTACACATCATATTCTGCAGCAAACAAAACAATACTAAGCACAGAATTTGAATAGGGCTATCCGACTATGAAGACAATTAACATCTATTGACTAATGACATTTGAACTGGGGCCGGATGTTCAAGGATCTTCTATACAATACTCCTGGATGATGATAATCTGTGCCATCGTTGGACACCGTCCTGGCTCTGACAGCGCTCCGATATTGTCTTGTTTGAACAAAAAAACAGCCGTTGCTGTCAATGAATTGAGAAACATATCAGAACTTCCCCTGGGTCAAAAAACCTCTTGTGCCAGACAATACTCTCAACCTGTTGTGCCCAGAAAATACTCTAGTGACATACACTTTATCACTTTATCATTGAATTTTTGAATAAGACATGTTTGATTTGCAGAGAGTATGTCGGTTGACGCACCACGGAACATTGGCACCATGTGGCATCGTCTCAGACTTACCTAGCTATTTGTCCACAAGGTGGGTTAGTTCCACTCGGCACTCTGAGACACTTGTCAATCATCATGCGACGAAATCATGCCACGAGGATCGCAATGTTGGTGCAGAAACAAAAGAAATTGATGGCAAACCAAGGGTACCCTCCGGTAATCAAACATAACTCCAGCAATTATAGTGAATTAGTAGTGGATTTTCCCATTAAAAACCGTATCGGGGATTTCCCAAATACTGTAGCCATGTTTGATGACACCGGAGGGTAACTGAAGTGTGAAAGTGGGTTTGAAACCCAGCAGCAGGGTTGTAACTGAACAATTGGAGCGAACCCCCCCAATCCTGAAACTGGGTATCGCGCGCAAGGTTGCGGCTAGTTTTACATCCGAAGTTCGTAGAATCCGCCGACCCCGGCCTTCGCCAAGGCCGGGGCGGCGCCTGGGACCACCGCAGGTGTGGAACTTTTCTCCGCGGCAGCTTCCACCAAGGCCTCTGGCCGTCAGCCTTTGCTTCCACCAAGCT
>Ga0126342_10022877_pt1 | contig 10274 bp, 10 predicted proteins | sample Cyp1metagenome_FD_92528 | JGI IMG/M metagenome (GOLD analysis project Ga0126342, IMG submission 92528) | Coral microbial communities from Lord Howe Island, Old Settlement Bay, Australia - Cyphastrea 1 metagenome | ecosystem: Host-associated > Invertebrates > Cnidaria > Coral ... | reverse complement strand
CATACCTTGTGGGATTCCAATGGTGGTGTGCATGTTTTTTTTGGTTCCCTAATGATTTCCCACAAGAACCCCATAACATTCCTACTTGGCTGTCAATAAAACATTATCAAAACATAACTATAACCCCATCAAAACACCACCAAGATCCCAAAAATGGGGCAGTGCCACCAAACATGGCTGTAACTAAAACCAATTGATTTCCATTCAACCCATCAAAACCCCATCAAAATCCCACCAAAATCCCAAAAATGGGTCAGTGCCACCAAACATGGCTGTAAACTAATAATTGATTTCCATTCACCCCCATCAAAACCCCATCAAAATCCCACCAAAATCCCAAAAATGGGTCAGTGCCACCAAACATGGCTGTAAACTAATAACTAATATTGATTTCCATTCAACCCCATCAAAACCCCGTCAAAATCCCACCAAAACTTGGTGTTTCTTGGGTTTTTGAAATGGTTTTATGGTGTTTTGGTGGGATTGTAGTGATGTGATTTTTTTGACAAAAAGACCCCTAACAAGAGAGTACCCTAAGCACACCTTAGAATTTCCCTGGGTTTTTGCTTGGAAATCAATGCAAGGTTCAAACAGTTGGGCCATCTTCCGTGCAAAACCACTGAGTAACCTAGGCCTAGAGGGGCTCCCACAGCCCGTACCTCCGGCAACCATTGCGACAACTCTTGGCTTGGGTGGAGACATGTTTTCCAACTTTTCTTTTGGACTTGGATCCAAATCTGGGACTACAGTTGCAAATTCTCCATTTGATCCCACAGACTCACTTAACATCATTGAACTATCTTTCTATTCTGGTCTAGACCAGGAACAGTGGTGCATCTAGGGTGAAGTTGCTTTTCTCTCGATTAAGTATTGACCATCAATTCATGCTTTAACTTCACCATTTGGTGATTTCTCAAAATGGAGGACCCAACAATCATCCAAGCCATTTGTCATTTTAATGGGTGGTGTTGGAGTACCCAAATCTTAGAAAGAGCATGAAACGCCCATGTGGAGCAATGCTCTGGTTGGTTGATGATCAGTCCGGGTGTTATACTATCCAATTATATACATATAGGGGATCATCACAATCAGCAAGTATAGAGATACTATAACCATGTATAACCACAGTAGAAATGATAGGATTGGCCCATAAATTATCATATTATCTCGAAAGATTGCGCGCGCCAGGGCAACCAAGCCGCGGGAGCGAACGAAGACCCGACAACGGGTGCCTCGGTTCTCAAATTGAGATGATTTCATGCCATCAAATCATAGTAGCTATGATTATCAATTTGGGGATGGGTCAATACCTATGAAAATACCATTTTTAGTGGGTTATTCACATCCATTTTAACCCAGCTATGACTTGGGGTTCACCAGGGGTACCAGGGTTTTGACCCATCCCCAGCCGAGGTCTCGGGCCGCGCCGGGCAGCGAGACGGAGCGAGGGCGAAAGGCCGGGCTTCGGCTCTTTTTTGGGGGCCTGTGGGGACTGGAGGATTTCACCATGATCTACCCATCAGTGGGGCTAAGCCCAGCATTAAAAACACCTACAAGGTGGTGCCCCCAAACGATAGCTAAGTTGGTGAACATAACTCCCATAACTATAGTTTATGGCAGATATAACGAACTAGTTAATGGGGTTTATAAACCAACTTATAACTGGGGGGCACCATCCTGTATGCTTTTCCATTGGAGGGATGAACTCTTTGAGCCCTGAGCATTGGTGAAGCTCCACAGGGTGGGATGTATCAGCAGTGGGCCTCTGTTGGCTGTCAATTTCTTGACCTGCCCTGGAACTGGTGGGCATAGGTTGTGGGCAAGAGCGCAGTTGCAAAGGCAAAGGACATGGGTTTGTCTGAAAATGGGGTCCCCCCAAAATTGGATACTTTTTCAATTTATCAACATTTGTGTCCTATTTTGTCATCCCCATTTCCACCTTGGACTGCGAGGCTCAGACGCCAAGAGGTGTTCCCCCAGCATCAGGCGCAGTTGGAGATTGAAGCCACAGGTCCTTAATCTAGGGGTCATTTTACATCACAAAATAGGGGTGCCAAAGATACCCTCTGCTAATTTCACATAGCTATGGAAGCCAATTTACCCAGTTATAGTTGATTTACCTATTAGAAGTGGTTATTTTCAATAGTTATGTGGCTGTTTACCAGAGGGTAAAGCCACGAAAAATCCCAATTGGGGATGGTGTTTCTGGTTGGGTTTACCACATGACTCACTGGAGATGCTGATCGTGCCAGGCACCCCAACGCCAGGCCGGGGGCCCGGCCTGATGGCCTGATGCGTCGAAGGGTTTTAACCGCACTTCCTCCAAGGGATCACCTTAAGGGAAACTGGTAGCTGGGATAGTCCATTTCCATTTACTCAATGGTAATTCCAGGATCCTAAAATGGAGGCTATATTTTGTGGGGATATTCCCTGAAATTTAGGCCTTAGATATGGTAGGTACCTCCAATTTAGGTTCCTGAAACGACCAGTGATTTATGAGATCACCCACTTAGGGAACTTGCTGACTTTCGAAGATGAGAGTTGCTGTCTGCGGAGGCAGCTACCGCAGTGGAACGCCCAATCGGCGGCCCTTTGCAGGTGCCATGGATCCAGATCACGAAAAGGCCATGAAAATAGCCATTTGGGTCCCCAAATCTGGGCTAAACCATTTCATCTTGGCAATCTGAAGAGGCATAGCATGGTCAGCATGGTAGCTGAAGTTGGCAGCATGTGCTTGGGGTCTTGCGAGACTGTTTCCACATTAGTTGGGATATGTTAGTATTCAAGCGATGTTTTGCCACTTGCTCGAGCTTTCGTAGATTGCATATCACCACCAAATTCACAAACGGCACTTTGATCCGAACGGTGAGAGATCAGATGATGCATGTGCCGCAGCGCAATTTCGCCACTCAAGGTTTCCTCCATCAACTCCATTGCATTTCACAGCCCGAAAAGGTGAATCGAAAAGACATCCGAACCAATTCCGAACCAAGATGTCTTCTATGCCCGCCAAGGGTTCTTCCAGAGTTTGACATCCCCGCATCCGAAAAGTCTCACTGACGCCATGACTTTGCATCCCCCCTCCTCCATGTTTGGAGTCTTGGAGCTGGAGGTCTGTTGGGACAGCGACCTGAAAATACAGGCGGGTCTAGAATCTCATTTTCCCCATTGACATTTGCGCAAAATTGGCAGATATTGGCAGCTGGCCATTGCTTGGTGGTTAAAACCATTAAATCATTACGATGAAATCCCCAAATTTCGCAGAACCTCCCCAATTTTTCCATGGATTGGGGGTCAAATTTACAGGTATCCAAAAAATTCTCATGAGTTTTCTGATATTTCTCAGCAAATTTCTCCACATTTTGAAGAAATCTCCCCATCCAGGTGGAGGAAGAGGTGATCCCTGTGCATCCCAGCGTGCTGATTGCGCACCGTTCGCGGTTCCTGGCCGACCTCTTCGGCCCCGACCTGGGCGCAGGTGGCGCCGCTGCGGTGCCGGTGAGGCCGCCGCATCCGGAGCTGTTTCTGCGGGCGCTGCATGCCATCACCACGCGCGCACGGCCCGAGCTTTCGGAGGTCTGAGATGGGTGGATGATGTGGATGATCAGTGAATATATATATAATTAACTATAATTATAATTTATAATAGATAATATATAGGTGGATGATCTTGAATATAACTTAGATATCTGGGATAGGTGGATGATCTCGAATACAACTGGGATGTAACATAGACAACGGTGACTAGAAAAAATACGAACAGTTACTAAGGATGATCCTCCGGGCGCGTACGACAGATTCTCCGATCACTGTGGATATGTAATATTATAAATATATGTATATGTATATATGTATATGTATGTATATATATATATATGTATTATATATATATATATATATTTGGGATGAGTATGGGATGAAAAGAAGCTTGAAGTTTGTGGAGTTGAGTAGGTCCAGATTTTAGAGCAAGACCCGATTATTTGGGCGATTCGGGTCAGGTGCTCAGAGTCCATGATTAAGAACAGCTTGAAATGGTCTCCCTAATTGGATGGCTTGACCACCTTTGATTCTAACAACCATATCCCCCTTTCATATCGCCATATTTTGCTTGGTTACATTCTGATCTTCCTTTGTTCTATCCACATTTTCGTCGATTCCTTGCCGTATGGCTTAAAATAATTGAACTGCATTTACTGTCTACAGTTGCTGTAGTGAATACTCCATAACCCTGCAAAAATGACCAACCAATTTTGGTGGGTTGCTTGGCAACCTAAGCTTTTCCGACCATTTTTCATCCAAATTTCATCAAATTTCAGCCGCAAATCGAGGCAGAATTCGTTGGCTTCGTGCGCACCTCCGCGTTCCTACAGAGTGACGAGCTGGACGAGCGCCTCTGTGAGGCCGGTTTGTCATCCTGGAGGACCCTGACCAAGCTGCCGGAGTTCCGAAATCCCTGTGGCGCGGTGAGGGTTTGAGGATGGGGATTTTGATGGATTTTGTTGGGACCATTTCTGATGGTGATTTTCGGGGGTAGCAGTTGGGGATGATTTGCTTTGCTGCACAGAGACCAGCACCTGGTAGCACTACAAATTCACATCCCCTGTTTTGGTCCCATAAAATCCCAATTAAAAATCATAGAAATGCCAGGTTTTTCGATACAACTGGGTACGAAAAAAAGTGCAGTCACCACGTTTCTCCCAGGTGTTCCCGCACACTTCTTGGAGCGTTTCCTCCTGATGGCGCGGGAGCACGAGGTGATGAGCGTCTCGGATGCCTTGGAGGTGCTGGCGCTCTGGTGCAAGGAGAACATCGATGGAGGGGATTCCGTGCTCATGAAGTTGATCAAGATCAATGACATGGAGCCTTGGTTGCCAACTTGGTACCCTCTGGTAAACTAACAGTTTGCTATGGAAAATGGCCCATTTATAGATGGTTTACCATGGGTCATTAAATGTCCCCATTGAACATCACCCAACCATTAGGTATATGGTCTATAATGGCTATTATAAGGTGATGTCCAATATACCCAAAATGGGACAGTTACCAACCCCTGTTTACCTGGTTTACCCATTACAAATGGTGATTTTCTATAGCTATGTTAAATTACCAGAGGGTAGGTCTTGGGGCTTAATTAAGGTGACCTGCTGGAGACTTTTATAGGGGACCCTAAAAAACAAGATTTTCTTAAGGAAAACATAGGATACCCCAATAAGAAACCTCAAAATCCCCACGGTAGTTTTTGGTGGTTGTTCGTCGTTTTCCATGTTAACCAGGCTATATACCCCATTTTCAACCACAACCTATATAAAATGATGCGGGTCGATGGTGAATGTGTGTGGCTTCAACTGCTCATGAGGGATGTTCAGCTCATTTGATAATCCCAGGTTATCAATGGGCATAGGGTTACATTCCAAGTTCTCGCCTTCTTGTTATTATTTCCTGCTTATTACCACAAGTATATTACCCATGGTATATAAACACAATGGGGGTTACATCCCAACTTATGAGGGTTAAGTTATTACCATAGTCCCATTATACCCATCATAATAACTTCATTATAATTATACCCATTGTACTTATATCCATTTTACTTATATACTTATAACCTCAACTGCATGCCCCCATCCCCCATCCCCAGTCCCCCAGTCCCCCAGTCCCTCGTCCAGGAAGCTGGAGAGCTCCGCAAGCTGCAGCAGACGAATCAGCGCTTTGTGGAGCTCTTGTCATCCACGCAGGTCTATCAGATTATGGGCATCTTGGTGACATTTTATATTTGCATATATGATCATATGGGTATATACGTAATATACATTTATATGTATATATATATATATATATGTTAAATGTAATTAATTGATTATATATATATATATGTATACATACACATATGCCGTACTGTATGGTTTAATATGGGATTCACCAGCGAATAGGATTTCATGGGATATGATGGGAATGATATTTGGGGTGCCTCTGAACATAGGGTAAGCCCCCCAATATGATAAGCCAAGGTAAAGGGGTTGACCAAAGATTCGGATTCCAATCAACATGACAGTTTCACCAGCACTAAACAGGCATTGCAACGCATTTTATTGCCACCAATGGGAACAGTAAGGCTGGTTGAACTTTTTCATACGGGGGGTAAATTCAGACCTGCTTCTTCTCCAGACTCCAGAGAATGAATTCTTCAGCCTTGATGCTTCCGCAAGCATGACATGGCACTCAGGCAAGGCTGCCTTTCTATGAAATGCAACGAATGATCTTTAAACTCCGCGGAACGGAGATTTTAAGCCGTACTTCATGTTCATCCGACCAGCCACGTGACCAGCAACTGCCATGAACCCTTGAGACGTTGACAACTTGGAGCCAAGATGTGCAAGATGACGAGGATCGTTTCAGGACATGTCATCCGAAAGCTGCGGCAGTCCGTTTCTGTGCCACAGTAGCGTGCGGGTCGGCGACATAAAAGGAGATGGGGTCGTGGCGGGTGGTTGAAGTTGGGAGATCCAGAAGCAGAATCAAACATCAACTGCACCAGCAATGCAAGTCTTTTATCATCGTTCGTGACCCCAGGCCTGGAGCCCTACAGCGCCAGGGATTCGAGTCGACCGGGCACCTCGCAGGCCACCCCCAAAGGTCCCAAAAATCATTGGAAATGATGATTCAATTCGGGAATCATCCCCAACTCACCTGATTTGAGGTGATTTTAGTATGATTTATAGTTGATTTTAGGGTTTGGAGACTTACAATTTGTACAGATTGGTCAGGGTCTTTGTATTTTCCTTTTTCCTTACCTTCCGGGTGAGGCTCTCTGTGTTGCTTTCCGTTCTTTGTGTGTTCGACATCACCGGTGAGAAAATGGTGAACTAAGTAGGGGGCTTAACGCGCACCAAGATTTGGGACTGACTGGTGTATCGGTCTGTGGTAAAATACGAAAATTATGAGTCTTTACGAACACTTATTGACAGTGATAGTCTTCACATTGCGATCCTGTATGGGTTCTCCCTATTTGGCATGGGGTTGGGATCCCGCTTCCCGTTGCAGGGAATCAATGGCCCAACGAGACCATCGGGCCCTGCGACAAGTCGTCAGCTCCACTCAGATCAGAGGGATGAGATCGGCAGATGACCTTGTGACATTGCACAGAAGTGCAGAGCAAGATGCCGCTATTTCAAGATATGGTCCAAAGCAACGTTCCGGGCTGAAATAGTCCTCAACAGCATTGCCAGAGAAAGACTCGGATGGATCCACCATGGTGCCTGCATTCCCCTCAAAGGGACGCCCTTTGCGAAGGTGCTCAATACATCAACGAGGCGAGAAGGAGGCACTATGCAGCGACGCCTGAGGCCAGCGGTTCTGAATGATTCCAAGGTTTAGCCTCTGATAAACCAACATAGCTATTGAAAATGACCGATAGAAATAGTTGATTTACCCATTCATAGCATGGTGATTTTCCAGTTCGTTATGTAAACGTTTACTAGAGTGCATATTTTCTGAGGGATGAATTCCGACCATGAACAAAGAGCCCGCTGCCAGTGCCGCTGCCAGGCTGGGATGAACTTGGCACCGGTGTCCACCACGCCCACCACCAGCAGCCAGGGGATCCCAGTGCTTCCCAGTAGGCTTCGTGATTTTGGGGAAGTGGGTATGGATCAATACCTATTAATACCATTTTTAGTGGGATGAACATCCATTTACCAGCTATTTTGATGTTCACCAGGGGTACAAGGTTTTGACACACTGCCAAGTGAACAGCCCAGGTCGAGGTCTACGACCTGCAGAGGGTGCAGCTGCCACAGCAGCTTCGGTGGCGGCAGATCTCTTTGGGGGCCAGGCGGGGGGACCTCAGCCGATGGCCCTGAAAACAGGAGATTTCGTTCCAATTTTGGAGCTAAAATATGCGGGAAAACTAGAAAAAAACATAAGGATTTAGATCCAATGTTGTCGCCAAACAATTGGGGAAACGCAAGACAATGAGGTTCTTAACCAGTGGAATGGGGTACTGTATGTACACTATTTTCCGACCCAAATGGTTCGTTCATGTATCTTATGAATTAGTGGCTTATGGCAAAACGCCCAGGGTGTCAGGAGAGATGTAGCGCAACAATGCTTGAGCTCAACTATATATATATATATGTATATGTATATGTATATGTAGATGTAGATGTATATGTATATGTATATGTATATGTATATGTATATGTATCTACATACGTATAATTATATACAATACAATACAATACCAATACCAATACCAACACCAATACCAATACCAATACCAATACAAATACAAATACAATACAATACAATAACACATGCATACATACAGACAGACAGACAAACAGACATACAGACATTCAGACATACAGACATACAGACATACAGACATACAGACATACAGACAGACATACAGACATACAGACATTCAGACATACATACATACATACATACATACGTACGTACGTACGTACGTACATACATACATATATATACACATAAAGATTTAAGATGGCATAGATCACATCAAATCCAAGTATATGATTGAGATTCCATTCTCCAACGATACTACAAATAGTCTAAGTTTGATGTATCCCCCAGATTGGCCCTCCGCATTTCTCTAAGGCCTGGACTGCCGTTGGAACACGCTCCGCTACGTCTGGGCCTTGGCTGTTGCCATCCGTTGACCCATCGGCTGTGCCCGAGTGTCACCGAGGCCGGAGATGACGCAGCAAGATCGATCAGGTGCGGCCCGCCTGGATTGGAGCCATTGGGACCATCCAATCTTGGCATTTGCCATTTTGAAGTACACTCACAGGTCAAGTTACCAGTGGAAAAGAGCATCAAAGAGCTTTAAGCGAGATTTTGGCGAGATTTGGGGAGTCAAAACATGTCAAAACATGTCAAAACCTATGATTCCCGGAGAATAGCCATCCATTCACCAGTTCACCAGCAATTTTCCAAGGCGCATGGCATGGCAGGTCGCACCCCCCCGAAAGATCGCGACGAATCGATGCGCACGTGCCGCGGGGCCTTCAACGTGGCGTGTACCACCTCTAAGGCTCCGAAACAGATTATGCAGGACAAGGGAGGGCTTTCTGGCCTCAGGGGGACCTCTAAACTTTGGAAATGATGAGGAAAGCAAAGGGAAAACAGGTTTTGATGTGGTTTCCTTCGGAAAATCAATGGGAAAACTTTCAGCCATGTTAAGAGAGATGCAGAAAACACAGGTTTTGTATGGTTTTGTCGCTTGGATTCACTTGGTTTATCATGGTTCACCACAGCCTAGATGCTCTTGCTTGCTGGAATTGTTATCCAAAATCTGACACAAGAAGCGCCAGATGTTTCAAAGACAAAGCAGCCACCTGAAGGAGATTCAAAAGGCGCTGACCCTGCAGCGTGTGGCCTTCAAACAGGCTCCGAACGGGTTGATTCCTTTGCACAGCGCAAGATGTTTTTCTCTGTGGTAAGACAAACGAACTTGTATTGGGTCCAAACTGTGTATATCTATATCTATATCTATATATATATATATCTATCTATATAATAATGATAATAATCATAATAATAGTAATAATAATAATAATAATAACGAAAGCCAGCAGGGAAGCTGGCTAGTTGCTATTTGCGAACGAAGTGAGAATAGGGGGTCTGGGGGGGGGGGTAGTTGCCAAACGGGTCAAAAATCGGGAAAATAGGTGGTGATTTTAGTGAGAAAAAAGTATGGTTTTGCACGGTAATGTACCAGGCGGCAAAACAGTGACGGTGGGTATCGATTCCCCCTAGGTCCGGTTTTCTGGCGGTTTCTGGGCTCAGTCAATGGACAGATAGATGGGCCAGCTACTTAGAGGAGATTGGAGAGAGAAGGACATTGAATGAAAAGTATGTGCAAGAAGGGTTTCTGGGTGAAGAGTCTCTGGGTGAAGAGTCTGTGGGTGAAAAGTATATGGGTGAAAAGTCTGTGCAAGAAGAGTTTCTGGGCGAAGAGTCTCTGGGTGAAAAGCCTGTGCAAGAAGAGTTTCTGGGTGAAGAGTCTCTGAGTGAAAAGTATATGGGTAAAAAGTATGTGCAAGAAGAGTTTCTGGGTGAAGAGTCTCTGGGTGAAAAGTATATGGTTGAAAAGTATGTGCAAGAAGAGTCTCTGGGTGAAAAGTATATGAGTGAAATGTGTGTGTGCAAGAAGAGTTTCTGGGTGAAGAGTCTCTGGGTGAAGAGTATATGGGTGAAATGTCTGTGCAAGAAGAGTTTCTGGGTGAAGAGTCTCTGGGTGAAAAGTATAT
>Ga0126342_10022876_pt1 | contig 10276 bp, 8 predicted proteins | sample Cyp1metagenome_FD_92528 | JGI IMG/M metagenome (GOLD analysis project Ga0126342, IMG submission 92528) | Coral microbial communities from Lord Howe Island, Old Settlement Bay, Australia - Cyphastrea 1 metagenome | ecosystem: Host-associated > Invertebrates > Cnidaria > Coral ... | reverse complement strand
GGGATGGATGGGATGGATGGGATGGATGGGATGGATGGGATGGATGGGATGGATGGGATGGATGGGATGGATGGGATGGATGGGATGGATGGGATGGATGGGATGGGGGATGTAAGGTAACAAATCACGAGAAAGATCGATATAGTATGAACAATCATGATAAGCCATGAGAAAATATGATGATTCATTAATCATGACAAAACCCTAGGAATCGAAGTGAAAGAAACAGCTACCATTGGGGGTTTGGGAATTGCAAGCAAGGTGTGGAAGTCCTTGTTCAGCAACTTCTTGTTAGGATTCAATTGCTATGCTGACCACTTGAACTTCCAGCTTATTCAAAGGCTTGTGAGGGGCCTGCGAACTCATCTACTTAGTTTTCATACTCGGAGCATCCATAATGATGGACTGCACCAGCAACTTAAGCCATTTCTAAGATTTCATTACATATCAATACATATCATGTATATAATTTACATACAAGTTGCATGGTACAATCTCACTAAGAGTCGTAGCTCCGTAGCTGCAAAACTAAGTTTTTCTTTATGCACGGCTGACTGCGGCTGTGCACCTGCAAGACTCCGTTGTGGCGCAGGCGGAAGCCTGGGCAGTCAACTTGGCTGTGTGGGACGCTTCAGATGCTGAAGTGCCAGTCATCCACAGTGAAAAACTCCTGACGTTGGATATACATCGATGGCATTCCAAAAAGCGGGAAGAGCAGAAATCATACAGAAATGCAATCTATAGATATGTATATAGATATGTATATAGATATGTATATAGATATCTATATCTATCTATATCTAATCTATTCTAATCTAATCTAATCTAATCTAATCAATCTATCTGTCTATCTATCTATCTATCTGTCTATCTATATAATTATATATATATACTGTATATATAATATATTATATATATGATCTATCTATAGGGTTTTTTAATGTTTTTTTATGCTTACTGTAGACGAAGCCCTTCCAAGGAACGGCCCAAGGACCACAAGGCGCGACCCAGGGAGATGCCGTCCGCCGCACACATCGTGGAGGCACACCTTTCCATAGGAACTTTCCATGGTGATTCAATGGGGAAACCATGGGAAACCAACCATATTCATACTTAATAAAACATATGATTAATACTGAAAATATATGGTTTAATATGGTTAATACTTAATTACTGTCAACCATATATTTTTAAATAGAAGAAACTTAAGATCCCGTATTGACAGGTCATTGTTTCAGTATCATAATCAGTGGAATCAGTGGTAATTTAATGCAGCTAGGGAAAATGATCCGTTTTCATAGGTGAATTTCCCCTTTCAAATAATTAGAACTCGTAATTTTCCATAGCAAAATTTACAAATTGCCAAATGGTAATCAGTGGAAACATGAAGATTTTTTACTAGATCGTTTTCATGTGGAAACAGGAAACTCAATTCGTAGCTCCAACGGCCCCCCCATTTTTTGTAATCCCGCCCCCTAATATGAAATGTCCCAAAAATGAGTGGGCCAATACTAAACCCAGGGTCGGAAATGGGGTATAATAATACAAGGGAACTGGGGTTAAGCCGGGTTAAGATGTTTCAATATGTTTTAATCATGTCTAATCCCACAATAAAAAGGATTGTGCAAGATAGGAACAAGTCACTGACAACATGGAAAACACAGAAGCAGAAATCTCTGAAACTGGGTGTGAAATGACCACTCAGTTGGATGATGTTCGATTGCAAAGGTTTGCGCGTGACCCAGCCCAGGGGCATTGAATCAGCACCGTGGCACCTGTCCAAGAGCAACTGCAAGCGTTGATCCTGAAGCTTCTGGCCACGATCAAAGGGTTAGCTGCACCCACACGGCAAGTTGTGTTTCAACACCTCCCACTTGGGCAAATTTGGGCAAAACATGAAAGTGGGGGTCTGCCCATGTCTGCCCACCTTGCGTCTGCACACGAGGTTTTGCATCTTTTCCCAGGCTGTTGGTTTTTTGTTCTAACACCTTCGATCGAAATGCAGATGTTTGAAAACCATGGTATTGATGGTATTGCTATGGGCAACTTTGGTACAATCATGTACAATCCAAAACGAGGCATTGCCCTGATGAAAAACACGGCCTGGCAGCCTTCACCATGAAAGCAGTCCTTGGAGGGTGCTGCCCCAAACTTCTTCGCAAGGCGTTGAAGCACCTGGGACGAAATCGCTGTGTATGATGTCCTTCCATGAGTACATGGCTTCACTGAAGACATGGGGCTGCATTATAGGTGTGCGTCAAAATCCGGGTACCATGCTGTAAGTCCAAAAGTGAACAGAAGAAATGACCCAGGACTTTCACTCGCTTAAATGTTTGGGGCACAATATGGTTTTCCACAAATCCTTTTGACATGTTTTCGATGCTTTGAGTTCTATCCAAATGCGTGATGGTCTAAACATGGCACTTGTTCCAGGGTAGTGCCGTCGGACACTTTCAGGGGATTGTGGGTATAGTTTGTCAGGCTCCAAACTGTACATCAATGTAAATCACATAATATGTTGAGAGGTTGTGTTATTCAGCATGCGTTTGACCATTGCACAAAATAATCAACATATGACCAAAGAAGGGAGGACACATCAACCTCATCCTTTTCACGCAGATCCTGCATTGTTGTAGATCATATTCTGACATATTCTGACATCATTGCCTAGCTGAGACCACAATGCTGCATTTCATTATTATTTGGAACCTCCAATAGGAGTTCCAAAAGCCAAAAACTCTGTGGTTCCGGCTTTGCAGGCTTGGAAGGCGAAGAAGGTGTGGACCTGGTGGCTACAGGAGCTATGTTCTAAGGTGCATCGCAGCTGTTTAGGTTGATGGCCTTCAAGAACACACAAAAAGATTTGCAGGCTTAAGAAGTCAACGTCAACAACAACACCACCACCACCAACAACAACAACAACAAGAACAAGAACAAGAACAAAAACAAGAACAAGAAGAACAACAACAAAAACAACAACAACAACAACAACATGTCTTCGATGTCTAAACAATTGGGACATCCTGTCTCAGAATATTCAGGCATGGTGTACTTGGGAAAAACACATCCTGCTTTGTATTAGGATCTGACAGGAACATTTGCAACAACCGGACAGTGCCTATGGTTGACACCAAACTTTGATCAACATCGCGGAACGAATTCCAAGTACTTTCAAGAGTTTCATACTGATGATCTGATGTTAAGTCAATCATTTGAATATCAAGGTGCCCTTCCGATCTTAAAACTGATGACCAGGTTTGGCAAGGTATCATATCTTTTCTGTGTCCTTTTCCAAACGTGCGACTTTGCAGACAAATTATGAATTATATATATATATATGAATGGCGGACAAAATTACTTGTTCATTCTGATGCCATGTGCAAATTAGGGTCGTAGTCGTCCCCTATTGGTAGTGAGCATTTCAAAACAGAGGTATCGGTATAGGGTCGTCCCCTATCGGTTGAAGGTTTCAAGGTTTTGCACACCCCTCAACAAGGCCAAATCAAACCAACACTAAATTTAGTATGACAATAATTTTGTCGGGTACTCTAATATACACATACATGCCCGTTTCATATATATATGTATATGATTTTATATGCATATCCTACACATATTTCTTCATGGTCATCTCCATCCCTCAGGCCTCTCTGGCCACGAGTCGTAGAGTGGCTTCCAGTCCCGCACAAGCGTCGAAGCGCTCGATGAAGGACTGGAGTCCTTGGCGACGATGGGTCAAACTTGACCCGAAGATGGAATGGTTTATGATGGTTTATGATGGTCAAACTGTGCGTCTTAAAATTTGAGCCAAACCCATATGACATGACAGATCGCCGATCGCGGATCACTTGTTTTGCTTTAATTGAGGTTTAATATATATATATATTCCTACTAGAACACAATCCGCCAACAGGCCATGCGAAATGAGGATACTTGATAGATGCCTGAGGGCCATGATCCTTGTAAGACACCAAACAGAAAACAATTTTACTCCTGCTGATGTATGTCATAATGTAGCGAGATGTGCCGATGGTGGTGGTGATGGTGATGATGATGATGAGGAGGAGGAGGATGAGGATGATGATGATGATGATGCTCTTGATAGCCATAGGGTTCCAGTGGCATTGCACATCTACTGCAGGTCCGTATTCAACTGCGCTATGTCTCAGTGGCACCTCTCCTCACCGAGTGGATAGGTGGCAGATTGAAGCTTTGCTTCTGATCCCTGTTCTGTACCAAGTTGGCCCCAACATGATAGCATTCTTTGGGGCACATACTGCAGGAACAAGGGCATTCGCAGAAACCGGACAGCCGCAAAGATCTTTTGTTGAATATTTCTAACTTTGAAGGTCTCTCTTTAAATCTGCCGTGCTTACTCGAACTTGAAGAGAGAAATCCAATGACACCAATAGCCATCAATATGAAATCGCCTTGGGTTTGTCTGAAAATGGGGCGTGCCCCAAAACATGATGGTTAGTCAATGTTGATCATCCATGTTCCATAATTTCATATCCCTAAGAAAAAACATAGCATCAAATATCCATAATCATCATATCCATTTTAAACAATTAATGTATATATATATATGTATATCAAACATCACTTCATCATCGGATCATATATCAAACATTGTGCTAAAATTATATAATACACGATGACAATGATTATTAATTATACATAATTATACCAATTTATGATTATATTCTAAAATTAATCTAACAATATACTATTACTATGGGGTATCCCCCATTTTTTGGCGCCAATGGCCTGACACAGCCGCTGAGCCACGCTGTCTTTGCTCCTCAGACAACGGCACCTCTGGTCGTGAGCGTCGACTGCCAGACTCCTGGCCAAACTGTTCGTGCATTGTACCTACATATATTATAGTTTTACATATATATATATATATATACTATATATAGTGTCCCATATGTATAGGTATATACAGTACATTATGTATATATTTATATCTATATATGTTATATAACTTTATATGTATATATGCTATACTACATATACACCCTCCCCATCCCTCCCCCAAATGACCCTGGAAATAACCAATTTTAACGGAACATAATCTTCCGACCTCCTGTTTGGCAGGGTCTATGTTAATCGGGGGATGGTATGTCTAATCATAGACATAATTACAAGGGAACATAAAATCTGCATCACATACTAAGAATGATCTTATAGATATATATATATATATAAGTCCAATGTACATACTGTATTAGATTATATCCTATCATAGTCTATCATGCTGGTATGTACCTACCACATGTACGAATGGTGCACCTGTTGTTGAACGTTGTTGATCGCCCATGATCGGTCTGCGGACTGTCCACCCAGAATCCGTCCTCCGAGTCCCGTGGTTCGGGATAAAAGGTCTGCTTTCCAGCCACATAGCGATACATGCATGGGCTAATGAGTACTCCAGCTCTGGGTCCCAGGTGGGATTAACAAAACAACCTGGATGATTCTTTGATGTTCTTTGTATACCGGAGAACATGATTATTTCTTGGCGACTTTCATATACGTCTCTCACTCCAGCCTAAGCGAACTACATCGAACTACATTCTTCTTGATATTCTTGATGGAAACGGTGGAAACCGCGAGCAATGCAACTAACGCAACTAAGATGATTGACCCAGTCATGCCATGAATCCACTGTCATGGCATCGTGACTTTCGTCTCTGCAGCTTGGCCAAGAAAGGCTGCAAGCACAAAATCGAAGGCACTATGTATAGCCAGCCCGTGCAAATAGAATAGGCACCAAATGGCACCATCGATACCAACGCTTTCAAATGGACAATACTCTGATTCTGTTTACGTCACATAAGAGGCCTTGGGTTTTAGACGTGGATGAGTTCCGTGTGACAACACCCGCAAATCTAGCTCTTATCCGTTTGTATCAAAGGGTCCATTGAAGATATCAATGTTCCACCTCCAAATTGGACTCCGGCCTTGTTGCTTGAGTTCTTGACATCGTCATTATATAGATTTTTGGTTGCATTGGCCGATGCTTTAGTTGGAGCATGTGCTCCTGTGACTTCAATATCAAGAAAACTTGAGTGGTGTCGACCCTTCCTCTAAAGACTCTGAAGAACAGAAACTAGAAGACTCTGGCCCGGCCTCCAGCGCGCCTCAAGCACCGCGAGACGCGCACACAACGTCATTTCTTGAAGTTGGGGACACAATGGATCTGCCCAAAATGGCTTCTATGTGGAACTTTGGTTTTCAAACCTCCTTCAGAAAGCAAAGATGCAGGGAAATGAAGAACCATGCTTTGAGGGATAAATGGAACACCTCCCTTCAGTGCTTTGGTGACCAAGCTCAGCTATGCTGGGACAATCCTGGAGTATTCATCTCATTTCTGGGATGTCTACCCCAAGTCACATCCTTTGACCCATTCCCAAGTGCCAAGTGCCAAGGTGAGCGACTGGCTTCTCCTTGATCTTCTTGAGCTGACGAGTTCGACCCACCTGAGGCTGCTTGGCATCGAAGCAATGAGTACGGCCTTACCATCTATGTATGATGTATTCATAATTATGTATATATCCAACAAACAAATGTGTTCCTTTGGCTAAAAGGAACTCACCCTTGCCCCGGCATCTGACACTATTTTGATCGATCCAGACATTCCATTCACTTGAGGACTTGGACCAGGCTTGAAAAAATAAGAATGGGCATAGACAACTCTTCCCTCCCCAGAATAAGAATGTGGCGACTCATGCAGGACATGTAGAAAAGACATGAGATAAACGTACTCCCTTCACCTAAAAAGGTACAGTAGAACCAAAGATCCGAACTGAACAGTTTACAAACCTCCTGGCCCTATTATAGCAATATCACGGGAAGACAAACCCAGGCTCAACCATCGATGGTCGACTGGCACTCAACTCTGCCCATCCCAAACTTCTCAGGTCCATGACTCGAAGTTCTCCTGTCTTCATCGAAGACCTGGCCATGTCACCCACTGGTAAAGGGGGGAGATGGGGGGAGTAATGACCCTATGGGCTGTTGGTTCTTGGAGTGTCCCATGATGCCTCTCAAGATTCACATATAGAGTCATCGTATTCCCTCAGAAGTTCGGAGCCTCTTTGGGTCTTTTGGGGGACAATCCAACAAACTCACGCAAGGGCTGAGATGGGAAGGCATCCAGTCTGTGGTACAGTCTGCAACGATATGCCGTTCAGACACGTGGCAACGCATCGGCAAAGAGAACATCAAGTCATACGCACCTATGGTGATATGGGTATTAATTATGCCCGATAGAAAAACATAGAATATATATAATTATATATAATTATTATATATATATATATATATATATTATATTTTTTATTTAAATATTATATAATTGTACTAGAAGCTGCTGGCCCACCCTCGGGGGTTCGCAATCTCATGGCCCAAAGCTGCTGGCGCCGCCAGGCCTCTTGACATATCTCTTGTGGAGTACGATGCAATCTGCAGCAGGCGGCTCATTTGCGTTCCATGCTATGGCTTAACTACGACTATTACTTACACAAAAGTCAGAAGAGTCTTCCCCAATCAACATAATTAATACATATCAAGCATGTATCAAGACATATAAATACAATATCATATAATTACTTATTACATATAATTACATATAATTAATTACATTGTAATTACATCCTCCTATCCGCTTCCAGTAACAATATCTTGTTCCGCAGACATGCATCCACCACGTGACCTACGACACGGAGTTTGACCCACGATGAGACCACACGCCTGCCACCCAAGCACAACACATGGCAGTGGAAGAATAAAACCGCACCTCAGACCAGTAAGGAATCCCACGGAGCCACAGCTTTGTGTCAGCTTGGTGATGCCGCCATGGGGAAAATTGGGGAGAATGAGGGTATTGGAGGCAAATATGATGTATGGTTGTGTCTTAGGATGTCTTAGGATGTCTTAGGTAAGTATTTAAATGTCCATTCATCCATTCTTTGAAGCATACAGCAATGCTTTTGGCACGGGCAGCCTGGGGCATACAAACAAGCCATTTTCCTGAAATCTCAAGACTGCAAGTTATTAAGGGATTGCAGCGAGCTGAAGTCCTTTTTCATTTGCAACTCATTTGATTTGGATTCAAATTCAAATCATTGCAAAGTTGTGTGAGTTGGTTGATAGATTTCATGAGACATATCAAATCATACCAATGAATGGCACAAACACGCATAAACTTCGTGTAAAGTGAAGCTGCTAAATGGACAGTCCATGAAGATGCAATGGCTAGGCGGCTAGGTGCCTGGCCCAGCAGGACATCCATGCTCAAGACCTGCTGACAGTGGCCCAGAGCTTGCCACATGTAGAGTATTGTCGGTCAAACATAGACAGAAACAGTCATGTCCCAAATAAGATCAAACGAGACAAAGAAGTTATTAAATCTACTACTTGCCATAATTAGAGCATACCCTTTCTTAGACAATTTTGAGTACTGTACATTGTACCGTCATATATCTTATGATTGTACATGACATGCTTCACAAAGGAGGAAAAACATGAACATACATGGACCAAAGAACAACCTGCCCGTCGCTGTTCTCAGCAATTTTCCGAGCACCTGGAAGAGGCTTCCAAGCTTCATGGACAAGGCTGAAGTCTCTGTGCCTACCTGGCGCGGTAGGCTAAATCTCAGCGACCTCATGGTCTTTATGATCTTTATGGAGCATACCCAAGCTTTACCTCTGAGACAGGCAAGTGCTTTAAGTTACCCATGTCGTTGTGACATCAAGCGTAAACAAAATCATCAAAATCTTAGAACAGTGAGAGTGAGAGTGGAACCTTGAGCAACCTGTTGCGCTTTGCCGAAGCCTGCCTACTTTTATAGGACCAAGAAGGTTTGGGCATTATATGGGATTACTGACATACCCAATGAAGCATGCGGATACCTTTCACAAACTAAACGGCTAGGACTCCAAATTTGCAGCATGGGAGGAAGGTGCTTGACTGCTTGATCTTGAGACAAGCCAATGTGATTTGTCTGGCAAAACTAAATTGATACCAGTCGCTGTCCTGTGGCGCCGAACCAATTTAGTTCCTACGCTTGTGTCATCTTGTGTCCTTCCAACTTTGGCCGGTGTTTTGAGCGTGGTTCTCAGGAGAATACAAGTACTAAATCTACAAGCAGAACATCTAGGACTCATTCCCCATCTCAATCCCTGCAGCCCTGGTCAGACTTGAGAGAAAACAGTGGCTGCTCAGGCACGCCTTTAGGAGCCCGAAGACGGCTGTCCAAGGAACTTCCAGAGAATCCTGCCAGATGGACCAGGTGGGTTCAACATTTGGTTTCAACGTGCTGTCAGCAGCGGATCCAACGTGCTTCAAGGTTCCATGGCACTTGTGAAAGGGTCATTGGTAACGGAGGACACTTAGGTGGAAGGTACCTTTTCTGTTGTGAACCCGACTGAACCCGACCTCTTCGTCAGGACATCCGCGAAAGTCAATGGTTCCATCCATGCAAAAGACTGGGATTTGGTAGATCCTGGCTGAGTTGAACCGGGCAAATATCCTTTGGGGAGACTGCCATTCCTGTACAAGTTCAAATAGTATCAAATAGTACTCATGAATCAATGTGCCAGATTTACAAAATCAATAGTGTCTGTACATAAGTTATTCACTATATATCAACTATATATAAAGATCTATAAAGGGTTCCGAGCCAGTGTCATGCCAGTGCGGTCAAGGTGAAAGCCTGTCGACATGGAGAGGCAGTTTCGTCCCCAAAGTGCCAGTGAGACATCTTCACAGTGATTGTGAAAATGTTGTAGATCTGCAAGCACCTGACAGGACTTGGTTCCGCTGCAGAACCTCACTACCCAGTTCTTCTTATTCTTCTTAGAGAAGTTGCGCGAAGCCTATATCACCAAATATTTCGCAGCAGCTAACTACTAAGTGATTCCGAAACAAACCAAGTCAGCAATCTACCTGTAGCCCTCACCATTGAACAGGAGACAAATGTTGGAGAGATCAACCGCCCGACATTTCTTTACCAGAACTTGAGCGCCTCCAAAGAGTGGGCGGTGCGTGCGGAAAGAAAATCTGAGAGATCACCTGGAGGCCGGACGGGGATCCAATTGATCCAAAATGATTCAAAGTTTCAGCATGTTTCGGAGATTTTTTGATATTTTTCCCCACCTGCCAGGTGAGGGTTGTTAGATTTTATGTCAGTTGCTTGCTCCTCCTCCTCCTTCTCCTCCTCCTCTCCTCGTCTCCTCTCCTCGTCTCCTCTCCTCGTCTCCTCTCCTCG
>Ga0126342_10022875_pt1 | contig 10276 bp, 9 predicted proteins | sample Cyp1metagenome_FD_92528 | JGI IMG/M metagenome (GOLD analysis project Ga0126342, IMG submission 92528) | Coral microbial communities from Lord Howe Island, Old Settlement Bay, Australia - Cyphastrea 1 metagenome | ecosystem: Host-associated > Invertebrates > Cnidaria > Coral ... | reverse complement strand
TTTTGGAGCATTTTGGCTTTTATGGAATGAGTTAAAGGGTTGCAAAACCTTGGTTTTATAGAATGAGTAGGGAGGGTTCATGTACTTGCTTGTTCCAGCCGGTCCGATCGATTCCCCCCAAATTTGGGTTTATAGAATGATACCCAAAACTGCATTCCATAAACGACCACAAACTCATTGTATAAAGGTACATTAGCGGGGGATGATATTTCCTACAATGGTGGTACCCCCAGTTCTCATCCATTTTAATGGGACTTTTCACTATAAACCATCCATTTTGCCACTATTTTAGGAACCCCCCTTATTGTTGCCAACATTGGGAAAGGCCAGGAGCTGGTGGAGTCCAAGCTGCCCAGGGAGGATGGGAAATCAGCTCCTGTGAATGGGTCTCCTGCACTTTTTTCGCCACCAAGGGTGGTGTTCAGCAAAAAGTCGACCGTAGAACGCTTGGGATGATGAAAAGATGAGTTACAGTATATACCCTCTGGTAAACTAACCTGGTTGGTGGTTTTAACCATCTTGAAAAATATGAGTTTGTCAATGGGAAGGATGACATCCCATATATGAAATGGAAAATCAAAAATGTTCCAAACCACCAACCAGTAACAGTTTGCTGTTGAAAATTGCCATTTAGTTTGTTGATTTACCCATTAACAATGGTCACTTTCCATAGTTATGTAAACGTTTACCAGAGGGTAATCAACTTAACCACAAGCATCATGGTGCTTTAGCCATGGATTTGGGTAAAGAGGTCAACATCATTTGACTAGAATCGTGGCTTGTCAAATAGAGGTAACACCGGGCTATGTATTCAACAAATCAACGAACCATTTTTCTGGCGGGACAATTGGATCATGGAATCATGGAGGAGTGCGTGGACGACGACGAATGGTATATAAGGGAGCTATCATGGAATATATAAGGTACCCATACATTATATTTAATATTATCATAGATATAAGATACCATAAGGTGGCTATCAAACACGTTTTTTTTTTGTTGTTTTTTTTGCCGTTCCACCAAGACTTGAAAATGTGTTGCATCTCAGCCGGTGCTGCAGTGAACTGCCAGCCTTTTCAAAATGAACACACAGAGATCTTCGCTTCCCCTGTTCCAGGTGTTGATCGTTGTGCATATTGTTCGTGATGAAGTGTTTGCAAAATGGGGTGCTTTGTTGGGACGTTGCTATCGGGTCCACCCTTACATTGATTGATTTGATTGTCAAGTTGCCGTAACAATGTTGGAGTATCTTTGTGATGGTCATTACTGTGATAGCACACCCAACATTCAAGACCATCATGATTTGTGGGAGAGGGTATGGGTTCCATGGATGATTGAGGCCACTAAGACTAAAGCTCATGCTGAGGTGGAGAGTATTGATGATCCATTTATGAAAGGCATGCGGCAAACTATTGCAAATAATGAGGTGGATTCTGCTTAGCTTAAGCTCTCCTTGATTGGAACCCCACCTTTGGAAAAGCCACTGGCATCCAAGGTCTTGGAGTCCCCAGGGCAGTCAAGTTTCAACCTGCTATAATGGACTTTGCCAAACGTATCCCGTTGTTGGCCTGTTCTTTGTGCATGTGCCCCCTGCCCTGAAAATTGGCGCTATGCTTGCAATCGGTCCAATGTGGAATTCAGGCCATGTTGGAACCACATATCGACTTTGCATTATATGCAAAAACCATACTACCCTTTCCAGTGAAACCTAGAAAAAAATCTGCCAAGTGCCAATACTATCTTGTTGATCAAAACCTGGAATATGCTGAAACTGAGTTTAAACTTTCACAGCACAGTTTTACTTGGAATCGTATTGTTAATTGGACTCGCCACCACCAGTGGGTCTCGTAATCAGGAGACCTGAAGGATCTTGGAAACAGCTTTTGGGTCCCCGCTGTTAAATTTACTGCATCTTTAGCCACCAGTGCCCTGCTGTGAACAAAGATTACATGGTATTTGTGTCACCCCAATGGGAAAAAGAGAAACATGAGTATGCCATTCCGTCCGTAGTGGATACACAAATTAAATGGGCACTAGTGTATCCACCTTAATTCGGATGCATTCGTATGCATTCGATCCGGCACTTCTCATCTTGCATCACCCCGTGATTTCCCGCGTAGCTGGTTGTCTCTACCGCTGTCACACAGCACTAGAGTCAAAGGCGGACAAAAATCCATTGTTGGAAGCGGCATTGACTCTTTATTTGGCAGGATGATTTCATTTTTGTTGGGCACAACTTTGGTCCCTCAAGGGTGGAACCCCCAACAAAATGGTGTGTGCAAGATGATTCTCAGAACTTGGATATGGCCATGAATGCTTGGGCGTGCAGTTTCACTAGTAAGTGTTCATAAAACTGTATAACTATATAGTTCGGAATAGGATGTCCTAGGCTTATATATAATCTTATAGGATCTTATAGGGGTGATGTCTCAGCTTCTGGGTTTAATCTCATGAACCATGGTTATAGACTATATATTAGACATGTTAGCCATATAGAACTTGAAAACTTTACCCCCAAGTATTGCTCCCATTGTTAAATTAAATGATGTTAAATGTATGGAGCTAAACGCCATCCAGAAAACTCTTGGCCTGGGCGAAGAATTGCACAGCACACTTGAAGGACCAGTGGGCTGCAATGTCCTGAGACTTGGCTGCTGGCCCATTAATGGATGAAAGGCATGACTTACCTTTCAAAAATGTGATTTTCCATGGCAAAGCGTTAAATTACTAAAGGGTATATCTTACAAAATGAACGTTAATAATGTTAGTAAAGCAATAGGAAACCATCAGCACATTTACATACATTTACCATACATGGGTGGTCATCAAAATATGGATGGTGTATTATTGGTTTACTAACATTAAGCAAATATCACGGAAAGGACATACAACAAACAACGCCACACCCCCAAGTGGAAAAAAAACAGTGTGAGCCATGTCCAAAGACATGGGCAATCTTTCATGCCCTGCTAAAATGTAATTCTTTAGCAGGATATGAGACATTCCCAAAGTAACAAAGAAGCCTGTGTACTCTTAAGCAGACTGAACCATCATTATTGGCTACAGCTCCCATATCGGTTCAAGACCCAGGACAACAAAATAGAAAGTAACTTATACCCAACCAGTCGTCTTCAACAATAGTATATTGCCCCAAGGAACCGAAGTAAGTTCACCATTCACCAGTCTCGAACTCTCAGTGGTTGTGTCCAAAGCCAACCAGGTATTGAAAAGTTGGCAGGACATGCAATGTTATCTCAAGATAGCCAACACAAAACCTATCATTCACCAAATGTCATCCATGTTTTTACGATGTAATATACAGTATGTCTATATGTTTGTGCATATGGGTCCTCTTCCAGTCTTCCCTCTACTCAAAACTCATCTGTTTGGATACAAGATCACACATCAACCAACCAAACTTGATTCATCCTGAATATATATATATATATCTGGTTGGCGGTTTCAACCCCTCTGAAAAATATGAAAGTCAGTTGGGATGATTATTCCCAATATATGGAAAACATAAAAAAAATGTTGAAACCACCAACCAGGTAACCAGATATGTGTTTTTTGGCTAAAAATGAGGTATCCGCAAATCCACTGGTTTTTGAGACAAACCCAAAGATCCGATAGTTGGTTGTATATTCCGGCAAAATCCCATTGTGGATGTTTAACGCCAATATTTGTATATTCACTATTTTTATTGTATCATTCTATTCCATCATCCTCAATCATCCTGACAATATACCACATACAATTATGGTCATATGTTCCGTTATATCCCCATATATCCCCATGATACCAACTTTTTGGATTATTGTGGTCGATTGATTTGGTTTTTTCGCAGTTTCAAGCAAACCCATACCAAGCATCATAGGCCGTGCTTTGAAAGCAGCATTGATAGCGGTGGTAGCGCTCACCCAATACAGCGTGGAATAAACACAGTGAGAACCTTGGTGGAACATGGGAAAATGGGCTCTGACCACCAATGGCTTGAACCATCAAAGACCATGGCTGGGTTTTACAACAGTGGTGTTTTTCCACCTCACCATCCCTCGGCTCTAAGGGACATGCTGCGGGATCAGGAAACCATACTTTTACGAAGCAAATCATCTAGGCGTGCTTCTAAAATGTCCATCAAACCAAACCAACACAGGGAATTTTACCAGATTTCAACGTTGCCTCATGCGGTTTCACGATGTTTCACGCATTGCGGGCATCGGGCTTCCCACGGCACATCGTCTTTATGTCCCAAATCCGTTTCTATTTCACCTCCAGAAAGGGCACAGAATCCACCCTTTGAAACAGCCATTTGGCCATCCATCAGCTGAATATGCCGCAAAAAACCGAAGACCTGAGACATTCCTTTAACAAAAAGAGACCAATTGGTGAGATTTCAACAGAAAATACTGATATGATCTGATATGTACTGTATATAGATGTAGATAGTACATATCGACACTGTATATTGTATGAATTTATTCCTCCAGTGAACAATTCGTCTTTCAGGTACTGCACCCCATCATCAGCTCACTATTCATCCCCACAACTGCCAGGTAACAGTGTCTGGTACCATGGTGTCAGATCCTCCGGTTCCTCCACCTTCAACCTCAACTGAAAAATGGGGTCTGTCTGAGCAATTTCAATGAGGACAGTGAACATGTTCTTATAGAAAACATAGGGAACAACAATGATCAACCAGTGATTGATGTGGTTGATATTGTTCATTGGAAAAATATTGTGAACATGATCACTAACCAGTGGATGGACCAAATTTCAGACAAACCGAGATGTTGTTGAATGGGCAAGACTGGGAAGGGACACATCCACCGCAAAAGTTTGTCTTGGATAGAGTGCCCTACGTTTGGTGGTTCAGCCTCATTCGAGTGTATCCCATATCCGTGACAAACGCAAGTCACATTGTAGTTACATGTAGTTACATCATATCACATTAGTCATATCCCACTCAAATAATATCATATCTCATAAAATCCCCATGAAATGCTTCGTTATTTATATATATATATATCCCAAATGTTTGATGGTTAAGCTGTGCTCATGGATCTTCACCTGTGCTTCTATATATTACGGATGAAATGTTCAGAACTATGAAACAACATATAATTATATGTATATATATATATATACGTGCAACGATATATATGTTACGTACATACATAATCATATATATATACACACATAAACAAAGTTCAGTTGCCCCCCAAGGTATAAGTCGTTTGATATTACCCCTTCAACTCTAGATCCATACATCAACTTGAACGATCCAACAGCCATTATTGTAGTTATAAAATGCTACACACCAACATACCTCTCGAAGGCCAAACTTTGTGCTGATGAGCCGATGTTTTATGTTGGCTAAGCTGCCATTTTTTGATGGCCTCACCATCACGGCAGCTGGTTTGTAAACACAAGCATCATCACTCTAACATCTGCTTTTATACAAGCCCTAGCGCTCCCATTTTTATAGTGGAAAAAACATGAATATATTTGGGGGTATGATTCAACTTTAGATAAATATCCACCTTGAATCCAGCAGTTCTTGTAATTGTTTCAACCAACAAACACCGATCTCTTCGGGGATCCACTTTGAACCACGAAAAACATCGATCCAAACACCCCACGATAAATGGGGGGTTACAACCACCATAAAGGTGGGAATCCCGGGGAAAAAAAAACTAAAAACAATATGCGTTGAACTTGAGGATGTCTAAAATTGGATCGCAACAAACATGACCAAACTGCCATCTGTAAGCCCTGATCAGAACCTATGTTGAAAGGAAAGTCCCCGCAGAGCCATTGAAAAAAACAACGCAACCTGCTGCTGCGGCGCCGTTCCCATGCGTTGCTGCCCATCGCCAGCTGTCGCAGACGACCCTTGACGCCGATGGGGGGAAACATGGCCACCTGGCAGCATGGTCGCTGGGGATACCATGGCTTTGGGCTGCCAACTCACAGCTTTTTAATGGTTGAACAAAAGTTGGAGTTTACCCTGAGAAAAAATGAGATTGGTATAATATATATATATATATATAGATATCCGACCCCAATGGGGGGGGTATAGCCAATAGCAATAATTGTTCAGCACACAGTTGATAAGTTTCTGTTGGTTGAGATAAGTACTGCAGGATAGAACTGTATAGAACTGTTGGATGCTGGCGGTATTACCCCCGAAGCATGGGTGAAAGTAAACACAGTCCACTCAAGGTTGGCTACCTGAAAAAAAAACATGTGTTTGATCCAGAAATGAATATATTTCAGAGGCTGGTTGGATGTGTAGTAGGAACCGTTTCAGTGGTGATGATAGCCAATTCATATATAATTATATAGGCATATCCTATTATATATATGGGTGAACTAACAATAGCCAGAAGCTGGTGGATCGGGAAAACATGCATGTTTATTGAAATAGGGGACCTAAATTCACCAAATGTCATACTTCATAGTACCCACATCCCAAATCACAATTTCTTGGGGTAATGACTTGGGCGTGCAGTTCGGCTAAGAAGTGGTTCTATAATGCTATAATGTTGTATAACGAAACCGTTATAGGGGGAAACGCCACACCTATTTATGGAGCTATTATGAGTTATGACCATGGCTATACAAATTTGTAGCCACAACTGCGCGCGGAAAGAGAGGTATAACACGGTATAAACATGGCCAATCTTAGATACCCTGCAAAAAAAACATCTTAGCTGGTTAGTAGATAATCCCATTGATTCAACTACCCATCCAAGATTGACCTAGTAAATGTATATACCATCTGGTTATTAACAGTAACATAGCCATGGAAAATCACCATGCTATTAATAGGTAAACCATCTATAAATGGATCACTTTCCATGGCTATGTTAAATAACCAGATGGTAAATCTACCATCCATGCCCTGCCGAATTGCCTTTTGACACATCTCCACCACGCCCAGTGGGGGCATCAGCCCGCTGGTGGTGCACAGGACCAGGCGAAACATGCCGGGCCTGGGGCGTTGGAGGCGCACCGGTATCTGGGATATATATATATATATATGTATCTGTATGTATATATATATACGGATACATACATACATATATACATATAAGTAACCTTCATGATATGTCTCAATTATATGTTCATTACAACGTTCATGATGTGTGTATATATATGTACGTATATCTATTTCACATATTTATTTGATGGGGATACCATGGTATACCTTGTATTTACCATTCGGAAACCCAGATACATGACATAAAATGTGACAATCCAATCTATGTTTCCAAGTGCCTGACTTTGGTTATACCAGGAGCCCTTAAATAGAGGAGGCCTTGAGCTCCTTCAATCCAACACCAGGACGCCAAAAAGTAGGAACTAGGATTTCTTGATTACCAGAGCTCTGAAAATAGAACTGCACTTGGATGTGCTTAGGCTTAAGGGTCCCAAAAAACAATTATCAAAAACAAAAAAAAACACATCCTAGGAGATTCCCCAAATGGTGGCTTAACCAACCAAAGAAAACACATCTTCAGCGTTTCTCTCCAGGGGAATCCAGATGGGATTGTAATGTATGGATCACCGACCCACCATTCACGTTTGTTTAAAGAAAACACATGTACAGTAATACCTACCATCAGTATCCATCAGTATGGATTATAGTACTGGGTTACTCATGATGGATAACAATCAAAATAACTAATCAATGCCATCACATCCCAATGATATTGATCCCATCCATGTGATCCGGTCAATATATATATATATATGTAATGTTGTCCATTACGGATTATTAAACGACCAATCACTGGGGATTAATAACCAAACATAATCCGTCATATATGACTCTATATAATTATATATATATATAATTATTATTGTTATTATTATTATTACTATTATTATTAATATATATATATATACATATAAATATGTATATTATATATTAATATATATATGCCTTTATTTGCTCACCATTGGTTTAATCTTGGCTCTGCTCATCTGAGGGTCAATTGTGCAGGTATTTAATATTAGAGGATATGATTATCGCGGACTATTAACCTACAAAGTGGCCCCCCCTAGATTGCTAGGCTAGGTTGATGTATAGTTCCAAGAACTATGGTTTATGATACTTATACACCAACTTAGCAATAACTATAGTTCCAATACCCCAATAACTATGGCCTATGAACTTGACATTGGTGTTTAAACCCCAGTTTCTGATACTTTTAACAAACTATTTATTGATTTGGGCTTTAAAAAACCAATGTTCACACTGGGAGGCCCCAAAAAATCGTACCATTCCCATCCAGTCCCCGCTTGGTTTCGGCACCCATGATGCGAATGCCCCAAGGTGGCGGATTCACCCTGCGGTCCCAAAACAGCGCCTCCATGGGACCCGGAGTGGGGTAGCCGACCACCAACAAATAAGGGGATCTCATATGATTAATAGCAGATGCATGACAGCTAACTTGGTGCACATAACGCCACCAACTATGTTTTTTTGGCACTTATAGCATCTTATAGCTATAGTCTATAATTGATACCAAGGTATAACTGCCGGGTGCCACATTGTAAAGTCATCACGTCCCATTTTTGTATGCGTTGACAATGGGGAGAATAGAGAGGAAATGATATCCATCTCTCATCTAGCATGTTGTTTCCTTAAATTGGCTAGGATAGGGTAGGTAGGGGGATATAATCGGATATAACTAGATTGGTATATATTATAAGTAGATAGGTAAACAATTCATTGAGTAGGTACAGTATATAGAATCACATAACTATACGAAGAACCAACAGTAACGGGGTCGAAAGGCGAAAGGTAACCAGGATATGTGGATATTATATGGTACATATTTTGTTAACATGAACAATGCCCAACCATATTGTGCTATCGCTGTGTCCATTAAAACAAAAGCCCCAAACTGCGGATTTAAACAAGAAAAAACGGTAAACCACGCAATGGAATGGGGTTGAGAGTCGTGAGATCACCGGAAACAGTAGGGATTCATTTATAGGCTTGGTCTGGTAGTGAACAGCGATGAATCAAGAAAATTCGTCAAGCCAACAAAACATGGGATTTGACCAAAAACAATGTGAATTTAAGGAACAAAGGTTGGGATTTATTCAATCCAAATTGGATAACAACAGGTACAGACATGCAGTACTGCACTTTTTGAAGCTTGACCAGCCGAAAAAAAGACTTCCGTGACTCTCCAAAATATGGAATTCCCAACTCCCAACCGGGTAAAAAAACAACTGCAACAAGTCCAGGATCATGGTGTAAAAACACGGATGCATCTAATGTCAATTCAGTACAAGCACTGCAGAAGATAGGTTTGCATATTTTGAAGGAACCAGTTTCATGTCATGTCTGTCACCCTCAGTGCACACCTCGAAAATATGTAAGAACCATGAAGGGTAATTGAAACCTTAAATCTGACCCATGGTGATGTAGCTGTTGCCAGGGACCCAGGCACTGCTAAGGTAAGGCCGGTAAGGCGCTCGTCTTCGAAACGATCCGATCTTCACATGGCACAGATCCATCGCCGGCAGGTCCTACAGGTCCTTTATCTCGGTCGAAAAGACTGGACCTGGACCTACTGGGCCCTGGAGCTCTCAGGGAAGATGCCACATGAATTACCCCACGCATTATAATGATAATACAATGATAATATTTGTAAGCATAGAATGCCAATAAGAACATTAATATAATGATCATGGGATATCATGGGTTCAAAAGTTCCCATTTTGGGGTATCCTGGTATCCACGCCTCATGTACGCAGTGCGTCTCCCATCCACATGTCTGAAACCTTCTTGGTAACGGTATCACCCTACTTGTAACATGGACAATGGAAGTCAAAACAAACATTCACCAGTCAGCTATGAATTAAGCATTATGATTGGTGATATCAAATATGTTTGGTTGATCAGCCCCAATCAAATAAATATATAAATATATACATGAACAACTAAAGCAAACCAACCTACTATTCACCAATTGTGTTTGCACCCCGGTTTGAAACAGGCTTACATCTGGTTCCAATACAAGCATTGTTCATGATAGATGGGCAGTGACCCATATATATATATATATATCCATATATACATATATACATATATATATATATATCCATATATATATATATATCCATATATCCGTATATATATATATATATATCCATATATACATATGATATATTTCCACATATATAATAACCATATATATATATTAGATCCCTATATGTGTATATGTATATATATATATACATTATATTATAT
>Ga0126342_10022874_pt1 | contig 10276 bp, 7 predicted proteins | sample Cyp1metagenome_FD_92528 | JGI IMG/M metagenome (GOLD analysis project Ga0126342, IMG submission 92528) | Coral microbial communities from Lord Howe Island, Old Settlement Bay, Australia - Cyphastrea 1 metagenome | ecosystem: Host-associated > Invertebrates > Cnidaria > Coral ... | reverse complement strand
ATATATACTTATATATACTTATATATATATAATTATATGTATATACTCATATATACTCAGATATACTTATATATATACTTATATATACTCATATATACTTGTATATATACTTATATATAATTAAATATACAATTATATATATACTTGTATTTAATTATTATATATATACACACACTTAAAATATTATATATATATTTAAAACATTTTAAAACTGTATCCTATATCTATAATCTCCATACACTATACCTCTAGGCCTAGGCTACTAACTTGCACCTCGATGTTTGTTTGTTGGTCACTTGAATATGAAACACTACAACACAGGTCTGAAGTCCCTACGTCGCCATCCAGGGTTTGGATGGTACAACGGCTTAGCTTTGCTGTTCATTATTTAAGCAAATGCCATATGGTTGGTGGTCACTTATGCCATAATGGGAACCCAAACATCATAGGTACATTTACATATATATGTCCTTCCTATAATTGACCATGGCACTTGAAATAAATATGGAGGTTTCCTGAAATGGGGGTACCCCTGTTCATCGTCATCTATCTTAGATTGGCATTTTCCATGAAATAAACCATCCAGCTATTGGGGCACCACCATGACTATGGAAACGCTCATATATCATCCGCAATGACAAGATTTCTGCTTGACTGGACCTCTATCTGCTGGCCTTCCAGGTAGAGAGCTTCTCGGGAAGTGGAAGGGTCGCGATCAATCCATCCTCGAGAATGCCGCGAGTGTTCTAAAGCATGCGAAGGCATTCCCAAATGGGGATTTCCATCGGGGGATCCCCAATAACTGGTTGGTTTATTTCATGGAAAATCCCAATCGAAAATGGATGATGAACAGAGGTACCCCCATTTCAGGAAACCTCCAAATGTATGAGTCAAAACCCTGGTACCCTAGGTACCCTATAACGGATGGTTCATGGATGTTTATTCCCCCAGTAATATGGGAATCATAGGTTTGAACTGAATTGAACCGCCGACAAAAGACCCAGAGACGAACATCCACTGTGTGACAAGTGGTTTGCAGGGTGACAAGAGGAGCATTCTGATCGCCACAAGTCTCCTCCTACTGGCGTACAAACAGAATGATGAACAGTGCTGGGGGATTCCAAAGCAAAATTATGATTTGAACTCGATCCCGAAAAAAGGGCTTCACTGGCAAAAGTTCACCAATGAAGAACATACAAGTGTTCAGGAAGGGTCTTTTGTGTTGGCCCTTTGATCCATTTTTATGGGCTTAACGAGGCTCCAGGTCGTTATCGTACTCAAATTCTGCAGCCAAATGATTGACATATTCCATCCTCTGAATTGACATATCTAGACCCTGCCAATCATTTTCAGAGGAAATTGGTCTTCGGATCCCGGAACGATGAACTGTTCAGAACGGACGTGTGTTTTGCGCTGGCGAAGAACTAGAAATGAAGATGTGTCAAAGTTCATCCGGAAAGCTGAGATTTCGATCCTTACCTTGGCCCTCCAAATACCCGAACAAATCAACAAATACCAAAAATGATGGGGTAAAACACCATCGAGTACAAATGGAAAAACTATCCTATTCATAAACCAAATCCCCAGTGAGATTTCTCAGAGCTAGACCCGGGATCAACCAGGCTGCAAAGTCATGCACTCGTGCCAAACGTTTCAAGACTCGAGGCTCCTGGTCGAAAACAAAAAGAGCAATGTTCAAAATCCGAAATGTCGTTCCTATTTGTAGTGGTCGGTTGAGAGATTTTCCGTCATATGGACTGTGACACTGTTCAATATTTTGGCTAGTATCATGAAGCAACATGGCTTTAGCAGCCACCGCTCATTTGGGCTTTGCTGGGATTTATGCAAGACAAACTAACAAATGGTTGGTGACATATGTTGTGAGCATCTGCTGAAAATTAAAGATGTTGTGACATATATTGTGTGTTAGTGTTACTAGTACCTATCTTTTACTCAAAAACGCCAGGGTCACGCTGCTGAATGAAGGGTGGGTCAGAAAAGCAGCAGTCCACACTTGTGAGTCTCCACGTAAGGTCTCTGGACCAAGGCACGTGTCCAACAAAAATGGTCTATGCTGCATCATGGCTAACTACTTATCGTAGATACCTTGGAAAAAGGTGAACTATAGTTATCAAACATCGTGATAATAGAAGGTACTACACCATGGGCACATGAAGCATTCCAGAGCGATGACAGGGTGATGAGGGTGTTAGCTACATGCTCTTTCAGCATGGCAACCAGTTCGATTGGTGAGTAACGGAGAGATCCAGTAAAGATCACATTGCAAAATGCCTATTGTAACCTTAAATTGCAACATATTTCCACTTTATCTGGATATTTAACCACAAAAAGTATATGGAGGCTTCCAAAGTCATGGGGGGGGTACCTTCAAATTATCCAAGTCAGACCGTAAAATATGTAAAATACAGTGTGGGGCCCCCTAGATAGCTAAGTTGGTTTATAACTCCAATAACTATGGTTTATGATACTTATCACTATAGTTTTCATGGGATTTATAAACCAACAAACATCACTGGGGGGCCCCACATTGTAGGATTGAAACAGCCATGATGAGTTTTGGGCATCACCAGATGCGTCCGGCTCCGGGAGATCGGACCCGATGCCATCGCAAAATCATGTCGTAATGTTGGTAAAGCAATGTCATACACCATCCTAAAATGATTGATAGTTGGAATACCAACCATAAAAAATGGAAAAAATTGGGGATGGTGGATCCTATCAAACATGATTTTACCTGTTCGTCTTCTTAGACGGAGATTCATTGACAATTCGCCAGGAATCGCCTCATAGCTGATGACACCTGCGTGTAATCTCCAATTGTTGGCTATATGTGGTGTGTGGATATATATAGTGTACAATATTATATATATACCATGATCTAATAAGATAAAATATTAAACAAAAAACATAAGATACTATATTATACTATAATATTGTAACATATACTACAATATAACATAGTATAGTAGAATAAGATACATTATATATCACTATAATATATATATATATTATACAACTTGATAAAATAAAATGAAACATATAATAATATGATATAATGCAACATATAATAGAACATAGTGAAGTCAAATATAAAATGATATAATAACCAAAATACATGATATATAATAAAATGAAACATAAAAAAATAAACATATATATATATACACATTTAAAAACAAGATAATACAAACAATGCACAATGAAATGTATACTATAATGTGTAAGATAGAAAATAAGTACACAAACACATAAAATAACATATCATATGAACCAATATAATATATATATAATATAATATATATAATATACTGTAATACAATATAATACAATGTGATATAATATAATATAGTGCAATATAATACAATATAGTATAATATATACTTATACCATATCCCCATTCTATCCGCCTTGTACCCCCTTTCAATCCCCATTAGTCCACCTTTTTTGGAGGGATACCCAGGGTAGACGCGGCTAAGCCAGCACCCGTCCGCCCGTCCGCCAAATGGAGTTCATCGTACTGGAGCCCCTGCAAAACCCAGCGTTTGCTCAAGAAAAAGTGACACATGGAGCTTCAATACACCAAAACTATGTGAATATGTGAATAATATGGAGGTTCTGTGACCCATAGGATCCATGTATGGTATATATACTAACATTGGGGGTATATTGATGGTAAATGTTACCATATATAGCAGCACCATGGATCCTATGGGTGATAGTTCATGAGAGTTCTATGGTTTAATCTCAAGTAGAATCTAGAAACTACAGCAATGGTGGATGTTCCCATTCGACTTTTGGACCGTAGGATCAGTGCAAAAGGGACATGGCTCTGTACTTGATAGGCTGCCACTTGCTCATACCTAGAACCCCCCAAGTACCCTTCAAAATTCAGTTTTATACCAACATCTTAAGGGCTGCAATTTGTTTTGTTTTTTTTCCGTTTCTTGTTGGATCGTTTGGGATTTGTTTCCCCGTTTTCTGGGCGAGGTGGTTTTACTTGCTATTTGCAGCATTTTGCAGTTTGGATCTCTCACCCAAATGGCATTGCAACATCTCGGAGCTTGGTTTCTTTACGGTTTCTTTATTCCTTTAGGGTTTCTTTGGTGTTTCTTTAGGTTTCTTTAGGGTATTTTTTAGGTTTTCTTTGGGGTTTCTAAAAAGCGTTTCTTTTAGGATTTCCTTCATTCCATTCCTTCCTTCCTCTCTTTCCTCCCTTCCTTCCTTCCGTCCTTCCATTTCTTGCCTTTCTTTCCTTCCCTCCCCCTCTCCTCGTTCCTTCCTTCTTTCCTGCCTTCCCTTCTTTCCAAAAATCACCTTCCTTTTTTCTGTGTATTTGGAGGATCTATTACAGGCTCCCCATGTCAACAGTTCCTTACATTTCCTTATGTCAACAGTTCCCAGTTTGGAGATTGGAGATCACAACCCCAGGTTATCCCGGGAGTGTTACGGAACATTTGGTCACCTGCAACATGAGATCACTGGTTGGTGGTTGACCTACCCCTCTGAAAAATGATGGAGTGAAAGTCAGTTGGGACTATTGTTCCCAATATATGGAAAAATAAAAACATGTTCCAAACCACCAATCAGTATATGTCTATCTGGGTGAATTATGATATTTTATTCGCCTGAAATAAGGCCACCCGTCTTCGCACTCGGCCTGCCCCCCCTCTATGCAGAGATGAACCGTCATTCTAATGAGGTCGCAGTTAGGTCATTGTTTGCCACGTTTGCCCAGAACCTTTATCCATGGCGTACGAAATAGCTTATTTGGAAGCATCAAAAAGGCGCACACACACACAGAATAAGCCACTAAAGCCGCTAAACGCTAGCAAAAGAAAAGCTACTGCTGCTGCGGGTTCCCTTCAGCATTTGTCAAACTTCTGGGCGCTTTTTTTTTACGCGAATAGAAGGGTACATTTTTTTGTGGTACCAGCTGGATGAAATGATCGGCAAGGCTCAAACATGTGGCACTCAAGATCCTAAGGTCTGGTCATGGCACCATCCAACTTGGAATGCTCCAAGGTGGCCACTGGATGTGACCATCCCACAACGAATAATGCGTTAAAACCACAGTGAGGATATCCACTAAAAAACCGCTAACAAATTAACATATCCCGATCCCATCTGGAGAATATCTAACAAATTAACAAGTCCAAAATTCGACTTTCCCAATCTTGACATATTTTGACCATGAGTTCCGTTGAGGTCGCACCACACCCTCGTCACGTTCGGTGCCCAAACCTCCAGGTCCGGATGATCTGCGTTGCTGCACAGCAGCTGCTGGAAATGAAATCGTCGTCCGAGATCCTGAAGATCTGAAGGAAGGTACATGGATGACCCATGGATGACCCATGGATGACCCAAGAAAATCACGACCATCAACGTTTTGGTCGTTTTTTGGGTAGTTCAGGGCGGCACAGCAACTGAGAGTATTCATCAGTTTTCAGTGTATCCACTAGTTATGTTAAGGACTGAAAGTTGGCCAAAGGCTGTTGTTGAATGCCCCCAAAAAAACATGTATGTGGTGGTCACAAAGAATCCAGCCCCTCGTCCTTGACAAGCTTTGTGCCCGTGACCACACAGGTCTGTTTACTGTGCCTGAGGGGCACGAAGCGGGTCTTTTTGTCTCGCTTCAGTTTCAGTTTTCAGCATGAAAACCATCCAAGAGTTGGTTATGGAAGAACTGCAGAAACTTGAAGCAGGGCGCCACTTTGATGAGTCAAAACGATGCTTTCCTGCAAGATTTGACCTATTTCTATTGATTCAGATGCGCCTCTGAAGCCTGCATTTTTTTCGTTCCCCTTGGATTTGGGAAGTTGGCAGATGGCTCCCAGCAGAAATTTCAATCCCATCCCCGAGCAAAGCTGCAGACCCTGCAGACCCTGCAGACCCCGAAATCGCCATTTCCCTAAGCGACCCTGGACCCTTGCGTTTATGGACAATGTGGCATATAACCCCCAGTAAACTAATACATATATATATATAATATAATATATATAATATAATATATATATATATTAGCTATGGAACATGTTCCATTTATGCATGATACCTATCAAAAGTGGTGGTGTCCAATCGGTATCTTTCACCAGTCAGACTACAGGCTTAACCAGTTGGTTTCCAGAATGATTGGGGTGTTCAAAGAATAATCTTGTCCTGGTACTAAGGTACTGGATTCCCATGGATTCCCCATACCATCACTAGATATGATTGGATCTCCTGGGTATAGTGTTTATCAAGGCACACACATCATATCTACAATGTGGGGCCCCCCAGTTATAAGTTGGTTTATAAATCCCGTTAACTATAGTTATAAGTATCATAAACCATTGTTATTGGAGTTATAAACCAACTTAGCTATCTAGGGGGCCCCACACTGCAGTGATATCTAGTGATGTCTGGTGATCATTTCCTCTCCTGACCTTGCCACTGGGTCGACGGCCTAGCTCCCCCTCTCAGGAGACGTAGTCGCTTAACCCGATCTTGTCTCTACACCACAGTGATTATGAATATGATATATATATATATGGCTATGGATCAATACCTATTAATACCATTTTTAGTGGGATGAACATCCATTTACCAGCTATTTTGATGTTCACTAGGTGCCAGGGTTTTGACCCATCCCCATATGTTCTATTCTACGTTGAGCCCCCATTCGTCTTAATTCAATCTCTTTCTGAACAGCCGAGTGGCCGGTAGCTCCGATTCTTCCCTCCCTGGCCAGGCGCCAAAATATGTCAGGAAACCAGCACCCCGAAGCATTGTAAAAATGCATGTGCTCTCTCCCTCTCTCTACCTTACATATGTATCTCCATATGTATATATCTATATATATATATATGTAAATATGTATATATATATTATATATGTATACACACTCGTTTACATATCTACATACACCATTCATCACCATTCTATGTAATACTTAGCCGTGTAGCACTGGAAGAAAATAGTGGCACGAGTAATGTATTGCATCTTGTCTCGACTGGGCTGTTTACCTCATCCTGGGATTGTTGCTGTATGGAGAATGGCCCATTTGTAGAAGAATTACCCATTAAAATAGTTATTTTAACTATAGCTATGTTAGTTTACCAAATGGAAACCTCCCCAACCAGTTATCAACCGAAAGCTGTTTACCAAAGGGTAAGCCTTCCATTAAAATTGTTATTTTCTATCGCTACTGATGTCAACCAAATTTCTTTTAACCAGATTGCCGTCAATCTTTAGCTTGACAGCCCAAACCCGTTGAACCGTAGCTGCCCTTGAGATCATGGAATCTCATGGCTATCTCAATTATACTGAAAGGCCGAAGATTGGGAGTATGTATATACATGTATACATCATAAATATAATAGTATATACACATATATTTCACATATAATAGTATATATATAGTGATATATGATGAACATATATGCATTATTATATATACATATATACATGATGCGTTTGTGTTTTTTGTGCATCTGTGGTCCCCTTGCCCCTTGCAGCGCGCATTTCACACAGGAGCCCGGACCAATTTCAAGAGATGCTGAATGAGATCCGACTGCGGGGAGGTCCGGCTCCGGCAAACGAAGCTCGGACACATCATCCGATATGTACAATGTGGGGCCCCCTAGATAGCTAAGTTGGTTTATAACTCCAATAACTATGGTTTATGATACTTATAACCAGAGTTAATGGGATTTCTAAACCAACTTATAACTGGGGGGGCCCCACATTGTATGGCTAATGGTGCACACCAGCATTCGAACATGGTGAAAACAGTGGTTAGCATTTGTGATTAATAAAGCTTATATATATGCTTATATCATATCATGTGTGGCCTCTTCAATTGGCGCACTCTAGTAGGCGCACTACAAGTATGCACACTACAGCTGGTTGGAAAATGAAAAAACATAGGGAAAAATAGGGAAAAAACATTGAAATGAACATGGCGGATATCATGGTGAAGGATGCTTACTTTGAGATGTGAGGATGTACAATTAGATTACAGGACGACCCTCCAAATACCACAACAAAATTGTAAAAATACTAAGATTTTGAGGCAAGACACCATTTTGATACCATTTTGCAGGGTACTTGGAGGGTCTAGGTACAGGTATGTCATATCTATACCTATTATATCTATCATTATCTACCATGTTTTACCATTGCTTTATCTATATTGGCCTCTACAGATGAAATTGGCAAATGTAGGGCTACATGCTTCTGATGCTAGTGGATGATCTGGGGACCGGAAGGCCTCCAAAAAATAAGGAAGGCCCTGATTCTTGAGAAAGGACAACCCAACTTTTACGCATACAAGCTTTATGTTGCTGAGTCAGAAAAGAAAACAAACATCTACGGCTAGAGGTCGCAAATTCTACACCCACAGCTACGATTCTGGCTGCAGTGTTCAACTTGGGTTCTTCTTCACTCATCCTGAGCAGTAAAAAACATATTGAAACCACTCTTGGAAGTAGCAAAAAAGATCCAACATGTATTTTGCCTGCATAGAAAATAGCAAACCGTTGATATCCTCCGAAAGTCCATGCGAGTCAGCTGTCATCCTAGATGCTTCCCCCATGTCATACAACTTCTTACTGCAAAAAAGCACAACATCAACAAACAGAACCCTTAACCAGTAGAGGTCCTTGCCATCCAGCCTTCAGCCCCAAATATCTCATCACTGGCTGCGGCATGGCTCAGGATTGGCTACATGAGGTGTTAGCATGGCCTGTCCCCTGAAAACTCAATCTCGAACGCTAAAATGTGGCCTCCATTGGAAGAAACATGCTGCAAGCGCATCTTTTGGGTTTCCAGCTTTCATATTACTCAGCACTTGAAGTGTGTGTAGCAAGATGGGCAGCTCATGTGTAGCTCCAAAAAAGCACAGCTCAGCACTTGACACAATCCATGTGGCATCGACCCGCGAGGCCAGATTGGATTTTCCCAGATGGCTGAAGAAATTGCTTGGTATTTGATGGGTACCTTCTGGTAAACATACAAAAAGGTCAAAAAGCTATTGAACATGGCCCAGTCGAAATAGTTGATTTTCCCCTTCAAAATAGTGATCCCACGGGATTCGTCGTCGAGTGAAGACTGTCTGACGTACGTCACTTTTGATGTCCTGCGATTCTCACTTCGGATCTAGCGATGAGACTCGTTGGATCTAGCGCTTGCTTCGACCATGTTGGACCTGCTCAAACCGCTACATATGGCTTCGTCTGAAATGGGCCATCCCCTACTCCAATGGATGATCACCATCTTCATGATTTTTTCCCCCATATCTTGCTGCCCTGTGGGGCGAAAAAAAAAAGGTCTAGGCCACTTTCAAAAAACACAGCCATATCTTACCTACGTCTAAAATGTTTTGAAATAGTTCCCACAAAGTGAGACCTTGGCCCAACATGGCACACACATGTTAGCGGTTTCAGTGGTCCAGCTATGGTTCACCTTCGAGTTTGATATGGTCAAAACCTGGTGAAATCTGGTGAACATTTCCGTTCAAATTTGCCTTCGGTATCCTCAAACATGGCTGGAACATATATAAATCGACCATCAGTGGAACTTGTTGCAGCTAGGATGTTTTAGCAAACCCTTTGTTGAAGCCATGTTTTCCCCATTTACTTCGATGATAAAATGATGATGATGATGATTTTCCCAGCTATGAAGCAAACCATTTATATGGACATTTGACAGCAAAGCATGTTTACCACATGTATAAACTGTATAGATATCATGTGTTTCCATTAAAACCTCTACAATTATGGATTTTCCCATGGATTTTCCCTTAAGACACCATAACTCCACAGCCATGATTTCCGAGATTTTCCAAGCCGACAGTGGCTGTTTCATGGCTCTTCTGTTGTCCCCAGGTTTTGATCTTCGGCTCTTATAAAAGCAGCACGTCCCGTGCTTCGCACCGGGAGACGTTGGGCTCCAGACGGCTGGGGCAACAAAAACAGGTCCATTCTACGCAGGGGGCGGCTTTTTCCCACAAGTTGATGTGTTATCCAAGTGTTTTCCAGATTCCAAGTTGCAGAAAACACTTTTGGAAATGACTAATGCATCAAAACAAATACTATACAATACTCTGTGTATATATATATATAGTTATACATATGTACATATATATATAGTTATACATATGTACATATATATATATATATACATATGTACATATATATATACATATGTACATATATATATATATATATATATATATATATATATATATATATATATATATATATTTATTTTTATATAT
>Ga0126342_10022873_pt1 | contig 10277 bp, 6 predicted proteins | sample Cyp1metagenome_FD_92528 | JGI IMG/M metagenome (GOLD analysis project Ga0126342, IMG submission 92528) | Coral microbial communities from Lord Howe Island, Old Settlement Bay, Australia - Cyphastrea 1 metagenome | ecosystem: Host-associated > Invertebrates > Cnidaria > Coral ... | reverse complement strand
GAGGACAACGAGAGGAGGAGGACAACGAGAGGAGGAGGACGACGAGAGGAGGAGGAGAGGAGGAGGAGGAGCAGGCAACTTAGATAAAATCTAACAACCCTCACCTGGCAGGTGGGGAACCATTGAACATCACCATTTCGGTGCTTTTTTGGTCCCATTCCAAACCATCAGTCTCTCACCTTTTTCACCGCCAGCTGCGGGCACAGCGCTTTGCGCAGCCTCCGGGTAGGGAGTCATCTGGATGAGCAATGGTGACTTACTGGGACTTACCCTTTGGTTATTTGTTACATAGCTATGGAAACTGGATGAACATGATCCATGTCTTTAGATGATAAACATGATGATTTAGCTATTAAAAATGGTGATTGTCCATAGCTATGTTAAATTACCAGATGGTAATTGGGGTCTAGTCTAATTCAGAAACATGGGAATATCATGGGATATATGACTAACCATCTGGTAATCAAACGTCGCTGGCTGGAAAATCCTCTATCAATGGAGGTTTACATGGGAAACTCATCTATAAATGAGGTATGTTTGATTACTGGAGGGTAACTACTGCTTTATCACCAATCTTAGTGATCTATTACCTCCAAAAATGGTGACCGAAATCTGGGGACCACTGTCAAGACTAAACACCTCAAAGCTATGAAGATCTCAACATGATCTAAGATGATCTTGTCCTTCAACTTTGGGATGTCCACAAGGCCCCTGAATTCTGGCGGGTTGAACCCCAAAGAGGCTTCCCATTTACTGGGGAATACGGTAGGAATACGGATACCCTTTGCTCAGAATCGCTCCGTCCTGGTGGCACTGGATGCTCCTTAAAGGAGTCCGGAAAATATCTCCTATAGATCCAGGCGCACCGGTGCTCTCAAATTTGGGTCAATCACGGGCATCCAGGCCACCCCTCTCGGCTCAGATGGCAATCTCTCTCGATTTGTGCCGGGCAAGCTTCCTGTGGTCACTTCTGCAATCCGAACAGGGCGACTCTCCGCTGCAGCCAATGATGCTCAAACAACCTCAGACAACACTGCTGTACGCAGCGAAGATTCCCATTATGTCAATATTAAAATTAATATAGATTCCACTATGTTCCATCACATATCAGCATTCCTTCCTCTTCATTGTTGATTAAACACCCATTCAATAGCATTACCCTCCGTTGAATTTAACGTAGCTATGGAACATCACCACCAGATCTTTAATAGCGCTAAATATCATCATTCTTATCTTCCTTCCACAGCATAAATCACCAGAGGGTAAACTATGAATTATGTATACCAAAACTTGATTCATACCTCAATTTGCCATAGCCAATATTCACAGTATATAATTATGATATATATATAACTATAATGTGTATATAAATAATCATAATATATATATATATAATTATAATATGTATATATATAATTATATATATAATTATAATATGTATATATTATATATATATATATTATAATGTATATAATTATAGTTATAATATATATATATATATATATATATGTAATTATGTATACATACATATATATATATATACATATATATATATATATATATATATATCACCACAACTTTCTTGTGGGGAAGGGATTCCTCACCAAAGCTCGGCCTTTCGTTTGAAAGGCTTCGCCACGCTCTTGGCCACCGACTTCCCGGCCGATGCGACGCCGCCCATGTTGCCTCAGGATCTGACTGGGGGGTTTCCAGAGTCATAGGGTAGGGGTATCCCCAATAGCTGGATGGTTTTATAATGGAAAATCTTATAACAAAATCATAACTGGTTGGTGGTTGACCTACCCCTCTGAAAAATATTAGTCAGTTGGGGATATTATTCCCAATATATGGAAAAATCAAATTCATGTTCCAAACCACCAACCAGACAAAAATGGATGATTTGGAGCTACCCCCATTTCAGGAAACCGGCAAACCTTGGCAAAAACTACGTTCATACTGTATGTACTTCGATCTCTTGCCATGAAATGATGGGAACATCTACCAGCGAATAGACAAGTCATGACAAGTCAGGGCGAATACACCCAAACCAGTTTAAGTTGCCAGCAAAACTAAGGAAAACCCCCAGTTAATTGAGTTAATTGATGTTTGTATTTGAATAAATTGCGATTGAATGAGTACATAGATGAGATTTCCATGGATCCTATCCATGGATCCTATCCATGGATCCTATGCTCTTCGCACATCTGGGAACCCAACGCTAGGCTCCGGCGCCAGGAGATATACATTAAGATGCTCACAACATCAGAAAGATCAACTTGTGTTTGTTTGTATCTCAGAACTTATGATGCTTTAATGTGATTTCATGAGGAAAGCACGCATTTTGTGGGAATGGAATGGGAGATATTGCCCTTTCTGTTTAAATGGTACCATGTGTTTCCACGGCAACCGGCAAATCATCAAATTTGGGGTACCTGATTGCTGGCAATCAGAACCCCTTCTTCTTTGAGGGATCCATTCAAAGTGCCTGGCATCTTGAAAGCAACAAGAACAAACATGTTGTATACCTATATACACCTATCCATACCTATTACATATATATATATATATATATATATATTACAGTATCTTATATTATGCCTATGTTTGCGGCATTTTATGCACGACAGTGGGCTCATCATGGCCCAAAAAACAGCTACGGCGGAGGTTGGATCGATGTGAGGAACATGGAATTACACCCTCTGGTAGCTGGAACCTGGCACTTCGCAGAAACTCCATGAAAATCGAAGATCCATGATTAAACCAGGTACATATATATATAATTATATAATATATGTAGTATAAATATTATAGATATATACACAATAAATATATATATATAATATGTAATAAATTCACAGAAAATCCGTGAAAATCCCATTGGTGAAGCATGTACAATTGGTGCATTTCCGTCGCAACGTTTCTTCACCATAGCCTGAAACATAAAAGTAGCCTTTTCGGGCGGCACCTCAAATTAAAGTACAGCACATTACCGCACACTACCATACCATTGTCGAAAGGCCATACTTGGGGTATAGACAATTGCTGTATTCCCTTGCATAGGGCTTACGTGGACCTGACATAGATCAAGTATGATCAAGTACTGTACCTTTTACGTACCTGAAGTATCCCTGAAGCAACTCTTTTTGTGTCAAAAACCTGGTACCCGGGGTAAACACCAAAATAGCCGGCAAAAAAAAAAAATGTCCCATACGTTAGGACATTTATTAGGTTGGGCATTTCACCGACTTGGGAAATTTAAAACCTTTGAGACTCCTCCTATAACAAACTCATGTGTTACTAGCAGGAGTGGAACAGAAAGCGGTAGATCCACTTGGTTGTGAATTGGTTTCCTGCCAAATTGAAGACATTCCGAATTTTCAAACCACCTCTCTCTAGGGTGCATGGTAGGTCTGCTTGCATGTTTGTCCAGCAACACCCAAAAAAACACTTAAGATGACCAAAACTGAAGAAACATGACAAGCGGATCCAATCCATTGATGTGCGATTTGTGTTGAAAACGCCTCATCAAACCTTAACTCTACAAGAACCGCAGCGAACGCAAGCCCAAAACGAAGCACATTTCTCTCATAGAGCCGCATCAGCAGCTACTTTGCACGAAAGCGAATGGCCTCCCCAGAGGGGCTGGTCGCGGGCGCTTGATTTGAGTGAAGATTTACCTGAAAAAGGAGACCACTTGGAAAGCCATGAGTTTTCAACATAAACTATGGGAGGTTCCTGTAAAATGTTTACTTCATTCAATCAGCTACGAGTATGATCCCGCAGATCTCTCAAATATACCATTGTTATGTTAAGGTGGTGGGTCACAAATGTTGGGTTGGGAAGTTGGGAACGTGAAAATCCAGGATCTGAAATGATCTGAATGCACACTGCTGAATGTATACTCGATCTTAGTTGACTTCTCAGAAACTAGAAGAATCATTAAACATCCCCAATCCAAACCATTTAAACTGTTGTTGTCAAAGCGCATGGCTACCATGAACATTTACTTGCACCAGAGCCTGCGGTTTACAGCTGTGGATAGCGGTCGTTGAATCTCAAGGTTGATCCAAAGTGGATTGAGTCCGACTGTCGTTGGGCAATCATTACTCACAAAAGGATCTGTTGAATTTTCCCACGTTCGGTTTCATTGCTCCCTAAAAATCAAAGCTCTTCCTAGTTCTATATGGATTCAAAGAAACAATGAAGGGAAACCTTCAGTATTGTTGCACGAGAACCCACATTTTCCTTGATTATCGCATCATTTTTTACCCAATCTGTCAATGGTTTCATCACCCAGTTGAAGACTAACCAATGGAACCCTCACAGTTGTTTCCCTTAACAGCTATGGCCATGGGACAAAACAACTTCTGCAACTATAGTTGGTGAAACATATCACTGAAACGGTGGTTTCTTAGCATTTTTTATCCAATTATAACTGGAGGTTTCCAAAAATCGGGGTACCCCCAAATCACCCATGTTCATCGGATTTCCCATTATAAACCATCCAGCTATTGGGGTACCCTCATTGATGGAAACCCTTAACTGGAGTTACCCTCTGGTTATTTAACATAACTATGGAAAAATGAACCATAGATGATTGATTATGTTTTATATATGTTTTTTTTTGAACGGTGATTGTTTAGTTCGCAAACTGTTAAATAACCAGAGGGTATAACTGGCTATAAGGCGTTGCAACCCTGGCGTTGTTCCTCAGGCGCCTAGGCTTCCTTGCTCGCAGGCACCAGAATCCTCAGTGTTTTTTTGCGGCCACCTTCGTCATCTATGAACAAACAGACAGTGGCAAATTGGCATATTGGTAATGTATCTATATAAGCACCCCCAAAAAGATAGAAGTTGATTAAACAAGACCTAGTAAAATATAGGATTTGAAATAGTGGTAAATTGAGCCTCTTCAGCATCTCCAATTGGAGCTATATTAATTAGTACACAAAGAATTACATGAGCAACCTGATGTCGCACGCGTCAGATCCATCCCCCAAAGAAGGGATGGAACACGAGAAAAGCCCATCCCCAACTACAGCAATTATCAAAAGGCAGGAAATCTTGAGGGTCAAGTCATTACCCCCAAAATCCTGAAGCTCCTCAAGAATTTCTGAAAAAAAATCTGAGGTGAAAAAAAAATCGACAATTTTTGACATCCCACTCGAATCTAGATCGAGCTTGGGGAGGGGAATACACTGTTGCACAAACTAAAATCGAGCCCAATATGGCACTTGCAACTGCATAACGGCAATGGCACATCTCCATGTGTGCTGAATTTTGAGATTGAAATCGGGAAATTGTCTAATCCCATGTTTTGATTCCCAGAGTTTCCACCATGGAATCCAGCCACCATGGACCCAAGTGCCATGCCCCAATTAGAACTTTGGGACTTTTAAAGCCACGGTTTTGGGTAGTCAAAACTACCCCTGAAATTGGATGGCTCTAAGTCTCTAAGCACCAATCCATCTGCGACCCTTCAAGACCCTCTCTCACGCCTTTACGCCGGTGGAGAAACGGGTTTTCATTTACCGTTTGCCAATTTAACATGGCTATGGAAAATAGATGAACATGGAACATTTAGAGAGTTTTGGTAGCTATGTGGAAGTATCATAGAGTAATGTGTGAAAACAATTCGCAATAAAACATGTAGATGAATAAGCCCAGTCCTACAACCAATTAGCAAGAACATTGGTCATTGCTCAAATGACCACTAAAACAATTAGTCCCTTCCCCTAATATTAAACAACCCCCTAGAAACGATGGTTTAGTAGGGAATTTCTGTGTGTGTTTAATATTAAGGTGTTAGGATTGTATCCGTTGTAGTTTATAGATACATAGCAACTTACCACTATAACTGTATCTGACATTACTGTATCTAGGAGAATCAAGGGTGATGCCCCACAGTTCCCTACTTTTCTTGTTTGCAAGTTTCAGTACCGCTTTAGGGTAGATATAATATAAATATATATACGTATATACAGTTCATGGGGTTTGTAAACCAACTTAGAGTTTTTTTTAAATGAAAATCCACATATTGCACATCATATCTACAGGGTCCATCTTCTAGCCCAAAGCTAGGATGGGAAAAATCTTGAGTTCCTATTCATTTTCATGAAATTCCCACTATACATATCAGAGTTCTCCATGTATTAATATTAACCATATAGTGTGGTTAAAACCATCATAAACCATCCCCCAGTCATTACCATTTTTATAGGTGGTATAATTAAATAAACCATTCCCAGTCATGGGTAGTTTATGACATTGGTTTAACCACTTTAACATACTTTAACTGGTTGGTGGTTTGAACCTACCCCTCTGAAAAACGATGGAGTTCGTCAGTTGGGATGATGAATTATTCCCAATATGATGGGACAGTCATAAAATTCCATGGTTCCAAGCCACCAACCAGATATGTTATAATAGTATTCATATGTATTCATCACCATTTTCAATGGGTAAATCAACTATTTCTATGGCCATTTTCTATGTCGCAAACCAGTGGCGCAAAGACCGCGGTGAAGCCATGGAGCGACATGGGGCGGACCTCCCAAGTTCGGAACAGTGAGGAACTGGTGAAACGTGCATTTTTTTTTGTAACTGGGGATGTTTACATTGATAAACAAAAAACAGCACTTTTCACAAGTTAATTGATAAACTGGAACTATTGATAAACTTACTGGTGCCCTGGGGAATTTTAGGGAATCCACTGGCTATCAATGTCATCATCCCAGCAACCCCAGCAACCCAACCCATCCAGCAACCCTACGTAAAACGCACGCACCAGTAAGTAAAGCTAGTTTTTCGGAAATGTGATGGGATGATCTCCTTTTAGTGATGGGATGATCTCCTTTTTTTTGGTGGATAAACCATGATCCCTGGTCTGACCACGGCAGTCAAACGGGGTGAACGCATGTGAACGCTCGAGCCGCTCACCATGCTGCCGGATCGGGATTCGAGGGATGAATTTTGTTGAGAACCACAGAATTGGATGGGAACATTTACAGGAACCCCCCCCATATTTGATGATACTTGATGGTAAAAACCAACGTTTTTTACCAATCCATTGATTCACTTAAAGTACATTCACTAAGTTTTTAAGGCAACCTGTAGGGAAACGAGCAAATCTTTCGGCTGCTACTGGAGTTTTTTTCAATCAACTTAGTGAGTTCGGATCCATTCTTTGTCCGCATGGTCCGCATGATAGAAAAAAGGACACCATCTATTTGAAACATACATTTGAAACATAATTTACCCCAAAATTGGATGTTGATAACCATAAGGTATTTGAAATGCAACGTATGTACATGATACCCAAGACCTAATTGATTATAACATTTCCCCCAAACTTGTTGATTACCTGGTTGACACATCCTTACTTGCAGTATCTGCATATCCCAATTTCTGGTTCCGGTTCCATCCCACCTGCGGCGCAGCTTAGCTGAACAGATCTACTACCGAACCTGTGTTTCGAAGGGGATATCCACTATTCCGGGAGGGGATTTTTATTGTCATCGTTCTTGTTCCCATTGCGACTAACATTATAGTACTGTAATATACTATACTTAGTACGTATAGTTACTTATAATCATTACTATCAATTATAACTATGCACTTCATCATAACATATCATAACTATAATTTATAGCCCAGTATTGAAGGATAAGTGCAAAGTGCGACCCACACACACCTGGAACCCACGGGTCCCCATGCTGGCTTGAAAGAAAAAGAGTTTCATAGCCCCCAAACGCTAGCGGCGTATGATTTCACTACAAGGGTGGCCAAGGGTCTACTGATTCTACTGGGGATGCTATGGGATGGTTCGTATCTGATTTACTGACACAACATTTACTGATGCCTCAATGACTGTTAAGATAGCACTATGGATCCCATACTGAGCGAGTATCCCTGCGTATCCCCAAAAAACTCTATTTTTGAGGGGTACAGCCTGAGTCAGCCTGATCCAAACTGCACCAGCTACCGTCTTCCAAAACGATATTTTCTTAGGCAGCACAATATTGGTGGTGAACTTGCCTAATCTGGTTGTGAATTCACAACTGTTCTTCAATCCTCCATAGTTTAATTCCTTAAATCCCCAACACAATTCTCCCAGATCATTGATTCTTTCAAATTGTTGATATAGTTATATAGTTGTAGCCATATTTTGCTTGACAAACATCTTTTCCACATTTTTTTTCCACATTTTCCCACCTTTTTCCTGTTTCAATCCCCAAATTTCGTGGTTTTTCGCCCATGTTTCCCGAAATCGGCACCTGCTCTCGGTCCTCCAGGGTCTCACTGGGCTTCGTGAGCCCAGGAGCGCCCATCTCGCCGTTGCAGAAGAAGCCCGTGACGCGCCTCGGAACTCTTGGGAAACGTTGGGATTTTTCCCACTTTTCGAGGTAGCCTCTGGTAAACGTTTACATAACTGTGGAAAGAACCACCATTTTCAATGGTTAAATCAACTATTTCTATTGCCAATTTCAATAGCTATATGTTAGTTTACCATGAGGGTAATATGGTCAAATATGGTGGTAACATGGCATTTATTAATGAAATTTAATGGGATGTATTGATGAATCGTGATATGTGGAATATCAATAGAATATATGATTAGATGTAGATATTATTCAACATGAATGGGAACCTCTTAAAGTCATACATATATTTCGGGCAGTGAAAAGTCATACATATATATATGTATATATATATATATACATATATAGCAATAGGATGTGCTGGCTATTTATTTAGCGATGTCTTTTTTAATGTCGAAAAACCATCAACCCAACAGGGATCCCATGGCGATCTTCGCAGATCCCATTAGCCCATCAGCAATCCCACTGCAAAGATCACACTGTAGTGAATGAGTAACATTCAGTGGGCTAATACCATTTATGTATGTATATATATATGATATATATATATAATATATAATATAGGTGTTATAAGTTATACAGTAACTATGGTTACGTTCACCAGTTGCCAGCAGTGGGATCCTCCAAGTGTTCTCAAACATGGCTGGGAAATCCCCGAACTAGCCATGGAGGTTTCTAGCCAGGAAAATCATCTATCAATGGGAGGTTTTCCATTGTCACGTTTGATTGCCGGAAGGTTTCAGTGGTTTCAGTGGTTGTTGATGTGGATTTTGTATGATAAACATGTGGGACACATTTCAGTAAATATCGCCAGAAACAGTTGAAATATCATCATTTTCAATAGGTAGATATAGTTAAATGAATGCACGTTTTTAAGTAAATCTCCCCAGTTGTTTTCGGACCCCCCCCAAATATATATATATAATATCTACCATAAACATCATGTTTACATCCATAAACCATACAAGGTGGTGCCCCACTTCGTTAGCTAAGTTGGTGCAAATAACTCCAATTTCACTGGGGTTTATAGATGTTTACTACGGAGATATATCTACACTATCTATACTTCACCGCGTCGGGGGGTTAATATCATTATTATCAAACATATCTACTATCTACATCTATCATCATCTACCCTCTGGTAAACTAACATAGCTATTGAAAATGGCCATAGAAATAGTGGATTTTCCCATTAAAAATGATGATTTTCAATAGCTATTTTGACATAACCAGAGGGTAATAATCTCCCATTTTATAGGGGGGTTATAAGCCTTGCAGTATCCAAATTTAGGAACTCCACGGGCTCCCCAAGGCCCAAGGCCCAAGGCACGTTCCCAACTGCTCGCCCAAGGCGTTCTGCAAGGCACGCGCGTCCACGTGGCGGCGACCATAGAGGCCCTGACGATTCGTCAGCCGGGTGGGGAAAGGGTCAAAAATGGTGCCTTAGCCATGCTTTAACCATGAAAACGGTGGAAAAATATGGAAAAAAAATAAAGAAATGGTATTTTAATCATGACTTCAACACGAAAAATTCCACGCTGGCAAAGACAATCCTTTTCCGCCAAAGACCCTGGCAGTTGCGACTGAAACGCCCCAAGTTGCATTCCCTAAAGACTATTGTCATCAAGCGGTCTCCGTGGATACCGTACTGTGAAAAAGGTTGTCTAATGGTGATTTTACCGTATTTGACCATGAAACATGGTAGTTTTATGGTGATTAAATGGGATTTGAACAACATTAGTATGGGGAAATTTGATGGGATATTGAACCAACTACCAGACGATTCCTTGTGACCTTGTTTGTGTTTTCTGCTAAGTGGCCTTTAGAAAGAGGTCAGTTAAGGAAAACGTAGAAAGAGGTCACTTAAGGAAACGAACCAAACAGTGGCCTACCAGT
>Ga0126342_10022872_pt1:2500-10277 | contig 10277 bp, 10 predicted proteins | sample Cyp1metagenome_FD_92528 | JGI IMG/M metagenome (GOLD analysis project Ga0126342, IMG submission 92528) | Coral microbial communities from Lord Howe Island, Old Settlement Bay, Australia - Cyphastrea 1 metagenome | ecosystem: Host-associated > Invertebrates > Cnidaria > Coral ... | reverse complement strand
TATATATATATTATATATATATATATATAATATATATAATATATATATATATATATATATTTATGTAATATATATATATATATATATATGATATATATATATGATACATTAATATATTTACTGTAATATATATTAACATATATATATATATGATATTCTATATATATATATATATATATTTATAGATTTATATATATATATTATATGTATTTTAACTAATAATACATGACACACACAATATAATGTGCATGTTTCTGTTTGTTGCATTGCAAGCATCATGGCAGGTGATTTTAGGTGGCAGAACCAAATCAGGTTAGACCGCCTTTCGCTGCCCATTGCAGGTCCTCGCAGCTGGTCCTGAGCTTAGTTTCCAGCTGTGCCAGCTGTGATTTTGCTTCGATCTTTCTGGTGCAAAGGGGATGATGTATGATATGTTATAATATATCAATATAAATATATATATATATATATTTATTTATATTATTGCATGTCCTCATATATACAGCCTGGAGCCTTTACCATGTAAAAACATATACTGTATACACGATATATACAGTAGCTGGCGGTAGTTGGGTTTGATAGATTTGCGACTGAGCCCTTCATCGATTTAAGGCTCCCAGTCGGATCCATCATTTGTCAAGGTCTTCGCACATTCCCAGTCTCTTGCAGCCGACCAACACCGGTTGCTCACTAAGGTTTGAGCATTGACATCCTTCTGGAACCAGCCGGGCCGTTGACATCGGAAAAACAGTTGCCATCCTGGTGCAGGTGAGATGTCAGAAGGTATTGCTTATGAGTTTAGGCGTCGTCCATATCTTCTGGAATATTCTGTCTGACAAATTTGGCTTGATTGGTATCACTATTATTAGATGTTCTTAGCGTTATCATATATTTCTACCCCCTACCGTGATTCGTACAACGTTTTTTTATTATGGGCTGCATGTGGCCACTTTTGCTCAAGGACTGCGGTGCAGAGCTCCGGTCTCTGCAATTAATGGAGGAAAAGTGAGTTGGCAAATGGAATGATAGATCGGGGTGAAAGTGAGGGAGGTTTGAAATCAAAATCATCACGGCTTACTTTCCTTCATTGACTTTCTTGATGGATCAAGATGGATCAAATCAACTTTTGGTCTCACAATGGCTGCAGCATCCCTGTGACGTTTTGACGCAATTCCCTAGTTGCCCGTACACAAACGGTTCATCATTGAAGTCAATATACCCGTGACCAGTCTAAGAGCCTGCCGGGCATGGTCCAAACCCAGTTTTAGTGGGGGAGCGACATCATGGATTGACTTCCAAAATATGGGTTGTTCATGCATCCGTATTAGTTTTTTACACCTGTTTACTGTCCTAGACCCCAAAGTGCATAAGAAACAACCCAACACAACAATAAAAAATATATATATACCGTATAGCAACTCAACGAAAACTATACATATATAATTATATATAATTATAAAATTTACAAACTGCTTAAAGTTTTGAATTAGCCTTCACCATCCTTTAGCCGTCTCAAACACCTGCTGGAAAGGCCGACGGGCCCACCAGCGGAGCTGCCATGGATGGTGCGCAAGGAGGCCTTGCTGTCCCTGGTGCGCCATGGCGCGCGCGGCAGCCAAGAAGCCTTGAAGAAGTTGCTGCAAGAGGTGTGCTGCGACGTTCTCCCGGGAGAGCCGGAAAAACTGGGCCTGGGGTTTTAAATACAGCAATTCATGTATGACTTATCTTGACTCGCAATCTTTGAAAATCAGTTCTTCGGTCGTTGGTTTGCTGAAGGTGGTGATTACTTCAATATCATGATGAATCAACCATTTGAGGGAGTGTTTGGGAATAATTATTGTATTTTTTGTGTGAGGGGCTCCTCAAGCAAATCTAAGCGTTACACACCGCTTACAGCAATGCAGGATCCACAAGAATACCGATGATACCGCATCGAGAACCATCCCCTATCCGGCCCTACTTGTGTCCTATTGTGTGCGCAGTTTTTGGGGGGTAATTCATGATATTAATTCGCCATACCCCCAAATGGTGGATTTTTCTGGGGATGTTGCAAGGTGGTGCCCCCCCAGTTGTAAGTTGGCTTAAAAACACCATTAAAACTATAGTTATTAACTATAGTTATATCCCATAAACCCGACTTAACCAAGTTATGTGCGTCAACTTCGCAAACTATGGGGCACAACCTTGTGGGCTTCAGCAACGATCAACTTTTTGGATCCCATCGTGTCACTGCGCCTAGCACCCGAACGAGCTTCTCGAGCGTGACTTCCTGGGCCTGATCCGATGCTTGGGTCGAAGAAGCGCATGGCAAAGCTCCATCCAGGCCCTGAGATGGTGAGAGATCAATTGAGGATGGTTAGATAGCGGTGAATCATGCCCTCAAAAGATCTCAAAAGATACTGTGGTGCTTACTGAGAGAAATAGCTGGAAATCAAAAACACGACGTGAATTGAAAGATATGGAAAGTATGCAGGATACACAAGTTGGTGAAGTCATGAGTCCAATGTCCCTGATACTCTTCGCCTTTCTCACCCCTGGAGGTCTTCGATTCCATGACACGGGCAGGGCACGAGCCGAAAGAATTGCATTACACGGCGGCCATGCGTTCCTGTGGCCTGACAGCGAGGGAGGTGACCTGCTGTTTGGGATGATGTTCCCACTCCAGGTGTTGCGGGTTTCATTACAATATAATTACTGTAGTGTAATATATATAAATACTAAATATTCCGTTCACAAGTAGTTACACTTAGTTGTACACATACACCATACAGTACATAGCCATAGGTCAATACTTGCTCAATAGATACATGTGCATATTGCACTAGATGCATTACATATATACACAGTAGATAGATAAACAAATAAATAGATATGATAGACACGACAAACAGGCGTTAATCAACATGAAAGCCATTTTCCCACATATACATAAATAGATGGATGGATAGATAGGTAGATAATGGCAGATAGATAGATAGATAGATAGATGGATAGATAGATAGATAGATAGATAGATGAATAGGCAAGTGGTTAGCTGGTTGCTTAGTTGGTTTGTTCGTTGGTAAATATGACAATCCCAAGAATAAACCATCGTCAAGATCAAGATCGTCATAAATCACTTGTATGGTAGCATGGATCATCCCAAATCTTGGTTTATGGCATCGGTTGTTTCCCACATTAGTCCTATAAACAGCTCGTTAGTTAGATAGGTAGTTGGTTAGTTCCTTCCTTAATTAGTTCGATCAGATTAGATAGATACATAGTTACTTAGATCAGACTAGCTAGTTAGCAACAGTTGGTTAGTCAGATAGTTAGATAGTTATATAGCTGGTTGGTTGGTTACTTTGTTACCTATAGTTAGCTTCCAGATCTTAAACGCACCTCATCCCCTCAGTGGGCCCAGCGTTTCCCCACGCCTGAGGCGCCCAAGGCGGTGCCGCCGCCGCCGCCACTGCCCTGCGGCTCTTCGGAGAGCTGCCGGCGCCCACGGCGCCGGCCTTCACCGCGGCCATCGCCAGTTGCGGTGTGGCCAGGGAATGGGAGCAGCTTGGAGATGCGAAAGCCATAGGAACATCGCCAAACCTTGGGAAATGATGGGAAAACCATGGGAAAAGGATGGGAACATGATTTTTTAAGCACCAACGATGGGGATTTAACCATCAAACGTGATCAAACCTGGCAATTTCACAAAGCACATTAACGGGAAAAACCCTCAGCTTTTGATTCAATAGATTGGCTTTGTTAGGAACATATGAGGATGCGGGAAAGCCTTCTATTTGGGTGTCAAACCCCGGTTTCCGGTTTCGAATGCCCGTCTGTACTACCATGTATGTAGTATGGATGTTATATACCTAACTTCTCCAAGATTTAACATTATTGTTTTTCTGTGTTGATAGGCTGGAAACCTAGGAAATAATTTTGATTTCGCATTTTTTTTCCAAGAAGTGAACCTTCCTGGGTGGTCCAAAAGGGTATGTTTAGGTTTCCCTCGAATCAATCCTTTGAATTATTTGAAGTTCATGCGGGAAAAATATGGGGATTGTCGTAGTGTAGCCACAAGCGGGGGAAATTGGATGGAATTGGTGCTTTCGCCTCTCTGTATTTACCACTCAATACCCTGTTGTCTCAGGGAAATTCAGGTATTTACCCCTGACTTAGGTGGTTTTTACATGCTTTAATCAAAACCTACACTTTGATGGAAAATGTTCTAACATGTCCCGATATCAGGTGGCAGGCAGGTACGCAATGATATTGCTCTCTTCATGTATGATGTGTTTGTCATGTTTGTCCTTGCACAGAGGCATTGTTACATGCCGAACCTTTCAGAATCTTTTTTATTTGTTCCGTGTGCAACATATACGGGTGATTGAAGGTTGCAGGTTGGGTCATGATTACTATATTTGGTTATATAACGTAGCTACGGAACATCGCCATTTTTATCCCCATCTTTAATAGGTAAATCATCATGCATCATCTAAAAATGGTTGATTTTCCATGGCTAGTTGCAGGTCACTCGCCAGGGCATGGCCAAAAAAATCCGAGGTTGGCGATCGACATGCTGCATGCAATGGCAAGAGCTCAACATCAACCAGACGCTTTGACGGAAAGTCTTACCATCCGGTCATCAATCATCAAAGGTGGGAATTGGAAATTCTGCTTAAATGGAAGGTTTAACGGGAAAATCATCCATAATAGAGAAATTGTCTATTGCCATGTTTGATAATGCTGGATTTCCTCAGGGTAAATTGGATCCTCAGATGGCATATTTCATTCAAGAAAACTGAGGAGAAGATGAAGATATTGCTGGTTAGGGTGGTCATTGTAGCGCCCGTGGTGCTGGGTACTTCTTGGACCACCCGCAAATTTTTATTTGGACGTTCGGGCGTTCTGTTGGTGTTCCTCACGCCAGAATGGTTTTGACACTACCTCATAATTGCTTTAACTTTACACATCAGAAAGGTATCCCAATCATTCCTAAGTGAAAGATCAGGAATTTACACATGACCGGCATCACGACCGGCTGAAAGATACAGGAAGAGACGCCTCGGGGCCCCTGTAGTCACCATGGCCCGCGCAAAATTTGAGGACCTGTTGGCCTTCAATGCAGTGCTGACGGTGTGCCGCCGGGCGCAAAAGTCCAAGTTGGCGCTGAAACTCATGGAGGCGATGCTTGGATTTACTATCGGTGGAGGCAGCGGTTTGGAGCTATGGGCATCTATCTATCTATCTATCTATCTATCTATATATATATATATTATATATTATATATGTATATGTATATATTTATATACATGTATCTGTGTGTGTATTCATGTTGCCAAGAAAAAATGGGGAGCCAGTTGGAGCTGCAAAAATTGTGGGAACCACATGAATGTTGGTGAAAGTTTGTTTGTTAGATAGAGATTTGAGCGGATTTACCTAGCCAATAAAGAGGGTGATTGAGCGGACAAATTAGGGATTTAGGGAATCTAACATTTTGTTCTTTAAACAAATGGGTATTGTATTTATTGAAAGATTGCAAATGTGGAGATTAAAGCGGTACATGTTTGACAATTCAAATTCACGGACTATTGATGATTTTTTTTTTGGATAATTTGTCCTGTAAAAATGGCGACTTGAATTGACCACAGCGTAGATGTCTAAAGATATCTTAACCATCGAAAGTCATCACATGTTGAATGCAACCTGCAAAACAGCTGTCAAATGCTTGACGTTTGAACCAGCACATGTTTTGGGTCGTGGCCTGAACAAAGCAGGATGGTTATATTTGCGATGTATTTAATCAAGAAGCGGTCCAATGATGGAGTGAGATCTTGGGTGAACTGTGCCAGGTGCAGGGTTACAAACCTGCGATGCAACGGGATTTGGTGATGGATGAACACCTCGATATTCCGATGAACTTCAAATATTTGCGAAATGTTTGTTGTGCAAATTTTGAGTTTAACCCATGAAAGCGGTGATATGAATATGCAGATAGCTATGATCTAACCATAATGATACCATGCTCCAAGTCGAATCCCATGGTATCCCACTGTAGCGCCATTTGTTGACTAGATGCATTTAGGTCACCATGCTTGTTGCTTAATGTGGGAAACCCAGTAATAAAACCTGCCATTGAGGGATGGTTCATGGCAGTAGGTTTATATACCACATTATACTGTATCAATTCTCTCCCACATAGTTAGCTAAGTTGCAAATAACTCCACTTACGTTTAGGTTTATCTATGGATATATATATAATATAATATAATATGTATATATATATATGGGGGTTATAATTTGTAGTCAGTTCGTTCATAGGGGAAACCAACACACATGGGGGACTACACTCCACTTGTACAAATGGTTTAATGCCATGGAAATCCCCAGTTTTTTTTGGAGAATCCTCACCCAACAAATGTTCTTTAAACATTACTAACCAATGTTATTTGCCAATATTTATCAATGACTTCCTCAATGGGATCCTTAAAAAAACCAGGTTGCGTCAGCAGCAGCTGCAGCCCGACGTCATGACCTACAGCGCCTGCGTTTCCGCCTGCGAGGAGGTCGCCCGATGGATGCGTGCCGTGACCTTTCTGACGGAGATGCGGCGGGCGGCCTGGCCAGACCGGCGGATGGCGGATGGGAGAACATCCCAGGGATTTTTTGGGGGGAGTTGGAAGTTGAAACATAAGTTGAAATATGGTGAAGCACCATGGATTTTCACATCAAATGTATGGAATTATGCAATGAGTCCCAGAATTCTGGGATAATTCTGGGATGAGGTGCCTGGAAAATTGAAAAACTCACATGGAAGTTGGAAAAAATGGGGCTTGGAAAAAATGGTTTGCCCCAAATTTGTCGTGATATCACACCAAAGCACATGCTGAACCGTTTCTTTGTTTGTGATTGTTTGTCATTGTGTGGAAAACAGTTTTTGGGAAAATGGTGTGGCTTTTCAATGTTGGACAACAACCAATCAATACATGGTCCCCTGAAATCAGAAATATTCAAAGGTGGCGACTGCGTTCCAACCGTGTGCATTGATAGCAAAGACCATTGGAATTAGAACAAAAGAAACGCACTGATTGATGTCCATAATTCTATGGGCGGAATGGTGGCACGCGCGCCATGAGCGTAGGAGCGGGTTGCACGGTTGCACACCCCCTTTTCCCAACCTGAAAACATTAGTAGCAAAAACCGGCATGTTCCTCTTTCATCCTCTTTCATGATACTTATCTTTCATGATACTTAATCCCAGAATATTGGAAGACAATGTCAAAGAGCCTTCCAATTTCCATTTTGCCAGAGCGTTCACATGAGGAAATCTAAGGTCCCAAATGTTCAGGCTGATCACTAGGACCGCTAGGAGAAACACACCTAAAAACTCCTAAAAGAGGAAAAGCGCCTAGAGGACTTTACCCAAGAAATCGGAGTTCTTGGTTAAGATTTCTGGTTGCTATTTCCATACATGTCCGAGGTTTTCGGTGTTTATTGCCGAGGATAGAATTGCCCCAGGTACCAACAACGGCTTGAGAAAGCTGGGCGGATCCTCATTTGTTGTTGGTTGAATCGCCTCATGATAAATGTATATACATGTGCTATATCGCCTGGTTCATCTGCTAAAATCGTGTTTCTTCTTGAATTGTAATGTTCCCATGTGTTGTTCTTGGTGAAGCAATGTTGAAAACCGTTGAAATCTGTCCCGTACTGGATGGTATCATTCTTATGTCCTTTCCGCTGGCCATGACAAAACCATGGAAATTCAGATCCGTTGTCCTCTAGATCTTTCCTTAAA